>OGOM01001395.1_pt1 | contig 17952 bp, 18 predicted proteins | sample 1552681 | NCBI WGS metagenome assembly OGOM01 (sample SAMEA2580188, study PRJEB22360) | human gut metagenome | biome: human gut; feature: human-associated habitat; material: faeces | place: Denmark | collected 2008/2010 | reverse complement strand
CGGGGCCTTTTCTATATCCGTATGTATCAGTATTCAACGCCCTCGCGCGCGGCGATACCCCGGGTGTAGGGGTGCTTGACGGCGCGCAGCTCGGTGGAGTAGTCGGCGGCATCCTGCATCCAGGCGGCGGGCTCACGCCCGGTAAGCACGACCTCTGCCTCCTGTTCGGCGCGGGCGGCGGCCTCCCGCAGCAGATCTTCCTCCACAAGGTCATTTTTGCAGGCGGCACAGGCTTCGTCCAGCACCAGCAGGTCAAAGCTGCCCTGTAAAATCGTCTGTAACGTCCGGGTGTTCGTCCGGCGTGCCTCGGCGCGCTCTGCGTCGGTCATAAGCCAGGTGAATTTCGCGTTGGGGCAGGCGTACACGACTGCCCCGCAGCGGCGCAGCATTTCAATTTCGCCGCTGGAGCCGTCTTTTAAAAATTGCAGGATGACCACCCTGCGGCCATGGCCCAGCGCCCGCAGCGCCAGCCCCATGGCGGCGGTAGTCTTGCCCTTGCCGTCGCCCCAGTAAAGATGCAGCAGGCCCTGTTCCATCATCCGTTCTCCTTTGTGTACTGCACGGTCTCCACCAGGTGCAGGATGTGCTGCTCCGGCCAGTCCCGGGCATCCAGCACATAGCCGCCCGCGTTGGGGCCGCACCACGCATAATAACCGCGCCTGGGCAGGGCGTACCGCTCCATGGCCGCCATCTGGGTGCCGCCGTGGGCCAGGATGACCAGCAGCTCTTCGCCGTCGGCCAGCGCCTTGTCCACCAGAGCAGAGAAGGCATTGCAGATGCGGTTCGAGAAGTCGTCCTTCCGCTCACCGTCGGGGCATTTGCTCTCGCAGTTGGCCTGCACCCACGCCTGATAATCGGCGTCGTGCTCCATCTCGACGTAGTTTTTGCCCTCGAAGCTGCCGAAGCACATCTCCTGCAGGTCCTTCACGACCACGAGCTCTGCCTCCGGGAAGAGCACCCGGGCCGTCTGGGCCGTCCGCTGCAGCGGGGTGATATAGACCACCTTCGGGTCGATGTCGGCCCGGCGCAGCTGGCTCAGGCCCTCCGCCGAGAGCGGGATGTCGCGCTGGCCCTGATAGCGCTTCTGGGCGTTGTATTCGGTCAGGCCGTGACGCAGCAGATAGATCAACATTGGGGTAATTCTCCTTTCAATACCGTCGGGATGCCGCAGAACATCTGCACCACGCAGTCGGCGCGCTCTGCCAGCAGGCAGGCCAGCCGTCCGGCGGCCTCCCGCCCGGCGCGTTCCTCAGCATCCATCGGGACAACACCGCCGCCGACCTCGGTGGCGATGACAATATCATATTCCGCCAGCTCCCGGGCCAGCGTTTCGAGCTGCTCCGGGGTCTGAGTCTCGGCGGCGGCGTCCTGCACATCGGCGATGATGCTGCCCCGGAAGTTCCGCGCAAAGGTGCGCTTGCCGCTGTAGAGCGGCCCGGTAATAAAGATCATAGCAGCCCTCCCCACTGGCAGGCACACAGCGCCGCCAGCATCCAGAGCTCGGCCTTTTGCAAAAACCACCCGGCAAGGTCGCCGGTGATGCCGCCGAACTGTTTCCGGCTCACGGCATGGTAGCGCCAGAGCACCGCCAGCGCTGCCAGCACCAGCGCCCAGCCGCCCAGCGCCGCCATACCCACGCACAGCACTGCGGCCAGCACCGCCAGCACCCGGCGCACCACAGTTTTGTCTGCTGCAGTGGCAAAGGTGTGTGCAAGACCAGTGTTTTTTGCCATGGGGAACGATGCCACCGCAAGGCCCGAAAGCGCCCGTTCCAGCACAAGTGCCAGAACCCACAGCACACCCACGCGGGGTGTAAAACTCACACAGGTGCACAGGGCAAAATAGGCCAGAAAATAGCTGCACAGCCGGATGACCGCAAAGGCACCGCAATGGGGGTCTTTTAATATTTCCAGCTTCTTTTCTCGGTCGCCGTAGCTGGAAAGGGCATCGCAGGTGTCGGCATAGCCGTCCAGATGGATGCCGCCGGTGATCCATACCGGGATCAGCGCAAAGCCCGCCGCCTTGGCAAGGCCCGGCAGGGGCATCGCGCCACACACACACCACGCCGCACCAATAACGACACCAATGAGCGGGAAGGCGCACATGGCATAACGCATATTTTTTTCGTTCCATTCGAACTGCGGCACCGGGATGGCTGAAAACATGGCAAAGGCCACCGCAATGGTCTGCAAAACGATCATTTTTCCACTCCTTTATAGTACACGGGGATGCCGCATACCACCCGCACCACCGCATCTGCCCGGGCGGCAAAGGCATTGTTCACCTGCGCCAGTGCCAGCAGATAGCGGCCTGTGTCACCGGCATAGTCGGCCCCGCCGCTGAACACCTCGTTGGAAACAACGATGAGGTTTTCGCACTGGGCGGCAAGGCTTTCCAGCCCGTGCAGGATGGCTTTGGCCGCGTTTTCCCCTGCTCCCGCCGGGTCGTACAGCTCGTTGGCCGCAAGGTTGCCCAGGTCTTCCAGCAAGGCGGTGCCCCGCGCAGGCAGACGCACATTGTCCAGATGCAAGGGACACTCCACCGTTTCAAACTGCTTTGCTGCCCGCATTTTGCGGTGCTTTTCTACCCGGGCGGCACACTCGGCATCCCACACCTGCATGGTGGCAAGATAGTAGCGCGGGCCGGTGGTTTTCAGCACAAGGCTCTCGGCGTATTCACTTTTGCCGCTGGCCGCGCCGCCCAGAACCAGCGTCAACATTGGGGCGTATACGGCGCAATGCCGCCCTCCGCAAAGGAGTAGCACCCGCCGTATACGGCCAGCGCCATATCCCACAGCGGGATGCTTGCCACCGCGCCGGTGCCCTCGCCCAGATGCAGCCCCGCCGTAATGATGGGTGCCTTGCCCAGTGCTTCCAGCACGATGCGTGCGGCAGGCTCTGCCGAGCAGTGGCTTGCAAACACAGCCTTTGCCGCCGCCGGGCACAGCCGCACGGCGCACAGCGCGGCCACTCCGCTGATAAAGCCATCTGCCAGCACCGGCACACCGGCCAGTGCACCGCCCAGAAACACACCGCACAGGCCCGCGATATCAAAGCCGCCAAGCTTTGCAAGAACATCCAATGTGTCTTCCGGGTCCGGCTCATTGCAAAGGATGCCGCGGCAGATGGCATCCACCTTGCGGGCAAGCCCTTCGTCCGAGAGGCCCGCACCGCGCCCGGTCATAAGCTCCACGGGCTGGCCCAGCAGCACCGCCGCCACCGCGCTGGAGGTGGTGGTATTGCCAATGCCCATTTCACCGGTGGCGATGAGCCTGTAGCCATCCTCTGCCAGCTCCCGGGCAAGGGAGATGCCCTCCCCGACAGCCTGCACAGCCTGCTCCCGGGTCATGGCATGACCAAGGGTGAAATCTGCCGTACCTGCGGCAACGCGGCAGTTCCGCACGCCGGGCACCGGTTCGCCTGCCATGCCCATATCCACGGGCAGAACATCGCAGTGGGCCGTGCGGGCCATCTGGCACACACTGGTGCGCCGCATGGCAAGGTTTTCGGCCACGGCACGGGTCACTTCCCGCCCGGTCTGGCTCACGCCCTGCGCCACCACGCCGTTATCCGCGCAGAGCACCACCACCACCCGGCGGGAAAGATCAAGCTCCGCACTGCCGGTAAGGGCGGCAGCATCCTCCAGCATGGTCTCCAGCCGGCCCAACCCGCCCAGAGGCTTTGCAAGGCTGGCCCAGTGGGCGTGTGCCGCCGCACGGGCGGCTTCGTTGGCCGGGGTGATACCCGCCAAAAGTGCATTCAGTTCCGTTTCGGTCATTTAGGTCATCCTTTTGTTTTGCTGTATCGTTCTGCCGCGCGCACAAAGCGGCCCGGCAGGGGCGTGCCCGCCCAGTATAAATGCGGGAACCCCGCATAGAAATTCTCGTTTGCAAAGCCGCATTCCCACTGCATTTTTTCGTTTTTGCAGGCAGTAAATGCAGTGCCGTTTGCGGTGGAATCCCAGTGGTGGAATTCGTGGATGGGCAGCGTTTCTCCGGCGCAGAAGAGCATACTGTCCGCCTTGGCGGTCATTTCGGCATAGCCAAAGCGCACCAGCCTTCCCACCCGGATGCCATCGCCCGGCAGAACGTCTGCCATGGGCCACGCCTTACCGTCGGCATCCTCAAGGCTCCGGCCCAGATACAAAAAGCCGCCGCATTCGGCCGCTGTGGGCAGGCCCGCCTGCACGGCCTGCCGGATGGAAGCCAGCATGGTTTTGTTTTCGCTCAGAGTTTTGGCGTACAGCTCCGGGTAGCCGCCGGGCAGATACAGCCCACCTATATTTTCCGGCAAAGCCGCATCCTGCACCGGGCTGAAAAGCACAAGCTCCGCCCCGGCATCCCGCAGTGCGTCCAGCGTTTCGGCATAGGTAAAGCAGAACGCCTCGTCCTTTGCCACCGCAATGCGGACGGATGTGGGTGCAGCTGCTCCCGGCAAAGCTTCCGGCGCAGGCTTTTCGGTCAGCACGGCAAGGCGCTGCCAATCCAGCACCAGTGCATCGGCCAGCAGGGCGATCTTTTCCTGCAGGTCGGCAATTTCATCTGCAGTCTTCAGGCCGAGGTGTCGGCTTTCTACCGCTGCCTGCGGCAAATGGGGCAGATAACCCAGCACCGGCAGGCCGGTCTCCCTTTCCAGCAGGGCCTTGAGCATTTTATACAGCTTTTCGGAACAATCATTGAGCAGGATGCCCGAAACATGGCTGTTTTTGCGGAAGTTCACAAGGCCCTGAATTTGCGCGGCCAGCGTCACGCTGGCACCCTTGGGCTGTACCACCAGCAGCACCGGCAGGCCCAGCGTATCCGCCAGTTCCCAAGCGCTGGCACGGGTGGTCAGGCCCTGACCATCATAAAAGCCCATAGCGCCCTCGCACACGGCGGCACCATGCCCGGCGGCATAACGGGCAAAAATGGCACGCACCATATCCCTGTTGGAAAGAAACAGATCCAGATTGTGGCTGTCCACCTGCAGAGCCGAGCGGTGGAACATGGGGTCGATGTAGTCCGGCCCGCTTTTGAACGCACAGGGGTCGGCCCCGCGCTTTTTCAGCGCCGCCAGCACTGCACAGGCAACAGTGGTCTTGCCGCTGCCGGAAGAAGGCGCTGCGATGAGGAATTGCATCATTTGCGTGTACCCGTAATGAGGAAGATGGGGTTATTGGCCATGAGCAGGTGCAGTCGGCCCGCCGGTTTTGTGCGGCTGACGGCGATCTGCGTTACCTCTGCGGTCAGGCCCCGGGCCGTGAGGGCGGCAATGGCAGCGCCCAGCGTTTCCAGCGCAATGGCCGAAATGCAGATGCGTGCGTTCGGATTCTTGCCGAGCACTTCATCCAGCACGGCTTCCATGCCGCCCTTGGTGCCGCCGATGAACACGGCATCCGGCGCAGGCAGGTCTGCCAGCACATCCGGTGCGCGGCCCTCGATGAGGATGAGGTTGCAAGCATGGAACTTTGCCCGGTTTTTACGGATCAGTTCACAGGCATCCGGTTCACACTCCACGGCGTAAACGCGGCCTTTGGGTGCCGCCAGCGCAAGCTCCACGCTCACACTGCCGGTGCCTGCACCCACATCCCACAGAGTGTCGGTGGGCATTACCGCCAGCTTTGCCAGCGCAGCAGCGCGCACCTCCTGCTTGGTCATGGGCACCTCGCTCCGGATGAAGCTTTCGTCCGGGAAGCCCGGCGCACGCAGCTGCGGCAGATCAAAGTTTTCCACCAGAAGCACGCTGAGTGGTGCAAAGCTCTGCCCCGCCAGCTCTGCAGCAGAGCCGTAGCGGATGGCTTCCGCCTCGGTGCCAAGGTTTTCGCCCACCACGCCGTGGGCTTCGCCCATACCGGCATCGGTCAGCTTCTGGCACAGAGAGGCGGGCGTTTCAGTGCCGCCGGTGAGGAAGAACACCGAACGGTTCATCATGCACTCGGCCACCGGGTCGCAGGCGCAGCCATGGGCCGAGACCAGCTTCCAGTCCTGCCACGGTCGGCCCAGCGCCGCTGAAAGCAGCTGGATGCTGGAAACGCCCGGATACACCCGCGCGGGGATGCCCAGCACCCGCAGCGGCGTGAGCAGACCGGACGCACCGGAGTAAAATCCGGTATCGCCGCTGTAAAGCACGGCAGCATCCTGCCCAGGGTTTTGTGCCAGCGTTTCCAGAATGTCAGCGGGCTGGTAGAGCGCGAACTGCCGGGCCGTGCAGTCTGCAGGCAGGCCCGCCAGCAGCCGCTTTGCACCGAACACAAGGCCCGCGCTGCGCACAGCCTGCTGTGCCTGCGCCGAAAGGGCTTCCCATTTTCCGCTGCCCATGCCGATCAGTGTGACCATTGCAAAATCTCCTTGCAATACGCTAAAATTTGTGTTTCCGTCTCGCCAGTTTCCGGCGGGCGGCGCAGCACCACCAGCTGTGCGCCGGTATCGGCAGCGGCCTGCACCTTCTCGGCAAAGCCGCCCGCTGCGCCGCCGTCCTTGGTGACGAGGTACCGGATCTGGAACTGTGTTATCAACGCCTTATTCAGCGCCAGACTGAACGGTCCCTGCATGGCAATGATGTTCCGGTGCGGGACATTGGCTGCTTCACAGGCGGCAATGCCCTCCGGCGTGGGCAGGACGCGCGGGTAAAGCCGCGCCGGTTCCAGCCCGGCAAACACAGCCAGCTCCTTGGCACCGGTGGCAAGCAGGATATTGCCCTCTGTCCCGGCCAGATATTCTGCAGCCTGCGCTGCTGTTTCAAACACCGCACAGCCGGGCGGCAAGGGGCTTTGCGCACGCAGCAGGCGGCGGTATTCCACGCCCGCCTGCACCGCTGCAGCGCGGATATTCCTGGTGGCATCCACTGCATAAGGGTGGGTGGCATCCACGCAGAGATCAGCTCCCGCCAGCAATGCCGCCATGGCATCCGGCTGCAGCCGCCCGGCGTGCACCGTGATGCCCGCCATTTCGCCCTGCTCCTCGGCCCCCAGCGGCGTTGCCACGCACACCGTTACCGCAACGCCAAGCTCTGCCAGCTTTTTGGAAAAGCGACGGCCCTCGGTGGTGCCGCTGAACACGACCGCCTTCACTTACGGTACCCCCGCGGCGTGACCATCCGGCCCGAAAGGGCGCGGGTATTGCTGTTGCCGATATACACGGTGGTGAACATATCCACCGGCGTGTTTTCCAGCTCGGCCAGCGTCAGCACCCGGGCGCTCTGGCCCTCGCGGCCAATGTTGCGCACAAGGCCGCAGACGGTATCATCCGCCTTGCCGTTTGCGCGCAGGATGCGCACTGCCTTTTGCAGGTAGTCCGGCCTGCCCTTGGAGGAAGGATTATAGAGTGCAGCACAGAAATCTCCCTGCGCTGCGCAGGCCAGCCGCTTTTCGATGACCTCCCACGGGGTAAGCCGGTCGGAAAGGGAGATCACGCAGAAATCGTGGGCCAGCGGCGCGCCCAGCACAGCCCCGCCGCTGAGGGCGGCCGTAAGGCCGGGCACCACTTCTACGGCAACGTCCGGGTAATCCTGCGCCAGTTCCAGCACAGGGCTGGCCATGCCGTAAACGCCTGCGTCGCCGCTGCACACCATCACCACGCGCCTACCGGTATTCGCCTTTTCCAGCGCCCAGCGGCAGCGGTCGATCTCCTTGGTCATGCCGGTGGAATAATATTCCTCACATGGGAACTCCGGCTCGATCAGATCAAGATAAAGTTTATAGCCGCAGATGGCATCTGCGTGTTCCAGAACGTTCTGGGCTTCCTGCGTCAGGTAGTAAACATCTCCGGGGCCAATGCCCACCACGTAGACTACCTTTTCCGGTTCGTCGATTTCAAATTTCATCGGATCAAACATTCTGCCACCTCCAGTCCGGGGCATAGGGCCGCACGGCCAGCGCAAAGGTCACGCCGGTATGGGCATATTTGTGAAAAACGAGTGTCCCGTCTGCGGCCAGCACTGCCGACCGTTCACAGACATTGTCCACGCCGGTAACGCTCTGCACAAAGGCCGAAGGCGTAAAGCTGCCGGGGGCGGCACGCAGCTGTTCCGCTGTGAAAAACTGCACCGGCCAGCTGTGGCTCTTACAGAAGGTCAGCAGGCCCGTCTCGTTTTGTTTTAAGTCGATGCTTGCCGCCGCCGTGATGCATTGCGGCGCAAGGCGGTTCTGGGCACAGAAAGCTGCAAAGGCTTCGGCCAGCGTTTCGGTGCTGGTGCCGCGTTTGCAGCCCACGCCCAGCACGCCGATGCGCGGCACCAGATGCAGCGCATCCCCCGCCGGGCAGAGGGTGAGGGCAAAGTCCGGGGCATCTCCCGCCGTGATCCCATCAGGCGGTGCACCCGCAATGGGCCAGTCGGATGCAAACTGCACCGTTTTGCCCGCCAGCAGTGCACCGCTGACAAGCTTGATGCGCTCCGGCTCCAGCACGGTGCAGTTCTGGTGCTTTGCCCACTCGTCCACCGCAAACACACCGTTTGCGTCGGTGGCTGTGGTGATCACCGGCACCGCACCGCACACAGCGGCAAGCGCCCGGGCAAGGTCGTTGGCACCGCCCAGGTGGCCTGAGAGGATGGGCACGGCAAAGCGGCCGCATTCGTCCAGCACCACAACGGCAGGGTCCTGCGCCTTGCTTTGGCAGTGGGGCGCAATGGCCCGCACCGCAATGCCCACAGCACCTACAAAAACAAGAGCATCGCTCCCGGCAAACTGGCGGGCCGTCCAATCGGCAAGGTGCACCTGCCCGGCTTCATGGCCGCAGCGGGTCACACTGCCGGGATATGCCGCCGCCAGTTTTTGGGCCAGTGCAAGGCCCTTTGCCGTAAAGGCAAGGTAGGCCCGGGTCACTGGTCTGTCCCCTTGCGGAACTCGGTGGTAAAGGCCGGGTCGTAGAGCTTGCTGCGCTCATAGTTCCGGCCCAGAAAGCCGCCTGCCACGATGAGCGCCGTTTTGGTGATGCCCGCTGCATGAACGCTTTCCGCCAGCGTACCTACGGTGCAGCGCACCGTTTTTTCCTCCGGCCATGTGGCCTTATACACCACCGCTGCCGGGGTATCTGGCGTATAGGCACCGCCTGCCAGAAGCGCCTGCTGTACTTTGTCCACAAGGCCGATGGATAGGAAAATGACCATCGTTGCCCCGTGGGCGGCAAGGCTTGCCAGCTTTTCTTTTTCCGGCACCGGGGTGCGGCCCTCCATGCGGGTGATGATGACGGTCTGGCTGACGGTGGGCAGCGTATACTCTGCATTCAGTGCCGCCGCTGCACCGCAGAAGCTGGACACACCGGGGGTATCATCGTAGGGAATGCCCTCGGCGTCCAGCACGTCCATCTGCTCCCGGATGGCACCGTAAAGGCAGGGGTCGCCGGTGTGCAGGCGCACGGTGATCTTACCCGCAGCTTCCATCTGCCGCATCACATCCAGCACCTGCTCCAGCGTCATTTCAGCGCTGTTATAAATGGCGCAGTCTGCCTTTGCAAGGCCCAGCAGGGCCGGGTTCACCAGACTGCCCGCATAGATGATGCAGTCGGCTTTCTGAAGCAGGGCCGCGCCCCGCCGGGTGATGAGGTCCGGTGCGCCGGGGCCTGCACCAACAAAATGTACCATAACGTTACTCCTTTACCAAAACGGTGGCAAAATAACCGGCCTGTTCCTGCGGCCGCTCAAGGGAAAGATCCGGGTAGACCCGCTCGTCCGGCAGACCGCAGTTGCACACAAGTGCGCTTTTTTTCAGCTTATCTGCCTGCTGCAGGGCATCCAATAAGACAGGCAATTGCCTGCCGGCTTTCATCAATACCTTGGTGCCGGGCATTTCCAGCACGCGGTCTGTCCAGCCGCCGGGCGCAATGGTAAGCGGCGTATCCATGCCGCCGGTCAGCGGCACATTCAGCCGCGCCGCCGCCGCACAAAAGCTGGGCACGCCTGCCGCCATGGCGGTGGCATAACCCCCGGCCTGCAAGATCTCCTGCAGGTAACCAAAGGTGGCATAGATGGAAACATCACCGATGTTCAGCATGGCAACGTCCTGCCCGGCATCCAGATACTGCCGCACCGCGGCGGCGGCTTTTTCGTGCGAAGCCGCCAGCGCGGCCGGGTCACGGCTCATGGCAAAGTACAGCGGGACGATGGTCTTGCCGTCCAACGCTTCTCCCAGCGCACTGCGGGCGATGTCCAGCGCCAGCATCTGGCCGGAAGCAGTCTGCGGCGCGGCCAGCACCGGGCACTGCCGGATGAGCCGCACAGCCTGCAGCGTCATCAGCTCCGGGTCGCCGGGGCCAACGCTGACACCGTAAAATGTACCTTTCAGTTCTGCCATTCCTGCATCAGCTCCTTTGCCGTTTTTGTCTCGCCCAGCGGGCCGTGCTGGTTGGAGAACAGCACCGCGCCCACCCGGAACGCCCCGCCTGCCCGTCGGTCCAGATGCATCTGGATGGCGGCAAGGATGCTTTCCAGCACCGGTGCACGCAGCTGTGCGCCGTCCAGAATGTCAAGGCAGGCATCGGTGGTGGCGGCATCCATCAGGGCGGCGCACACCTCATGCGCGGCACCGCACAGCGCCGCATGGGCACAGAACACCTCGGCACGGCCATCCGCCGTGTGGGAGTGGGTGTTCATGACCCCTGCCGCCAGCTTGCAGAGCTTGCCCACGTGGCCTACCAGAAGCACTTCCTCAAATTTGGCCGTGGCGGCCATATCCAGCGTATCTCCGATGAAGTTTGAAGTTTTGACCACCGGGAACCGCTCGAACTGCGGCAGAGCGCTGGCCAGATAATCCAGCCCGTAGTTGCCGGGGGCCAGCACCAGCCGCCGGGGGCCGGGGGCATTTTTTGCGCGCAGTGCGGCCTGATTCATTTCCAGCTGGATGGTATCCAGAATGGCCTGCTGGCTCATGGGTTCCACGATGCCGCTGGTGCCCAGAATGGAAAGCCCGCCCTCCACCCCGATGTGCGGGTTGAAGGTGCGCTTTGCCGTCTCGGCACCGCCCTCGATGGAAATGGTCACTGCAAAGCCGCCGGTGTAGGCAGCATTTTCAGCTTCCCGTTCCAGTGCCTCGGCGATCATCCGGCGCGGCACATGGTTGATGGCGGCTTCGCCTACGGGCTGGTCAAGGCCGGGCTTCGTCACCCGGCCCACACCCTCGCCGCCAAGGATGCGCACGCCGGGGGCATCCGGTTCCAGCACCACCGATGCGACCACCGGCAGGCCCGTAGTCACATCCACATCGTCGCCGCCGTCCTTGCGGATGGCACATACCGCACCGGCATCCGTTCTGCGGCAGTAAATGGGTGCCACCTCCACCACAATGCCCTTGGGCGTGCGCAGAGCCACCGTTTCCGGTTCGCGGCCGGTCAGCAGCAGACGCGCCGCCCCGGCAGCCCCCAGCGCGGCACAGGTGCCGGTGGTATAGCCGCAGCGCAGCAGCTTCTGCCCGCTGCGGACGTAATGTTCAAACTGAGGTTTTCCGGCGGGTGCCTTTTCGGCTTCCGGCTCCGGTGTGCCAAACAGAGCCGTGTACTGCTGTTCGGTCAGGCCGTACAGGGCGCGGATGTTCTCCGGCTGAAACGCCTGTTCCGGGGTCAGCACGCCGGAAACACCGCCGGGCGAAACGCACACCACCGTGTCCGCTATTTTTTCGGCCAATTCCAGCTCGTGCAGGCTCAGGATCACCGCCAGCTGACCGGTATGGGCCAGCTCCTTTAAAATGGTGAGCAGCTCGATCTTGCCCTTGATATCCAGAAAAGAGGTCGGCTCGTCCAGCAGGATCACTTCCGGCTGCTGGCACAGTGCCCGGGCCAGCAGGATGCGCTGGCGCTGGCCGTCGCTGATGCGGTTAAAATCCCGGTCTGCAAGGTGTGCCGCGCCCACCAGCTCCAAAGCTCTGTGCACCTGCTGCCTGTCCTCGGCAGACAAAATGCCCAGCCGTCCGGTGTAGGGATAGCGCCCCGCCGAAACAAAGTCAAAGCAGGTGGTCAGCTCCATCCGGCGGCTGTGGGGAGCCATGAGAGCCAGCTTCTGCGCCCGCTGGGTACCGGTGTAATCGGCAAGGTTTCTGCCTTCCAGCAGCACTGTGCCGCCCATAGGGGCAAGCTGGCCCGCCAGCGTTTTGAGCAGGGTGGATTTTCCTGCGCCGTTCGGCCCGATCAAGGTCAGGATCTGGCCCGGCTGCGCCCCGAGGCAAATATCCGAGAGCAGCGGTGTCTTGCCATAGCCGATGGCAAGCTCCCGCGCAGTGCAAAGTGCTTTTTCGTTCATCATGCGCCCTCCCGCTCTGAATTGCGCCGCACCAGCAGCCAGATGACCACCGGTGCGCCGAACACCGCCGTGACCGAGCTGATGGACAGCTCCGTGGGCGCGAACAGACTGCGGGCCAGCAGGTCGCAGAACAGGCAGAAAGCCGCACCGCCCAAGCAGCACCCCGGCAGCACATACAGCGGCTTTGCGCTGCCCAGCAGCTGCTTGACAAGGTGCGGCACCGCGATGCCTACAAAGGAGATCGGCCCCGCAAAGGCGGTGACACAGGCCGCCAGCAGGCTGGATAGCAGCACCAGCGCTACCGAGAAAGGCTTGACCTTCACGCCCACGCTGCGGGCATATGCTTCGCCCATCTGGTAGGCGGCCATGGGCTTGGAAAGCAGAAAGGATGCCGCCAGCGCAGGCAGCACCACCAGTGCCGCAGCCTGCACATTGGCCCATGTCACGCCGGAAAAGCTGCCCTGCGACCAGTTGTGCAGGTTGACGATGTTGGAATCCTGCGCAAAGGCCACCACGATATCGGTGATGGCGGAGCAGATATAGCCGATCATCACACCGCAGATGACCAGAATGCTCATGCGCTGCACCCGCCGGGCCACCGCCAGCACAAAGGCCATGGAAGCCATGGCACCCGCAAAGGCAGCCGCGATCATCGTGGCCGAGCTGGTCAGCATCCCGCGGTCCAGAAACACCACCATGGTCAGGGCCACCGCCAGCTTTGCGCCGCTGGAAACGCCCATAACAAATGGCCCGGCAATGGGGTTTGCAAAAAAAGTCTGCAGCAGGTAGCCTGCCGCGCTGAGGGCTGCCCCCAACAGCGCCGCCATGACCGCGCGGGGCAGGCGCAGTTGCAGGATGATATTCCCCGCAAGCGCATCGCCGCCCTTGCCCAGCAGCGCCGTCAGCACCGCACCCGGTGCAAGGGATACGCTGCCCCAGAACAGGTTCAGCGCAAAGAGCACAGCTACGGCTGCCGCAAGGGCAATATAGGCGGCTGCGAGGCGTCTGGTACGGGTCATAGGCTTTCCTTTCTGTAAAATTTTCCTTCTTTAATCCACATGGGTGAGGAATTTCAGGGTACTGGCGGCAGGTGTGCCCTTGGTAAACACCCGGTTCATATCCACGATCAAGTCTGCCAGCTCCATGCTCTGCTGGAACAGGCTCTGGGTGGTGCACCACACCTGACCGTTCTGCACCGCTTTGAACTCGTTCAACAGTGGGAAACGCTCGGTCAGCTGGCTCACCGATGCGATCATGCCCTCGATGGCGCTGTTGTAGATGAGCACATCGGCATCCTTTGCACCTGCATAGAAGTCCTCAAGCGGCAGGTTCATGGTAGCAAGGCTGTTACCATTGTCCGTCAGGTCCGCAAAGACATAGCTGCCGCCTGCCATTTCGATCATGCGGGCCACATAGTCACTGCCCTTGCGCACAGTGGCAAGGTTGTTGGTGGTCAGCGAGAAGAAGGCGCAGCTTTTTCCCGTGGGTTTCTGCGAGAGGATGGGCTGAACGGCTGTCTCCTGCGCGGAAAACACCTGCTCGGCCTGTTCTTCCCTGCCCAGCAGGATGCCGTAAAGCTTGATCCACTCCATGCGGGCCAGCGGGTCGCTCTCGTAGCTGGAACGCTCCACCAGCACCGGGATGCCAAAGTGTTCCAGCTGTTCCTTTACCTCCGGCGTGTGAAGGATCATGGTATTCTCAATGGCAAGGCGGCAGCCCGCTGCCAGGATCTGCTCGTAATCCGGGGCGCTGTACTTGCCTGCATACGCGATTTTTCCCTCTTCCATGGCCTGCTGCACCGCGGGCAGATACCAGCCCTCGGCCTTGGTGCCGGAAAAGGCCACGCTGTCCAGTGCGTCCAGATGTAAAAGCAGATCCATCACCGAGGTGGAGACCAGATAAATATTCTCCACCGGCTGGCGCAGCACAGTCACATCAGCAGGCAGACCGTCCACCTCCGCAGCATCTTCCGGCACAACAAGGAACCGTGCATCCGACTCCGCGATGGTCAGCATGGTATAGCCGCCCTCATAGCAGTCCGCTGTGAACTGCTGTGCATAGTCCAGCTTGTAATGATGGGAGAAAACAAGACTTTTCGTATTGGCAGGTTGAGCCTTGCTGCCGCAGCCGGTCAGCGTCAGCGCCGCAGCGGAGATCAGTTTCAGAAATTGGTTGCGAGTGATCTTCATAGGTAACTCCTTCCGTCACGGCTTACGCCGTGCCACCTCCCTCATAGAGGGAGGCTTTGGCAGTACGGTAAAGTTTATCTTTTTGCCAAAGAAGGTGACTGGAGGAGTCACTTCAGACTTGCAGAATCAAAGGTCAGCGTATACTCGATCTCGTGGGGGGTGCTCATGGCAACGGTGTCGGCGGTGACATCCAGTACGGTATCCAGCGCCGATACCGGAATTTCAAAGGTGGAATTGCCCTCGGTGTTGGTGGGCAGATACTTCTCGCCGTCCACGATCATATAATCATAGTTCGGGCTGCTCCACACGATGGTGGCGGTCATCTTGCCATCCGCCACGGTCAGGGCGGCGGGGCTCTCCACGGTGGCACGGCCGGAGCCGCCCTCCAGCGTCACATCACAGGTGTAGGTGCCGTCTGCCGGGGTCTCGGCTTCCGCAGCCTTTTCCACGGCATCACGCACGCTGACGACATGATCGTACCACTTGCCCTTGGTGCCCAGAATGGCCAGATCAAAGTCCGTATCCACAGCAGTGACCGGAATATCAAAGCCGTACACCTCCTCCGAGGTGCCGTCGGAATAGGTGACGGTATCTGTGGTGGGCTGCAGCCAGTCGGCCTCGTGGTCGGCGGCATCGGAAGCCTTGCCCAGATACAGGTTGACGATATGGGTGGAAGCAAGGCTGACATGGAAGGTCATCTGGCCGTTCTCCACAGTCAGGGTGCCCTTGCCGTCGCAGGCTTCGTTGGCGTGGAACATGCTGCTGTCGGTGTCAAACTCGGCGGTATACACACCATCCGGCAAAGCGGCGGTCTCAGCAGCAGAAGAAGCCACAGAGGATGCCGCCTCGGAAGAAGCAGCACTGGAAGCTGCAGAAGATGCCGTGGAAGAAGCGCCGCAGCCCACCAGCAGACTCAGTGCCAGAGAAGCAGCGACAACACAGGAAAAAACGCGTTTCATAGGAAATACCTCTACATTATAAAAATCAGCTTTTATTATACCATTGTTCAGATAAAAAATGAACCCTCTCCACCGGATGCCGCAAAGCGGCCGCGAGACGGAGAGGGTTCGTTTGATCAACCGTTCAGAGAATCGATCGCCGCCTTGGTGTGGGCGACATACAGCTTCTGGACATCCTCGATCTCACCCAGACCAGCGATCTGGCAGTCGATGCTGTCGAAAGCACCGGAAGCCTTGAACTGGCTCAGCCAGGAGTCGGCATCCTCACCGGCCATATCGTTGTTGGCGTGATCGCCGGCAACCACCATCAGCGGGCGCAGGATCACCTTGGTGTAGCCTGCAGCCTTGACAGCCTCGATGACGTTCTCGCAGGCAGTCTCCTCCGGCTCGCCCTCAACGGTGCCAATGAACACATTGTCGTAGCCCAGAGTCTGCATAGTGGTCTGCATCTGGCTGTAGCTCACCTTTGCGGTGTGAGAGGTGCCGTGGCCCATAAAGACAAAGGCGACCTTGTCCGCAGCAGCGGCATCCAGACTGTCGTAGCCGGCTTCCTTCACGGCAGCAGCGGTGACAGCCTTGGCAACGTCTTCCTTATCCTGATTGATGATGGTGGCATCGGAACCGACCTCGCCCAGCAGGGGCTCAGCCACAGCGACAGATTCAAACTTGTCGCGGTAGGTGTCGATCATTTCCATCATCTCGTCGTACTCAGCACCGTGCATCAGGTGGGTGGGCTGGACGACCAGATTTTTCACGCCGTTTTCCACAGCGCGGTCCATGGCCTGCTGCATGTTGTCGATCTTTTCGCCGTCACGAGCCTGCACATGGTTGATGATGATCTGTGCGGTGAATGCGCGGCGCACAGACCAATCCGGGTATGCGGCCTGCAGAGCATCCTCGATGCCCTTGATGTCCTTCACGCGGCTGTCGTTGAAGGAGGTGCCGAAGGAGACCACCAGCAGCTCGTTGTCGCCAATGTCGTCCTGATTGCGGGCATCGTCCTTGGAAGCATCGCCGGTGTCACGGCCAAAATAGTCGGGGTCGGCGTTCTCACCTTCCACCAGTTCCTTCTGGGTGTCGGTCAGGGCATCCCATGCAGCCTTGGCGGCTTCGCACTGGGCATCGGTATCCTCATTGCGCTCCTGCACATAGATGGCATCGATCAGGTCTGCCACGTTCTTTGCTGCCATTTCGTCAGCCTCCTCGCTGCTCGCTTCGCTGGAAGCGGAAGACGCAGCGGTGCTGGATGCAGTGCTGGAAGCAGCACCGCCGCAGCCGGTGAGCACGCCGGCGCACAGAGCCAGAGCCGTAACAGCTGCGGCCAGCTTTTTGGTTTCGATCTTTCTCATTGTCTTGTCCTTTCCTGCTGGATAAATTGCGGTTTGAACCAAACAAAGGGTACAGGAAAGAGAGATGAAAAAAGAGGCCCTTCTGTCCTGCGGATGGCATGACAAAAAGACCTCTGTTGTTTCAGGGCTTTTTGGTACAACCAATTCCTCGTGATCTGGGGTTTGCACCCCCGTACCAACAGCAGGCAGGTTTCCTGACTGAAAGATCGCCGCCCGTCATCTCCTTCCCAGAGCAAAAGCTCCAGTGGCTGGTGCAAAGCACCCTGATGCGGACTCCCTTATCACAGTGACGAGATCGTGCGGGATCTGCACCCGCTTCCCTTTTACCCTTTCCGCCGTGCAGTGCATCGGCAAAAGGCACCTGCTGTTTTTCTGTTCAGTTCGTCCGGCATTATATCATAAAACTGCGCAGAATGCAATAAAAAACGACATCCTGCCTTTTATAAGGAAGGATGCCGTTTGGAGATCGAGCCAAATGCGGAGCTTACTGGAGCGCACGGATCGCATTGATGGTGATTTTGTACTGGCAGGTCACGCTGTCAAACAGCTCCTTGGTACCTTCCAGTGTGCCTGTGCGCAGCACCTCGGTCAAATCGTAGGTGGGCTGATACAGGTTGGTAAAGCCCAGGTTCTGGCACACGCCCTTGAGCGTGTGTGCCGCACGGAATGCTTCCTTCACATTTCCTTCCTTCAATGCCTGCTCCAGTTTCGGATAGCTGTCGTCGTTCAAAAACATCAGCGTAAATTTGCAGATCATGCCTTCGTTGTAAAGCCGCTTGAGCACGTCCTCATAATTTGCGCCCATCTGTCTATAACATTCCTGAATCGTCATGGTTTGTCGCTATGCCTTTCTTTTTCTACTTATCCCGCCTGATTTGCCACAGAGTGACAAAAGCGCCATCCATTTTGTTGCACTTTGTTGCGTTTTTAATATATCACGCCTTACTGCGTTTTTCAATGCAGAGACAAAAAGTCTTGCACTTTTCACATATTGTCCCGAGTTTTTCTTGCAATTTGCCTATCAATTTCTTCCGGCTGGCTTTTTTTCCGACTTTGCCGTGCCTGCATGGCTGCAGGGCTTTTCCTGCCGTTACTCTGCACAGAAAACGCATTTGAAGAAAAAGGTAAAAAAACAGTTGACAAAAGCCTTTCTGCATGATAAAATAAACAAGTCGTCCGGCGAAGGACACAAAAAGTGAATATGGGCGTGTTCCCGAGTGGCCAATGGGGACAGACTGTAAATCTGCTGCTT
>OGOM01001390.1_pt1 | contig 18057 bp, 22 predicted proteins | sample 1552681 | NCBI WGS metagenome assembly OGOM01 (sample SAMEA2580188, study PRJEB22360) | human gut metagenome | biome: human gut; feature: human-associated habitat; material: faeces | place: Denmark | collected 2008/2010 | reverse complement strand
AAAGTAGTGTCAAAGTTTAGAAGTCCCATTTATCGTACTTTAACCTTAGTAGTCCCATTTATCGTACCTTAAAACCGCCACTCACCTTTGCCCGTTAGTAGTCCGCTTTATCGTACTATTGCCGTTCTCCATCTAGCATTATACACTATGTAATAATTATTCCTAATTTTACAAAAAGTACAATCTGTATTATTGACTTTATACGGATTGTAAAGTATAATATAATCATAGGGAGCGAAAGGCACGAATGATGCTCCTAGGCCGTGGTCAGGCGCGTGAAGCGTTACGGATAGGTTTGCGTGACTGCTAGCTCATTTCCTTTCGCCACCCTTAACATGGTAGAACTCTTTAAGAGTAACGGAAAACTGGTCATTGGACGTTAATGGGGTTGTGCCCATTTCTACCACCACGGTTCAAACTATGAGCTTCATCCGGTGCAAAAGCCATAGAGCCGCGCTAACATGCCTGTTAGCTTGATGGTTACATAGGTTGTCATTTTCCTACTCCGCCATCCAAAAGGACAGCACAAGATGTTCGCAATCCAAGTTAATTGGAACGCTAACTCTAAGCATAATGGTCGCGTCCTCGGCTTAATATTAAATATGAAAGGAGTGTATTACAATGTCAATGTGGTGGGACTTAAAGAACACATTATCTTATAATGCGCTCTTTAATTTTGTAGTTGGTTCTCGTGGTTGTGGTAAAACTTATGGCTTTAAGAAATGGGCTGCTGAAGATTTTATCAAAAACGGGAATCAATTTATTTATATTCGCCGCTATAAAACTGAAATGAATAAGAAAGCCAAAGAAAATTTCTGGGCAGCTGTTGCTCATGAATTTCCTGACCATGAGTTAAAGGGAACGTCTGAAGGTGCTTATTACATAGACGGTAAGCTTGCAGGCCAAACCAGATATATTTCCTCTGCTAAATCTGAAGAACTCCCACTAGTTAATAAAATCTGCTTCGATGAATTTATCTCCATGGATGAAAGCCATCATGGTTATCTTAAAGATGAAGTAACATTTTTCTGCGAACTATACGAAACTATTGCTCGTATGCGCAGAGTGGTTGTATTCTTCTTTGGTAACGCTGTTACATGGGCAAACCCCTATTTCACAGAATTTGATATTAAAAAACCAATTAACAAAAAGCAAATCGCTACAACTAGAGAGGGCTTAGTCTTAATCCAAATTGCTAACAATGAAGAGTACATTGAAGCAAAAGAGAAAACTGACTTCGGCCGTTTGATGAAAGGTAGCAAGTTTGGTAAATATGCTGTTCACAATGAATTTTATCTTGATAGTGTAGTTGGCATTGCTAAGAAAACTCCTGAAGCTAAATATCAGTTTGGTTTTAAGATTCATGATGATTATTTAGGTTTATGGGTAGACTTCTCTTCTGGTAAATGTTATCTTTCCAGAAAATACAGTCCAGGTAGTGGCGTGATTTATGCGTTGACAAATGATGACCATGATTATAACACCATTTTGATTGCTCGCACTCCACGCCCTAACTGGTTATTATATATAATTAAACAATATCGGTTGGGAGGTTTGTATTGTGAAGATGAAACAATTAGGCGATACCTGATGGACATTTTGAAGATTGTAGGTGTATAATGTTAGGAGTTGAGTTTATGCCCTTTGTTATTGTTCTGGGTTTTATCATATTTGACATTCTAACAGGGCTGATTAAAGCAAAGCACGATGGTTCTTATAATTCCTCTATCATGCGTGAGGGTGGTTATCACAAGTGCATGGAGATTCTTGCTGTGGTAGGCTCTTATGGTATTGAATACGCAATGCAATATGTTGACCTTGGTATCCAGATTCCCCTTGTAGGTTCCGTGGTTACTTATATTTGCATTATGGAATTTATCAGCATTGTGGAGAATATGTGTGTTGTAAATCCTGAACTTTCTGCTCTGTTTAAGCCCTATCTGGAAAAACTTAAAGGAGATGAAGAAAATGAGGAAATCAAACGGTGATGTCCTTTTCTGTTGGCCTTTAGAGAAGCACATTATCACAGCTGGTTGGACTTATAATGACGGTTCTGCACACCATGCTATTGACCTGCGTGCTGCATCTTGTACACCTGTTTACGCAGCCGAAGATGGCACAGTAAATCAGGTACAGAGCTGGGATGGTAGAACCAAAACAGGGATGCAGTCTTATGGCAACATGGTTAGAATTAGGCATAACAATTATAATGGTTCTAAGTTGGAAACACGCTATGCGCACCTTAAAGAGTATCTCGTCAAAAACGGTCAATACGTTTACGAGGGTCAGCTTATTGGGTATTCTGGCGCAACTGGTAATTGCTATGGTGCACACCTTCATTTTGAAGTAATTTACCATGATATGAGAGTAAATCCTCTTAACTGGCTGGACAGTAATTTTTGTTGTGCAACACAGACAGTAGTTAAACATCTCGGTAATTACACTTCGGTTTCCAGAGAATCTACTAAAGGTGATTTTATTAAGATTCACGCAACTGGCGTTGATATGCAAGCAATTATTGCCCTCTGTGAGAATCTCAAACTTACTTATGAACGGAGTAATAAATAATGAAGACACGTGATGAAATTTCTGCAATGCTTGGTGGCTTTGTTGATGCTAAACCTGATGAACAAGGAACTCTGATTGCTGGCGTTCTTGATGAATTTGATGAATGTCGAAACGAAGCAGAACAATTTAGTAAAGGTTGTCCAGATGGTGCATCTAATTGGCATGAAGCCTATGATAATCTGCGCAAGGATTATGTTAAAGCATTTCTGAATGATGACAATAAGCCTAATGACGATTATCAAAAACCTAACGGCAATACAATTACCATTGATGAAGCTGCACAGGCTTTTGTCAAGAAAATGTTTGGTAGAAAGTAAGGCGATAAATTATGAGTAGACCATTTAGCTATAGTGACAAAAATTTTACTGTTATTGACAATGTATTGTTTGTTCATCTTAGATATGACGAATAAGCACCTGTTAACACAAGATTATGTGAAATTCCTCCAGCAATTTATGGCACCTTTATGCTCAAAGACATTTAAGGAGTTGATGATTTTATGACCTATTCCTTCCACAACCAGAATATGGGTACCCTCTCTAACCGCTGCCGCTAAAGGCAAACTCATTATTGATGGCACTCTGGATATTGAGTGCAATTATTAAGAAAGGATGATTCTATAATGGCTAATTCTTCTGCTGCTGTTGGTATTATTAAGGCTGTATTTGGTAGTAATGCTACTTTTGGTGGCGCTCCTAATATTGAAAACACTACTGACTCTATTAAATCCGCATGGACGTTTATCAATTCTTACGAACCCCGTTTAAACTATTTCTGTAATGCTCTGGTTGACCGTATTGGCCTGACCGTTATGCGTTACATTTCTTTTGAAGACCCTTGGCAGGTTTTTGATAAGGGTGTTCTGGGGACTGGTGCTACCGTTCAGGAAATTTATGTAATGATGCAGAAAGCAACCCCTTACTTCTCTGCTGACCGTGCTACTAATGATGAAGTTATGAAAGCTGAATTTGGTAGCGACCCCGCTGAGGTTTACACTGCTTACCATGCTGTGAACTCCCGTATTAAGTATAAGGTAACTGTCAACCGTGAAGCACTGGAAACTGCTTTCATGAGTGAAGCTAACCTGTCTGCCTTTGTACAGAATATTATCGACCAGATTTATAAGCCTGCTGAACTGGATGCTTTCATCATGAAGAAGTATCTGCTGTATCAGCTGGTAAAGAGCGATAAGCTTAAGAAAGTAACTGTTCCTGCTGTTATTGACGAAGCTTCCGGCAAGACCCTGGTTAAGAAGTTCCGCCAGATTTATGGCAAGATGAAGTTCATTTCTAAGGAATATAACGCTGCTGGTATTCCTATGAATACTCCGGCTGAACGTCTGTACACCATTGTTCCTGTTGATATTTCCGCTTCTATTGATGTTGATGTTCTGGCAAGTGCATTTAACATGGATAAGGCAGATTTCATGGGTCATCGTCTGGAAGTTGATAGCTTCGCTCTTAATGAGTATGAAGTGGAACGTCTGGAACATCTGCTTACTGGTAATGACCCCTCTGGCTCTGGTGCTGTCACTGTTGCAACTGGTGGCGATGAAACCTATACTCACGTTACCCCCGGCGATGAGGATATGGCCGCTATTCAGGCACTTATGGTTGACCGTGATTTCTTCCAGATTTATACTAAGCTGAACACCATGCGTGAAACTGACCTTGGCTCTACTCTGGATTGGAACTACTTCCACCATATTTGGCGTATCTATTCTGCATCTCCGTTCGCTAACGCTGTGCAGTTTACTACTAAAAGCTGAAACTTGACATTTTCTTGAGCCAATAGGCTTATCCTCCTAAGAACGTGGGGCGCGCATACGACATCACGCGTTGCTTATATGGCAGTTTACAAACAATGTATCACTGACCAAAGCACAATCAGAGTTTCAGCAGGTTATCCACATTATCCTGACGGTTCAGTTCATGGTGGTATTGACACAGTACACACAAATCATCAATCTTATGCACCAATGGCAGGTACGGTTGAAACAGCCCATACTTGGCAAGGTGGCACGACTGGTAACGATTCTTGGGGCAACTACATTGTAGTTAAAATGAGCGATAATAGCTATTGGCTTGCAGCTCATTTTGTTAGTCAGATTCATAGTGTTGGTGAAACAATTACTCGTGGTCAATATATTGGAGAACAAGGGCAAACAGGTAATGCTAGTGGTATTCATACGCATTGGGAATATTGGATAGGTGGTTATGGCACAGCTTACAGAACTAACCCCTCTGCTATTCTTGGTATTCCTAATGAAGTAGGTACATGGGATGTTGAATGGGATGCTACAAATCCACCAACACCACCTGGCCCTATTCCCACAACAAAACGTAAACTTCCAGTTTGGATGATGTGTAAACCACCCTACAGATTTTGAAAGGAGCGTGTTCTCCTTGTCAGGCTTAATGCCTGCCATATTGGCTATCGCCAATACCGGAGTGTTGCTTAAACAGTCCAATGGACTGTTCATTTCCACTTTATACAAGTTTTTATGAAAGGAGTGGAAAACGCAAATTGCCAAATATGCAACTTTATATCTGTAAGGGTATCCCTACAGATAAAACCTATAATCATGTGCTTAGGTTTCAGTCTGATTCCTCACGTTTTGATTATTTCACTTCCAAGTCCGTTCTTCATCTTACCAATTATACCTATCAGCGTTTAGACCGTTATTTGTCCATTGGTGTTAATGCTGAAACGATTGAACCGTGTAATTATATTGTATTTCAGAACGCTGACTTTTCTAATAAATGGTATTATGCCTTTATTGACAGGGTAGAATATGTTGCTAATGAAACCAGCAGAATCTATTTTACTATTGATGTAATGCAAACTTGGTTTAATCAGGTAACGTTACAGCCTTGTTTTATTGAGCGTTCTCATACAAACACAGATGAAATTGGTGATAATATCATCAATGACGAACTAGATACTGGGCCTTATATTGATGACATTCAGCAATATATTGATTTTGATAAGCGTATCTGCATTGTTACCACATTCGATAAGCCCGAAAAAGATTCCGCTCCTGCATCTGGCTCTTTACGATTTGGTATCTATTCAGGTTGTAAAGAAAACTTTTTTACCACAGCTGAATCTGCTAATGACTTTATTGCTAAGGCTGTAGAAGCAGGGCAAGCACCTGATGGCATTTTGGGAATTTATATGGTTCCCCTTACCTTTGACAGTGGTAAGTATGATAAGACTTTTGTAGTTCCTAATAATGTAGCTGGTTATGTCCCTAAGAATAATAAACTTTTTACATATCCTTATTTTTATCTCCGCTATTATTCTACACAAGGCGATAATCACGTTTTTCGTTTTGAACTTGGAGATAGAAAGAAAAGTCTGCATATTGGATACAACATAATGTCAAATGCCGGACAGACTACAGCAATGTTTGCGGCAGAGGATTATAAAGGCTCTACTGGTTATAATCAGGAAGATGTCTTTGCAATTAGCAACTGGCCTACTTGTGCTTATAACACTGATATTTATAAGGTATATGTAGCACAGAACTCTAGTTCCATGGCCGTTGAAAATGCAGGTTTGGTAGCTGGTACAATGTTTGCTGGTATTAACCTGCTGACCGCTCCAGCAAAAGATGTTCAGGCCATGACTGGTAAACATCCTGCTCTTTTCCCTGAGAATACTTATGGAGCTATTGAGGGCTTAGCCAATCAAATGCTTAACATTGCTGGCACACTTGCAAAGCGTGATGATATGGACAGATTACCACCACAGAGCCATGGTTCTGTAAGTCCTTATTTCCGTTTTACTGATTCTGATATTTTACCGACAAGGGATGCAAGTGCCCCATATGCTATGGCTAGTTATCATCATGTTACTAAAGAATTTGCAAAAGTTATTGATGACTACTGGACTATGTTTGGTTATCCCATTCACCAAGTTCAGGTTCCTAACATTGATTCTCGAAGAAACTGGAATTATGTTAAAACGCAAAACTGTTGTTGCTTAGGTGATGTACCTGCGGATGTTTCTACAATGATTAACGATATCTTTAATCGTGGTGTTACATTCTGGCATAATCCCGGACTTGTCGGAAATTATGAAGCAGATAATTCTATCTATAAACGTATTCCAGAAGTAGGTGAGTAAATGAGTAAACGTTCACAAAAACCACAGCCACCTTGGATTGATTCCTATGATTTAACTAGGGCAACTTATGCTAACTGGTTTAATCGTCTGTATGATGTAGCGCTTGCAAGATTCAAATGGGAAGGGCTTGAAGATTCTCCTTTTTTGGATGAACGATTCATTGAACAGTTCTTGTTCTGGCAACCTTTAATGGCTGGTTATCATGACCCTGTTATGGGCAACTTGATTCTTCCTGCTATGCCCAGTGATAACTTCGACATTATTGGCGACCCTAAATATGTTCGTGCTTATGGCTACAATTCTAATTATCAGAAAAGCGGCCTTAACAAACAAAACTGTGCTTATCTCTGGTGTAATATGCGCCGCTCTCCTGACGCTATTGTCATTAAACAGTTTGCACAACGTCTTACCAATATAGACAGAACGATTGACTTAAACCTTGCTGCACAGAAAACTCCCCGAATTGCTTATGCAAATGAGAATACAAAACTTTCTGTACAGAATATGGTGTATCAGCAAGATAAGTATGACCCTTGGCTGTACGTTAAAGGCAATCCCTCCACTGATGATATTAAGAACATGATTGGTGTTCTTGATTTAGGCGTTCAGTACATTGGTTTGCAGTTAGAGCAGCAGAAAAAAGAAACTCTTGCGGAAGCTCTTACCTATTTAGGTATTGAAAGCAACTACAATATGAAAGCAGAACGGCAGTTTACTACTGAGGTTCAAATGACTTTAGGTCAGGTAGAAGCAGACCGTCTTTCTCCATTGTACTCTCGACAAAAATTCTGCAAGGATTATAACAGGCTCTTTGGCACTAATATCTCCGTATCTATGCGTTCCCAGCTTGAATTAACCAAGATTATGGAAGGGCGCGAAGATGAAGAGAATTTAAGCGATACCAATATTGAGGATGGTGGGGATAATGAGTAAGTACACAACTCAAGTGCGCTTTATCTGTGAATCAAAAGCAGGTATTGTTGAACCTTACACCAATGTTTCTTATTCAGAAATTATTGAGCGTGCTCGGCCTAAAATCTTTAATTTTAGTTATCCTATCTGGAATGAGAATAAGCGAAAAGAGCTTGAAACCAATATTCTTAAACATTTCTATACAAATGAAATTGGTTCTGAAACCTTTGGCCTTTGGCAGCTGCGTCTGGATGACTGGATGAACAGCCATATGCCTTATTATAACCCCCTCTTTGAAGCACTTGATAAACAGTATGAAATGTTCTTAACTGATGATTTCTCCATTACCAGTGATGAAAATACTGAACATCATGATGTGAATACTGAGGATAGAACCAAGAACAGTAAGGTCAATATTGACGGCACCAATAATTCCAATTATACTTCCAATTCTAACAGCAATGGAGAGAATACCAATACTCACACTGATACTCCACAGGGTAGTCTTGATAATTTTCTTGCTGGTAAGTATATGTCGGATGCTGACCATAGTAAGGCAAGTTCTGCCAATGATTTTAACTCTAATGCAAATTCCAGCAGTAATAGCAATACCACTCAGGATGATAAAAACAATACAAAAGAAAATCGTGATGGCAATGAGCATCGGGTTCTTGACCATGTAGAAAAAGGTTATCGTGGTCGCTCTCTAGTATCTATTATGAACGATTATATGAAAGAAAACACGAATATCTATAATTGTTTATATAGAGATATGGAAGTTCTGTTTATGCGTTTATGGTAAAGAGGTGATTAGGTTTGAAGTACAATCCTTTGGACAAACTTTTCCGTTCTGTAATTCCTGTTGCCTATGATGATAGCATTAGTTACTATGAAATGGTATCTAAGGTTATCGAGGTAATGCAGCAGTACATTGAAACCAGTTCCATTAGTTATGCAGACCCTATTCAGTGGGATATTACCAAACAGTATCCTCGTAACACGGTTGTTGTCACTGTCAATGGTGATGGATATTTGAGCACTCAGCCTGTACCTATTGGCATTGATATTGATAATGAAGATTACTGGACTAAGATTGGCAACTTCTCTGAACTCTGGGGAAGGGTTAAGCTCGCTATCACTCCTGTTGATGAAAAGCTGAAAACTACTGCAAGTGCAGCGCGTGCAGTTAATGACCTTGTATGGCTGAATAATGATTTGTATGTTATTACAAAAGCCATGGATGCTGGTACACTCTATATTGAGGGTACTAACTGTAAGAAAACCAACATCGGTGAACAGCTGAATGACCTTAATACTAAGGTTGAGAATAATAAGTATAGTGTTGATAATTCTATTGAACAAATCAATACCAATATTGAACAAATCAATACCAATATTGAAAACATTAACACTAATCTTAATAAGAAAATTGACAAAGACACTGTTGGAAATCTTGACCAGACTGTCAGCGGTGATATGAATCAGACTGTTGATGGTAATGTGACGGTATCTGCAAAAAAAGTAGAAATCTTTTCTAACGGTGGAAAAGCGTTTACTGCTCATTCGGGTGTTACTTCGGTCGGTAACACTACAGTCCCTACATATATTTATGGTAATCTAATGTTGGCATCAGCCTATGAAAAAAACATTGATGATAATTATGCTTATGTTTCTATTGGAACCATTAGCGACCCAAACACAAAATTTTTAACAAGTCGCACTGGTAAGATTCCTAGTTTTGTTGAGCCATCTCCTGTTAGCATTGAAAAATATCAGACGCTGAAAAAAGACGGTACTGATGACATTACTGCTACCATTAACACTCACACTAAGAATGAACCTCTGTTTATTCCTGCTGGTACTTATAAGATTAGTGCGCCTTTGCAGCTGAAACATAGCCTGTATGGCGCTGGTTCTTCTCGTGACCCTGCTCGTGGCACAAGTGATACTATCTTGCAGTATACTGCTAATCCTACTGCATTTGGTAGTCAGGGTGTTATTACTGTATCGGGTGATGATGTAACTGGTAACATTGTTATTGCTAATCTGGATATTACTTGTAGTGGTATGATTGGTGGCATTGTATTTACTACCGATAAATACACTGATAACAGCATTTACAATGTAAGTATCAATAAGGTTAAGTCCTATGGTGTTTACTTGCAGCCTGCTAACAGCACTTTGAACCGTTACTGCTACATGGATAATGTAATGGTATGGGGATTTAGCGATAATGCTCCTGTGGAACGTTGGGATGGTTCTGTTGCATTTTTCTGGGGTAATAAAGCTCCTGATTGTGAATGTAACAACCTTGTCAATATGGTATGCCAGATTGGTTTTGACTGCCGTACTAATGTATACGGTTGCAACTGGACTAGTTATACTGGTATTCCCTCTGGCGGTACTGGTGGTACTGACGCTAATACTTGGTGGAATAACTCAATCGCTTGCAAGGTTACTAACAATGATATTCATGTTACTAACTTCTATGCAGATACTTGCAAGTATGCTTTTGTATTCGATGGACCGGGAAAAGCAGCAGCTTACATCAATAATCTGATTTATTCATGTAATGACGGAACTGCTACTACTGCTACTGGTTATGCAGCTATCACTCTGATTGGTACCAGTCCTAATCCACAGTTCATTGTTAATGGTGGCATTATCAATCGTTCCGCTAAGGTTAGTACTACTGTTCAGTCGATTGGTACTTATCCTGTTACTAATGCTGTATGTAAGCTTGATGATGTTTACATTTATACAAAGCGTGAATATGTCTTCGGTACTGACGCTGTAGAGCGTGGGCAATATATCTGCGTAGCTGGTGAACATCGTTACATTGACTTGGCTATTACTAACCAGACGCAGTATACGGTTGATGGTCAATCCGTAACTGGCGACCCTGAACAGTACAAGGCATTTGCATTTATTCCCGTTCCTTCTGGTGGTTATACTTCACAGGGTTCTATCCGTGTGATGGATAGGAACAACCTTGACTTTACTGTTTATCTTAGCAATAATCCTAAATCTGGTGACTTGTTTGCAATTAGCGCCGTTGATAATCGTAAGCTTAATATGGCCATTTATAAAGCGCCCATTGGTGCAGACAGGACTGTTACTTGGGATGTAGTTGATGACTTGAATGCACTTTATTATACTAATGATAGTAACGCAATTATCCTGTATTTCAAACGTCCTGCATCTTATGGTGTAACGGTTCAGGTTTCTGGATTTATGGATGGCAACTCCCCTGTTATTCTTGACCGTATTAGAAATGAAGATGGCACTCCTATGGATTATCCACGTTGGAATAACAACAATGGTATGACTGCTATTAAGGTTCTTCGTCCTAATATTACTTAACTAATAAAAACACCCCTAGGTGGTTATCCACTTAGGGGTGCTTTTATTTAATTAGAATGGCAAATCATCGTCAATGTCAGGTGGCAATTCATTGGGGAGCTTGTCAGTCATCCTCACTTTCATCATCGTCATCTTCATCTTCCTGCAAGGAATCAAAAGCGTTAAGAATAGAATCACTCATAACTTTACGAAATTCCTTAGTGATGGGGTAGCAAATATCATGCCATTCATCTTTCTTATTCTTTGCACTGGGCATTGCTACAAACAGACCTTTGCTGCCGTCCATAATCTTAATGCCAGAAATGCAGAACACATTTGCAAGCGTAATGGAAACCATAGCACAACAATTAGACTTCTTGTTATTGATAGGGAAGATACGAATATCAGAGATGATGGAGGGAGCGGACTTAGCAGAATTGGTGGCCTTAGCGGATGCTTTCTTGTTAGTGTACATAGTTAGTTCTCCTTTGTTAAATAATGATAAGTAAGGAATTTATATTGAGGACAGTTTTTATACTGGCCGCAACAATCAGTTTTAAGGTTGTACTCTTGGCGCGACACTCTCATACCCTCACAACGAATGTAATTTGTGGTATGAGAAATATAATAAGGACATGTAGCTCTTCTACTGATTCTGTAAGAATATTTTTCTTCCAATTAAATCATCTCCTATCACTCCATTCCCACTGGAATATACTTGCAGGATTGCCATCAATTAACATAGCATATTCTTTGTCAGATTGCACTTTATGATAAGTCCCATAAAGTTCTTTATCATTTTCATCATGGTTTATGCTAACAACTTCGGGCAAATAATCTATATAGGATTCTCCACGCAATGAATAACAGAATGAATAATACATTCTATTAACAGGGCTATTTGTTGAGCGTAATGTATAGCCACAAGGCTCTAGTACAGTTACAGAATATTCATCTAAGTGGTCTGTTTCTCCATTGTCATCCGTGAAATCCCCTATAATATGTGTTCCGGGAGTTTTACGAATAAGCTTCTTGTTTATGGATTCATCATAACTGATATTAGGACGAAAATATTCTTGTACTAGATACTCAAAATCTTCATCGTTTACTATTTGCGTAAACAATTCAGAAAGCTGTTTCTTGCTCGCACCTGCTACAGTAGCCTTAACTTTTAAGTGTTTATCTGTATCCAAGTATGTTGCACAATAGCATTTACTTCCCCATGTTACAAAATCCTCATAGTGACCATCAAAGTCCATAATGCCAAAATTGTAACAATCTTTATTCTCACTGTTATTGAGAATATTATCATTGAATCTATCAACGGCCTTTTGAACATTCTCATTGTAACCTACAAAATAGCCACTGTCTGTATCATGATAAAGAGGTTCAATGCCTTGGCTTAATACTAGATAAAGCATAAAACAAATAAGATGTAATCTACTGTAAGCAACTGTGTATAAACCATCTGTAAAAATATTTAGGGAATTTCTAGATTTAAGAAACTTAACCCCAGTAGGAATCCATTCAAATTTATCACCGTCCCCCTGCACGCCAACTTCCTGTCGCAATGGCTTCATAGCTGAACAGCCATACTGACCATTCAATCCGCCTTTACTTGCCATTAAGGCAAAGTGGACTAAATCTTTGTTATGGGTATTCATTATTTCTTGTGCCACTGAATCATCATAAAGCTGTAATCCCTCAAATGTAAAATCGCTTAGCGTTTCTGTATGGTCGGCAACTTTATGTTCAAGTTTTTTAAATCCTGTCTTTTGGCGTGCATAATATTTAACTGTATTCCGTAAAGGCTTGTTAATAAACTTATGGGCTGTTGCATAATAAAGTTCATCACATTCTGAACTACTATAATCATAAAGCATCTGAATTAACATAAAGTCAATATCACAGCCATGAAATGTAAGTTCATCTGCTTTGACTACTTTACCATTGTCGAAGTTACCATTTTTAACATTGGTGCATTTAGATGTACTGATATAACTGTAAATACAGTTACCAAAATCCTTAGCATTAATATTATAAAAGGTAACGTTAGCCATAAAGTTATATTTTATTGGCCTTTCAAACAAGATTGATTCACGGTATGCTGCTTGGAGGACTGAATAGAATTTAACATCTTTACATCCAAATAGCTTAATCCGCTGGTCGGGATAATCGAAGAACCCTGAGTTAGCGCCGCTTTCGCAGCCAGATAAGAACTCATAGTTTGCAGACTGGAATTTTTGGTAACATTCATTAGGATTAACCTCCTTTCTCCATTTGTAAGGAAATCGCCTACCATACATTGCTGATGGGTGCATAGAACTTGCATCAAAACACCAGACATCCTTAAATATTTTACCCACTGCGTAAGGATTAGCATGAGTATAGCCACCTGCAAGACAGTCCTGAAAGAACTTCATAAATGGTTCATTGTTCTTGAGTTCTATTGCTGCTGTGAATTGCGCAGTATGAACTTCTTTATCGGTAGCAATATTTCTGTTAAGCCTTGTTTCACGCTTAATCATTGATGTATTAGATACTCCAATATCTGATACTGTATCAACTTTAGTGAAGTTAGCCATATATCTACATAGTGCATACAAGACTAGCTTACAGTCACGTTCATTATAAGTGTATTCAGAATCAGGTAAATCTGACCACCAATAATATTTCTGGTCGTAACCGCCTTTGACTTCTTTAAGCTTAGGAACTCCAAGCTCTGTACCAATAAGCTCAAGGCTTTTACATGAAAGAATCTTGAAGCTATCATAAAATTCAAGATGGTCAAAAGCTGCTACTAATGGCTGGTGCGGAGCAACTGCAATGAAACGTTTAGGATTAAAGTTCTTAATACAGAAATTTATGTTACGCATCATTGCTTCAAATTCATAGCTTAAGTTGTGTACAAAGATTTTAACATATACATCATTATTCTTAGCATCCTCATTGATTCTCTCAAATTCCGAAGAAATTGAATCATAAGTTCTAAAGAAATTATAATCCATTTCATTCTCAAAGTCACTAAATGGTGCATGAGGTATGGGACGATAAGCAAATGAAGCTAGGCCATGAAGATAAGTGCTTTGCAGATGCTCTTGAAGTTCATCCTCACCATATATTAAGGATGATGTTTCAATATCATAACAATATATGATAGTTGAATACTTATGCTCATTACGCTTTCTCACATACAGCACCACCTTCTTTCATTCATGAATATTACCACAAATCATACTTAGATGCAAGTTCTGCGAATTCTTCATAAGCTTTTTTATGGCGCTTTATAAAGTTTTCATTACCCTGTGTAATAGACCTAAGCTTATCACTTGCATCAACAAGCACTTTACCAATCTGGTCAGAATTTCTTAGTAAATTGTCATATTCTGCATAAGCTCTATCCATATCTGACAAAGTGTCAAGTCCTAGCTTTTGACCCAATACACATAATTTTTTCAAATCGTCTGAGGGAATATCCCTGCTATAGGTGCCCATAAGATTGTTAAGAATACCAGAAATTGCTCCCCATTTCTTTTTGCCAAAATAGGAATCTGGATTCCTAAGAATCTTATATGCAGCATCACTATAATTAAATACATCCTCAAGACGATTAGCTACTCTTAATGACCTATAACTGCTTTTAACAGATTTATGCAAGGAATGAATATGCTCTGAATATTTAGATAGATACTCTTGCATAAGCTTTTGTGATGTTTTATCTTCAACATTATCAGCTGCATCAATAAGGTCGTTATACAGTTTTTCAGCTTCATCAAGAGCTGTATTAGCAGTAAATTTCAGAGCATTAGCAACATCAGTAGACTGTCTACCTCTAAGACTTTCTTTAAGCTCACCTGTCACAGTGATACCTGCTTTTCCGGACTTACGTCTTGTTGCACCTATCTTTTTCAGTAGCCTAGTTGCTTCGGCTTGACGCTTAAATGCTTTATGGTTTTGTGCCATTACGCTTAGATTCCTCCTGATATACATTAATATATGCAAGCTGCAATAAATTACAGAATTGATACAAACCACAAGTGGAATCACAATATCCTCTAGGTGGACAAGGAATCTTAGTTATGCAATGAGCAATAGAAATTCTTAATTGGTTTAGATAAAGGTCATCATATTTATCAAGATGAAGAATCATAATTAAAACTCACCTCTATTTGTAAGCTCTTCTTTAATATCATTATCATAACGGTCAAGCAGATAACACAATTCTCTAAGCTGACAATCCTGGCAATCCTTGTCCATAAAGTGTGTTAGCCATGAGGGACAGGCTTTAATATACCAGTTATTGCATAGTTTATTAAGTAGAGTAAGGGTTTCTGTATCTAGGTCTTTAATTGTCATAATAAACCCCCCATTGCTCTGCCATGGCTTCCGCAATTAAGATTTTAGCACTCATAGCGAACACTCTCCACGTTTTCTGGCCAGACAGAATCTAAACAATCACCTACAAAATATTGATTAAATGTACAATTAGACATTGGTGCTACAGAATAATAAACTACTCTGCCATCATGCTCTATAATGTCAATAACCTTACCAATTTTAACAATAGTAATTGCCCTTTTCTCTTGTCCATCTCCATAGAAATAACCATATTCTCTTACATTGTATTTAATGATTGAGCCTATGGGAATGGGAACGTCATAATACATTGTATCAGCTCCTAACATAACACTATTTCAAACTTATCTTTTTCAATATATTCAAAATACCATACGTTATAATAATTAAGCACATAAGGCATATCTTTAACATAGCCTGCAAATCTAATATGATTATTAGATTTTACTTCTATATACGTTGATGACCCTATATTGCCGCATGTACCTATAAGTTCGGAAAGTCGCATTGTATCACCTTCTTATACATAAAACTTAAAAGCTAATACTTCAAATGAATCTGTATCTATATACAAAGAACTAACAGTAAAGAATTTAAATTGAAGCTTCGCATACCTTGATTCTAAATTCTTAAACAGACATATCTTTTTAATTGTGCCAGATTCTATAATATATATAGTCGTTTCAGCATGAACAGAACCACAATTAAGTAGAATATCATTGATTGTCATTTTAATCACTCCAATGCTATTTCAACACCAATATCAATTACTTCAAAAGATTTGAATTTATAATAAGCAAAGCAGTATGGCATATCCTTAAACTGTCCTGCATATACAGTTTTATCTCCAACTTTAAGTATCAAATTTGTCCGATAATGAATATTCCTACATACCCTAATTAAATCTTTTAATAACATTTATTTCACCTACTTTCTTAAATAATGAAGAGGGAGAGGGGGAGAGGAGGATTATTGGGTTTAAGAAATTGAACCCCGATTTATTTTTGGGCTTCTCACGACACCCCGGTGGGCGGCACGGCTGGGTTGCTGCTAAGGTTAATGCCCATGCTCAACATTTTTTCTTAACTGCTGGACGCTTTAGCGATTTACAGCGATAAAGTATGTTAAAAATTTATCAATCGCTTTAGAACTCTAAATTGCTAAAGTGTGTTAAGAATTTCACAGGTTGGCAGTTAGGCTTAACTACTGCTAGTTATTTAAACTTAATAGTAAAGAGTTCTAACTAAAAATTTGTATAAAAAATGCACTGCCATTAAAGGCGGTGCACTTTATTCTTTTATCGGTATCACGGTTGATTTAATGCGGTGGAAATAACGCTTGCAAAATCATCCTCAAGATTCTTTTTAGCGGCGCGCTTGCCGGTTCTTGCATCGTTATATAGTCTAACTATTTTTGGCCAATTCCAATCGGTGTAATATTTATAGCGTATCCAATTTCTAAACTTTGCAATATGGCTTGCCGTTGTATGACTATAAAAACCAAATACCCATAAAAAACCAGTTGACCACTGAAAAGCCGCTACAATGGTATTATAGCTTCTTAAAATCAAAAAATCAGATTGAGTTGGATAAATGATCCACGCTTTACAAGAATAAAGTTGTTCTATTGGGGAATTTACAGCGCGGTTACAATCACTAATAACGGCATCTACAATTTCTTTACGTGTGTTATACGTCATTTTGAAAACACCGCCTTTATAAAATCATCAATACTTTCATTGACGTTATTCAAATCGTGCTCAATGATAGGACTTTCAAAGCTAGAAAAACCAGATGCAATAAAACCACTTTTACAGCAAAACATGGGCTTTAGTACAGTAATATTACAACTTGCATAATCAGTATTGCGGCGGTTTTTAGTATCGGTTAATTTTCTGCTAATACTAAAATTGTTACCGTCAAGCTTTAATGTTACGGTTTGCATTTTCATTTTTGTGTACCTCACTTTAATTTTTTGGCTTTTATGCCATATTGAACCGGGCTTTAATGATAAACCCGGCGGAACGTTAAAAGTTTTACTGCTGACTTAGCGGGCGGTCAATGGGAACCGCAACGGCATTAAATACTTCGCGCGGAATGCCTAAAGTGTTTTCATCTTTGGGCTGTACATCCAATACCTGCCATTTTGTGCAGGGCTCAGCGTTATGCAATGCTTTTTCAACTTTTTCGGCATCCAAAACGCCATCGAATTGCTTTACAAGCTCGCCGGATTCCACGGAAAAATCATCGTTAAAGCGGGCATATTTTACGCGGGCAACCGTGCCAGCCTTAACAGTACGAGAAACGCAAGCGGTGCTCTTGGGCTTGTCATTAATCGGGCGCGTGATTGTAATAGTTTCGATGTTGTCGGCTTCGTTCGTGGTTTTTTCAATTTTCCAATTTGTCATGGTGAATACCTCTCTTTTATGTTTTTGTTTTGGAATGGGATTTTCTTTATTTCCCTTTCCTCTTTACAATTATATTATAACATACATTAAAAATAATACCATGCAATTTTGTTTCATTTATATGGATAAATGTGTACTGTTAAATTGATAACAATCGCTTTAGTACTCTGAAGTGGTAAAGTGTGAAATATTTAACAATCGCTTTAGTGCTCTGAAGTGGTAAAGTGTGTGAAATATTAAACAATCGCTTTAGTGCTCTGAAGTGGTAAAGTAGTGTGAAATATTTAACAATCGCTTTAGTGCTCTGAAGTGGTAAAGTAGTGTGAAATATTTAACAATCG
>OGOM01001389.1_pt1 | contig 18058 bp, 17 predicted proteins | sample 1552681 | NCBI WGS metagenome assembly OGOM01 (sample SAMEA2580188, study PRJEB22360) | human gut metagenome | biome: human gut; feature: human-associated habitat; material: faeces | place: Denmark | collected 2008/2010 | reverse complement strand
GAGAATAATCGTGCATGCCGGGCAGCAAAGATGCTGATCGATGAGTTTAACATTACCGAAGGAGTGCACATTTCCATGGACAAGAAAATTCCGGTATCAGCAGGTATGGCCGGCGGAAGCGCGGATGCGGCAGCAGTTCTTTTTGGAGTCAATAAGATGTTCGGACTGGGGCTTTCGAAACAGGAGCTGATGGAGCGCGGCGTCGTCTCCGGCGTGGTGGCCTACCGCTACATGGGGCGCCTCGAGCAGGCCATGCAGCTTCTGCAGCACGGCAAAGGGCACGGCACGTTGAAGCGCTGGAACGGCCGTTTCCGGGCGCTGTGGCACCGCGGCGTGCGCGCGGTGCTGCGCGAGCTGCCGGGCAACACGGAGCTGGCCGAGCAGACCGAGGAGATGCGCTGGCTGCAGACGGCTACGCGCACCTATGCCGTGGAGCATTTGGAAGCGGCCGTCGCTTCCAGCCAGGTGCCCACCGAGGACGCGGCGGCGGTGCTCGTGGAGTACCAGCGCTCGGTGGCGGCGCTGCACGATGCGCGGCCCACGGTGACCTCGGTCATCAAGGCCGGCGACCGCACCGAGGACATCAAGCGCAAGGCCTACACCTTCGAGCTGGAGCAGATCCAGAGCGCCTACGAGGACGACCGGCTCTCCCGCACCCATGCCCAGCGCATGCGCGAGAGCGTCCAGCTCATGCAGATGGACCTGGAGGACACGGTATAGAAAACGGCGCCCCCTCTGGTGAGGGGGCGCCGTGGTCGCGCGGCGTCGATGAGGCTTGCCCGCGGCGGCTAGTACACCATGCCCATGGCCTCGCGCACCTCGTCCAAGGTGGCGTTGGCGATCTCGTTGGCGCGGCGGTTGCCCTCGTGCAGGATCTCGCGCCCCATCTCCGGCTGCCCTTCCAGCTCGCGGCGGCGCTCGCGGATGGGGGCCAAATACGCGTTCACCGACTCGGTCACGTAGCGCTTGAGCGCGCCGGCGCCGTCGTTGCCGATTTCCGCTGCGATGTCCTCTTCGGTGCGACCGGTGGTCAGCGCCGCCGTGGTCAGCAGGGCCGAGACGCCGGGACGGTTCTCCTTATCGAAGGTGATCATGCGCTCGGAGTCGGTCTGCGACTTCTTGATGAGCTTGGCGGTCTCCTCCTCCGTGGCCGAAAGGGCGATGGCGTTGCCGTTGCTCTTCGACATCTTGCGCCCGTCGAGGCCGGGGATTTCCACGGCGTCGGTGAGAAGTCCGTGGGGCTCCGGGAACACCCGCCCGTAGCGCTCGTTGAAGCGGCGGGCGATCTGGCGGGTCTGCTCGATGTGGGGCAGCTGGTCTTTCCCCACGGGCACGACGTTGCCCTTGCAGAACAGGATGTCGCAGGCCTGGTGCACCGGGTAGCTGAGGAGCAGCCCCGTGAGCGCGTGGCCCGAGGCCTCCTGCTCGGCCTTCACCGTGGGGTTGCGCATGAGCTCGGATTCGGTGACGAGCGACAGGAAGGGGAGCATGAGCTGGTTTAGGGCGGGCACGGCGGAGTGGGTGAAGATGATGGTCTTCTCCGGATCGATGCCGCAGGCCAGATAATCGATGACCATGTTGTGCACGTTGTCGGCGATGTTGGCCGTGGTGTCGCGGTCGGTGATGACCTGGTAGTCGGCGATGATGATGTTCGTGTTGACGCCGCGCTCCTGCATGGCGACACGCTCACGGATCGAGCCGAAGTAGTGGCCGAGGTGCAGCCGGCCGGTCGGGCGGTCGCCGGTCAACATGGTGAAGGACGACGGCTTGGCCTCCAGCTTGGCGAGCGTTTCGTCCGAACGCTTTTTGGCCGCGAGGAAGCTCGCGCTCATCTCATTGCCTGCCGCTGTCAGTTGCTGCTCGTCGGTCATGCGAAAATCCTTTGAATATGCCCTAAATAAACGCTTTTTATGGTAAAAGTGTGAGCCGACAACGAACAAGCCACTATTAGTGGTACTCTCTATTGTTGATGAATCGAACAGCACAGTAATCGCAGGGGGTCAGATGGGCCGCGGACGTCAAAAAGCAAAACAGCAGAAAATTGCCCGAAAGCTCAAGTACCTGACCACCGATACCGACTACGATGAGCTGGCAAAAGAGCTGAGCGAGCAGGAGCCGGGAATGGGCTCTCCTGACCCGTTCGCCGACATCGATGACCAGTATGCGGACAAGGATGTGGATTCCGCTGCTGATGACCACGCTTCCGGCGCCGCCGAGGCAGCTCCCGCTACGCAGGAGGATGACCTCGACGAGTACGCCAAGTGGGCTGCCGAAGCCGCCGCAAAGGCGACCAGCGGCGAGTTCCCGGCCTCCGCGGCTGCCGCACCGCAGCCGGCCCCGCGCAAGCCGATTCCGATGCCCATGCCTTCCGCGCTCAAGCCCAAGAAGAGCTGAACGCCGGTCTTCTCGTAATAATCCCCTTGTGCTTGGTTGAGCACAAGGGGATTTGTGGTTATGGCTGAGGGTGCCGCCGCTGGTGGCTTACTTACGCTTCGCGCCTCACAGCGGCAGCAGGTCGCTCAGGTCGTCGCGCTCGCCGACCGCGCTGATGTGGCCGGCGTCCTTTTCCTCTGCCCATGTGGTGATGCCGCAGGCCAGTCGTAGCCAGACTTCCGGGTCCAGCTCGATGACGTCCGGCGGGGTCAGGTTATGCGGGTCCGATTCCGGGCCGTCCAAGATTTTGACCGCCCCCCACGGCGCGACACGCACCTCCACGCCAGGGCCGGGCGCGCGCCGCTCCAGCAGGAACAGCGAGTAGCGCACGGCCATCGCCCACACCGGGCGTGGCAAAACAGGGGAGACAGTCAGACGATGTGGTGTGTTGTCCGCCAGCTCCCGGGCCGCGGCACGCCATTGCACCAGCGCGTCATGCCCGCGTTTCAGGTCTTTTTCAAGAATTACTGCCATGTATCCCATCATGGCATCGGAGCCGGAAGATCTTCCATAATGCAAACGATGGCATACGGTGTGATGCGGAACATCGGGACATGTGCTACGCTCTCAATGAGAACGTATGCAAGAGCGCTCCGCCATCGTCGTTACGGAGAGTTCATGCTTACGTCTATGCGACGATACCTATCGCGCGGCATAATAAACACGGGCACTTATCCCGGAAGGAAAGTCAGAATGACCGAAATCACCGCACCGAAGTCTCCTGTCACGGCGGAACAATTCGCCGACGAGATTCGTGAACAACTGAAATACACTCAGAACGTCACCACCGAGCAGGCCACCCCTGCTGACGTGTATGTCGCCGCATCCAAGGCCGTGCGCAACCACCTTGCCGACTCCTGGTTCAAGACCCAGGCCGACACCGTGAACGGCAACACCAAGGCCGTCGGCTACCTGTCCGCAGAATTCCTGATGGGTAAGCAGCTGCGCAACGCGCTGCTCAACGCCGGTCTGACCGAGCAGTTCGACAAGGCTGTGGAAGCCCTTGGCTTCAAGCCGAAGGACATCGTGGATGCCGAATACGAGCCGGGCCTTGGCAACGGTGGCCTTGGTCGTCTGGCCGCCTGCTTCATCGACTCTCTCGCCTCGCTGGGCGTGCCGGCCTTCGGCTACGGCATCCAGTACAAGTACGGCATCTTCAAGCAGAAGTTCGACGAGAACGGCAAGCAGGTCGAAACCCCGGACTACTGGCTGGCCAACGAAGAGCCGTGGGGCCACACCGACTACAACCGTGATCAGAAGGTCTCCTTCGGTGGCAAGGTCGTCGAAAACGCCGACGGCACCAAGACCTGGGAACCGGCCTGGTCCGTGCGCGCCGTGCCGGTGGACTACCTGGTCCCCGGCTACAAGTCCGGCCGCGTGAACACCCTGCGCCTGTGGACCGCCAAGAGCTACGACGAGTTCGATCTGCTCGCCTTCAACCGTTCCGAGTACATGGACGCCGTGGTCCCGCAGGTCAAGGCCGAGAACATCTCCAAGATTCTCTACCCGGAAGACTCCACCAAGGTGGGTAAGGAACTGCGCCTTGAGCAGCAGTACTTCTTCGTCTCCGCCTCCCTGCACGACGCCATCCGCGTCTTCTACCCGGGCCAGGACAAGCCGGACCTCACCACGTTCCCGGACAAGATCGTCTTCCAGCTCAACGACACCCACCCGGTGATCGGCATCCCCGAGCTCATGCGCATCCTCATCGATGAGTATGGCTACGACTGGGATACCGCGTGGTCCATCACCACCAAGACCTTCAACTACACCTGCCACACCCTGCTGCCGGAGGCCCTCGAGGTCTGGTCGGCCAGCCTGATCGGCGAGCTGCTGCCGCGCCACCTCGAGATCATCGAGAAGATCAACGCGCAGTTCGAGGACGAGCTCAAGTCCAAGGGCGTCGACAAGAACACCATCAAGGACATGGCCATCTACACTGGCGACGCCGTGCGCATGGCCTACTTGGTCACCTACGGCGGCTCCCACGTCAACGGCGTGGCCGAGCTGCACTCCCAGCTCCTGAAGGACGTCACCCTCAAGAACTTCTCCGACGTCTACCCGGACAAGTTCACCAACGTGACCAACGGCGTGACCCCGCGTCGCTTCGTCAAGCTCGCCAACCCGCGCCTGTCCGACCTCATCACCGAGGGCCTGGGCACCGACAAGTGGGTCGCCGATCTGGAACTGCTCAAGGGCCTCGAGCCGCTGGCCAAGGACGATGAGTTCGTCAAGAAGTTCGCCGCCGTCAAGAAGGCCAACAAGCACGCATTCGTGGGCTTCGCCAAGGACCACTACGGCATCGATATCGACGAGAACACCTTGTTCAACACCATGGTCAAGCGTCTGCACGAGTACAAGCGCCAGTCTCTGAAGATTCTCGCCGTGATCTCCACCTACGCCGACATCAAGTCCGGCAAGGTCAAGGCCGAGGACATCACTCCGCGCACCGTGTTCTTCGGTGCCAAGGCCGCTCCGGGCTACTACCTGGCCAAGATGACCATCGAGCTGATCAACAACGTTTCCCGCGTGATCAGCAGCGATCCGGCCGTCAAGGGCAAGCTCGCCGTCCACATGCTGCCGAACTACAACATCGAGATGGCCCAGAACCTCATCCCGGCCACCGAGCTTGACGAGCAGATCTCCCAGGCCGGCAAGGAAGCTTCCGGTACCGGCAACATGAAGTTCGCTCTGAACGGCGCCCTGACCGTGGGTACGCTGGACGGCGCGAACGTCGAGATTCGTGAGCGCGTCGGCGCCGACAACTTCTTCCTCTTCGGCATGACGGTCGACGAGGTGGAAGCCCAGTACGCCAACGGCTACAATCCGGCCAAGTACTACGAGGCCGATCCGCGCCTGAAGCAGGCCATCGATCTGGTGGCCGACGGCACCTTCTCCAACGGCGACCGCAACGCCTACTCCCCGCTCGTGGCTGACTGGCTGACCAAGGACTGGTTCATGACCTTGGCCGATTTCTCCGCCTACATGGACATCCAGTCCGAGATCGAGGCCCTCTACGCCGACGAGCTCGAATGGAACCGCAAGGCCGTGCTCAACGTGGCCAACTCCGGCTACTTCAGCTCCGACCGCTCCATGGAAGACTATTTGGAACGTATCTGGCACACTGCTCCTCTGGCTGACTGAGTGAGCGAGTTGCTAGCGTGCGGTTTTCACGAAATCAGCCTTGACTTCGTGAAAACCGTACGCTGAGTTGGAGTAAGCGTGCGGTTTTCACGAAATGAACCTTGATTTCGTGAAGAACGTACGCTGAGCGCGACTCAGTGTACGGTTTTCACGAAGTAGGGCTTTATTTCGCGGAAACCGTACGCTGACTGAGCTACCTCTAGCCCCCTCTGATGAGGGGGATGTCAGCGAAGCTGACTGGGGGAGAGACTTCTCCCAGACGCCCAAGACATACAAGAAAGCCCCGCAATGATATATCGATCGACGATATATCATTGCGGGGCTTTCTTGTGTTGAAAGAAGAGAGGGGGTATCAGGCCTCGGCCGGAGCTTCGGCTGCGGGCTTGTCCTCATCCTCGGCCTTATTCAGACCCAGGTCGACCGGCGAGGAGCTGTTCTCCCACGGCTCCTCCCACGGATCGTAATCCGGGTTCTGCTGCTTGTAGATGTACAGGCCAACAAGCGCGGCGAGCAATCCGCCGAACAGCAGCGCGAAGAACTTCCAACCGTTAGAAGACTTGTTCTCCATGACGGCTCCTTTCCCTAGGGATCGTCTGGTCGGTATGCCCATTCAGACCGACTCTGCTCCCTATTCTAGGCCGCTGTTTGTGACGATTGGGTGGAATGACATTCGTGGGCGATTCATCCGCGCCCGTCTGCCCTTGGCCGGCTCGGCATCTTCGCGGCGCGTGGAACGCATCCGAGACCTTCGATACAGTGGGCTGCATGCATATTCCTACACAACGGGAGATTCGATACCAGTGGGAGCGCGGTGGTCCGGTGATGACCTGGGCGCTGATTGTTGCGTGCGTGGCAGTGTGGCTACTGGAGGTATTGCTGGGATTTATTGCCCCGGGCCTGAGGGCTTGGTTGATGTACCTCGGCATGGCGGCTCCGGTCAGACTGGTGGCTGAGCCGTGGACGCTCATCACCTCGATGTTCCTGCATGCGCCGAACTCGCTATTGCATATCCTGTTCAACATGATTGCCCTGTATTCCGTGGGCCCAGTGCTGGAACGAATGATCGGCCACTGGCGGTTCTTGGGACTGTATGTGATTTCCGGCCTTGGCGGCTCTCTGGGACTTATGGTGTGGGCTGCGGTGGCTCCGGGAGGCATCGGCTGGCAAATGGCAGCCTATGGGGCTTCTGGAGCCTTATTTGGCCTGTTTGCATCATTGCTGGTGGTATATCGCCGTATCGGCGCCGATATCCGCTCCATGTTGATCTGGATGGCGGTGAACTTCGCCTTGCCGTTCGTGGTCGGTGGCGTGGCGTGGCAGGCGCATGTCGGCGGCTTTGTAGTGGGTGGAATACTCACATGGCTGCTGGTGGGTGGTGTGCCGGCGTGGCGCGGTAAAAGCCTGAAATGGCGCATGCAGGTGTACGGCTGGGCCATGGTGGTGCTGGTCATTGCGTTGATTCTGTTGTGCAATATGGCCAATCCTTACGGGTGGATGAGTTTCGGCTCCCTGCACTGATATGGCTTGATATGGCTGTAAAAAAACGATTGATGCCGGGTATCGCGGAACATGCAGTGCCCGGCATCAGTGTATGTGCGGAAAGCGGCGATGTGGATATTAGCGATGTGGATATCGTCGTTCGGCGAGTGGGTGTGTGCCGTATGAAGATATCCACAGTAATGAGATGCGCGCAATGACGAGATATCCACGATAATGAGTTATCCACAATGGTGACTTGTGCACAAGTGTGTAGAAAAGTGCATAAGACTGTGGATAACTTATGTGGATAAGTTAGGAATGCCGCGGTATTATTGGGTTTGTTGCAGTGGATAACTCGGGTGTATAACTGTTCCCTCGCTGTGGCGATGTATGCCAAGCCAAAGTTATGCACGAGATATACACCGAGAAACGCCGCTTATCCACCACTTATCCACATGGTTTTCCACATTCGGTGGAAAACTACATGGGTGTAATTCATCCACAGGCTGTGGATAACGTAGTGGATAAGTCGTGGATAAGTGGTGGATAGCTGTGGATGAACAGGCTAAGGCACGAAAAAGGCCGACCTCCGCATACGGGAGGTCGGCCTTTCTCATAAGAATTAAGGACAACCTAACGATAGAAAAAACAATCTACCGATAGATAAGCGCAACGAGCCGGAACTCAGCGCCATCCCATCGTCATCAGGAATCCGATCATGATCAGGGCGAAGCCGATGCCGAGGTTCCACGCACCGATGTTCGGAATCGGCCAGGAACCGGACGGGGAGAGGTAGTACACCACGCACCAAATCAGGCCGATGATCATAAACGCGCAGAACAGCGGCACGAACCAACGCGGGTTCGACTTGGTGCCCTTAATGGTTTCTTCAACGCGCTTGGTGTTCTCCGCCTGGCGGTTCATCATACGCTGCATCTGCGGGGTCAGCGTGGCCTTATCGGCAGTGGCGTTGAGCACGGCCTGCACCTGCTCCATATTCACGCCGTAAGCCGCGTCTTCCTCGGCAGAAGCGTTCTCTGCGTTCTGCTTGGTGTCTTTGTTGGCGGTCTCGTCAGCAACGGTGCTGGATGAGGTCTCGCTCTGCCAGTCCTTCTGGTTGTTCGAGTCGGTTTCGTGCAGCTCTTCGTCAGCCATCAGCATAGTCTCCATTCAATAGGCTAAAAGTCATAATAGTGGCTACACTCGAAAGCGGCGACCAGAGTCGGCAAGAAGACAGGAAATTCATGGCCAGACATGTAGGTAAGCACGGTGCACGGCACTCCCTATGGGGTGGTGTCGCGGTATTCGTCGTCATTGCCTTGACCGGTTTTCTGCTGAGCACCAACGTGAGGGTCAATCGTACGGTTGCCGTCACCAACGATACGGCTGATCTGGTGGAGCAAGGCGTGGACGAGGTCAACCAGCTGCAGCAGGACGTCAGCGATCTGACCGAACAGGTCGCCAATCTTACGGACGCGCTCAAGGCCGATGGCACCGACAGCACACAGAACCAAGGCAAGGACTCCAGCAATGTGGATTCCAGCCTGATGCTGCCCGCGCTCAGCGGCAGCGGCGTAACGGTAACGCTGGATGATTCTCCGTTGTGGGAGAACGCAGTCAACAACAACGGCACGACCGCCAATATCAACGATTACGTGATCCACCAGCAGGACGTCGAATCGGTGGTGAATGCCTTGTGGGCCGGCGGTGCCGATGCGCTGATGATTATGGATCAGCGGGTGCTGTTCAATTCGGCGGTCATCTGTTCCGGCAACGTGCTGTCGTTGCACGGTAAGAAATACTCGCCGCCGTTCACCATTTCCGCGATTGGTGACCCTCAAAGACTTCGCGCAGCGTTGAACGACTCCGAAGCCATTACCATTCTTAAGCAATATGTGACCGCGTTTGGCATTGGCTACAAGGTGGAGAATGCCGAGGACCTTCAGTTCCCCGCTACCGCCGCCTTGCTGCAGCAGTTGAAATATGCCACGGTCGATACGTCAAAGACCACAGATGAGGAGCAGACTCAGCAATGAGACACGGCAGGCACAACAGCGGCGTACCGGCGCCCATTGATCTCGCGTCCGTGTCGGACGTACAGCCCTTCCCCGAGGACGATGCCGCACGAATGGCGGCAGACCCGGCCAACGCCAGTAGGGCAAGGTCCCGTCGTGCCGCAGTACGCGGCGCGTCTTCGCCCCAGCGGAGCCCGGCCTGGCAGGCACTCGGCATCTGCGCCGAACTGCTGATTACCGCTGCCGTGATTTGCGCCCTGTACATCGTCTGGCAGATGTGGTGGACCGGTGTCGAGGCGGAGCGAGCCCAGAACGAAACCACCCAGTCCGTCGACTGGAGCGACCCCAGCAACAACGGGGGAACGGTCACCATCGCCAAAGCCCAGGAGGGCGATGCGCCGGTACAGCCGAAAGACGCGAAATATGGCGACTTGATTGCGCAGATCTACATTCCGCGCTTCGGCTCCCAATGGCACCGCAACATCGTGGAAGGCACCACGCTCGAGCAGCTCAATCGCCACGGTCTGGGCCATTACGACACCACCCAGATGCCGGGGCAGGTCGGCAACTTCGCCGTCGCCGGCCACCGCAACGGCTACGGGCAGCCGTTGGGCGATGTGGACAAGTTGCAGGAAGGCGATCCCATCATCGTTCGTACCAAGGATTACTGGTACGTCTACCACTACACCCGGTACGAGATTGTGCTGCCCACGGACGTGCATGTGATCGCCCCCAATCCGGAAGACTCCACTGCCAATCCCACCAAACGCATGATCACACTGACCACCTGTGAGCCGAAATACTCCACCCCCACCCATCGATGGATCAGCTATGGTGAGTTGGCGTACTGGGCCAAAGTGTCCGACGGTGTGCCCAAAGAGCTGGCTACTACTGATTCGTCCGGTGCAGTGATGTTCTCCACCACCGAAACCCCCTCGATCGCTTCCCGCATTGGCTCGCTGGACAAGGTGGTATTCGGCGCGCTGGTAGTGTGGCTGGTTCTGTTCATTGCCGCTGCGGTGGCATGGCGCTGGCCGGTGCTGCGCGAGATTCGCGCGGGTGAGCGTCGCCGTCCGGATGCCAGCATCTATGGCGGACTGTTGCGTCTGCAGCCCGGCGTGGCACCGATTCGATGGTTGCTGCTGGCTCTGCTGCTGTTCGCAGCCGCCGCGGCGCTGTTCCAGTGGGGATTCCCTTGGGCCGCCGCCAATATCCCATTCCTACAGCAGATGTCGAACTTCGTGGCAGCGAGCTGACGGCATCCTAGTACTATGGCTTGCAGTACACGTCCCTCAAGGAGAGCCCTATGACCGATTCCGCGCATATTTTGGTGGTGGATAACTACGATTCCTTCGTCTACACGATCGTAGGCTATCTGCAAACCCTTGGCGCCACTGTTGATGTGGTGCGTAACGACGCTATCGACCCAGCCGCGCCGGGTGTACTGGACGGTTACGATGGCGTGCTGATTTCTCCCGGCCCTGGTGCTCCGGCCGAATCCGGTGCCAGTGAGGATATGATTCGCCTGTGCGCGGCCAGCGGCGTGCCGATGTTTGGTGTGTGCCTGGGCTTGCAGGCGCTCGCTGAGGTGTACGGCTGCACTGTGGACCATGCGCCCACCATCATGCATGGCAAGACCAGCTTGGTGGAACATATCGATGACGAGATTTTCGAGGGCGTGGCCAACCCCATGACCGCCACCCGCTACCATTCGTTGGCCGTCGAGCCCGATTCGGTGCCGGATACGCTGGTGGTTACCGCGTGGACGCAAGGCGACCACATTATTCAGGGCGTGCGTGTCAAGGGCAAGCCGATGTACGCCGTGCAATTCCATCCCGAATCCGTGATGACCCAGGACGGCTACCGTCTGCTGGCCAACTGGCTTAAGGTCTGCGGCCAAGACAACGCCGTGGCCAAGTCCGCCGGCCTCCAGCCCAAAGTTACGAAGTAGCTTTTCCGCGCGGCGATACTCTCCCCGGAATGTGTCGCTAGAACGAGGCTTGCGTACTGGTTTTGCGACGCTTCCCGGGATTGTTGCGCTGGGATAGCTCTTTATACAGCAAAGGGGAGGGGTGCAGAAGCCCTTCCCCTTTGTGTTGCGTGTATGTGTTGCGCTATTTGCGTTGCATATGCGCAACACATACACGCCCGGCGCTTACTTGCTACTCACCGGTTCACTCACCGGTTCCGCCCCCGTTGCCAGTACCGTTGCCACCGTCTCCGGTACCGGTACCGCCGCCAGTGCTGCCGGCCTTCGTGGTAATGGTGACGGTCGATCCCGCATCTACCTGGCTGCCAGCGCCAGGATTGATGCTGACTACCACAGCGGTGCTGCCGGTTGGACCATTGGCCTGAGCCTTGAGGCCCACGGCCTTGAGCATGAGTTCGGCGGTGACGTAGTCAGTGCCAGCGGTGATATTCGGCACAGCGACCTTCTCCTTGCCCGTGGACACCCAAATGGTGATGAACCCGCCCTGTGCGATGGAAGAGCCCGAATCAGGGCTTACACGGGTAATCAGACCGGCCTCCACCGTATCGGAGCTCTCCTGCTCCACAGTGAAGCTGAACTTGCCCTCATACTGCTGTAGCACGCTGTCCTTCGACTGACCGACCAAATTGCTCGGTACGGTGGTCATGCCGGAAGAAACATATATGGTGATGGTGGTGCCCTTGGGAACCGACTGACCGGCGGCAGGATCGGTTTTCGTCACCATATCCTTGGCGATGTCGGCGCTGTCTTCGGTTTTGACGGCGGCGTTCACCTTGAACCCGGCGCTTTCCAGAATGCTGCGCGCCTCTTCCTGGCTGCGTTCCTTGACATCCGGAACCTGAGTGGACTGCGGGCCTGCGGAGAACCACACCTTCACGGCAGATCCCTTGGCCACCTTGGAGCCGGCGTCCGGGCTCATCTTGGTGCAGGTGCCTTCCGGCTCGGTGGAGTCGGTGTCTTGCTTTTCGGTCATCTTCAAACCCGATGCCTTGAGTTTGAGCTCGATGCTGTCCTTGGATGTGGAAGCGTTGCACACCTCAGGGATGGTGACGGTGTCTTCCGAGGACTTGTTGCCGGAGCCGTTCATGGCGAACACGATGCCCACAATGACAAGCACTGCAACAATCGCTGCGATCACCGAACCGATGATGATCTTCTTGCGCTTCTTGGCCTTGGCCGCCGCCTCGTCCAAGGCGTCGAGCGGGTTCTTGAAGGGATCCTCGGCGTCCTTGTCGAACACCATCTCCCCCTTCAGCACGCCGCTCATTTCCTCCTGGGCGTTGCGGAACTTCGCGATGGCCTTGCCGAGGGTCTTCGCCATGGCAGGCAGCTTGTCGGGTCCGAAGATGAGGAACCCGAACAGCAGAATGAGGAAAAGCTCGAATCCGCCGATTCCAAACACGACTGGTTTCCTTTCAACAGCTCTACAGCGAGAGCACGGTCAACGCCATAGTGGGAATGCCCAAGGCGAGCACGAGGATGACGCACACGACCACGGTGAAGATCTTCTTGGTGCGCGCCTTGGCCTCGGCGGCCGCGCGGACTTTCATGGCCTTCTCACGCGCGGCCTTCACCTCGGGTGTGATAACGCTCATGGGTTCAGCGGTCGAGACCTGGTAGAAAAAGCCCTTAAAGTCGATCTGCATATCGGTGATGGCAAGACCAAACAGATCGTGCGCTTCGTTTTCAAACGGGAATACCGCCGGATAATACGAGCTGATGGACGGAATCTCCTGATACTGGTCGATACCCTCAACCACCAGGTTCTCGATCGCATAGCTGCCGCCCTGCGCAATATGCTCCTGAGCAGCATGAACGTTGATAAACGTATAGACCAGGCGATACGAACCGTCGTCCACACAGCGCTCGGCGTGCATCTGCACAAAGCGGGCACCGGCGCCCTTGAGCGCCTGGACATGCGACAGCAGCGCATCGAGCTCGACGGTGGTATAGATTGCCTTTTGCATTACTCGGCCTCCTTTGCAGCGACGGACGCGGAGGACGGCCCAGCAGGTGCGTCACCAGCGGCGGGCGCGTCGCCGGCCTCAGCCGCGGCCACAAACCCGTCCTCGCCCAACTCAACGCCACCGTCCCAAGTAGCGGCACCGCCCACGGTAAGCGGATCGCCGCCGGCGCGCATCACGGCCTCCTTCTGGTCCAGGATGCCGCACGCCTCCACGATGGCATCGATCACGGTCTCGGGGCGAATGGCGCATCCGGGCGCGTACACGTCCACGGGAATCGCGCGGTCCACGCCGCCGATCACGTTATAGGCATCGCGGAACACGCCGCCCGAGCACGCGCAGATACCGCAGGCCACCACACACTTGGGCTCGAGCATCTGGTTGTAGATCTGACGCACGACAGGCAGGTTCTGAGCGTTGACCGACCCCGTCACCAAAAAGATATCCGCATGCTTGGGGTTGCCGGTGTTGACCACGCCAAAGCGCTCCGCATCGAACAGCGGCGTGAGCGAGGCCAGCACCTCGATATCGCATCCGTTGCAGCTCGAACCGTCGTAATGAATAACCCACGGCGAGCGCGACATTTTATGATCCATGGATGCCGCCTCCTAAATAAACACGTCGACGAGGATGGGCATAAGGTTGAGCAGGCCAAACACCAGTGCCACGCCCCAGCCGAGCTTAAAGCAGCTGCGCCAGGTGCTACGGGCGAAGGTGTTGTCGATCAGCACCTCGACAAAGTACGTCGCGACCATCACGACCAGGGCTACGACCCAGCTCACGGGGTTGTCCCAAACAAAGAACATGCCCACCCACATCAAAAACAGCACGGTCTCGCACCAGTGCATAAGGGTCATCTTGGCCAGCGTGCTGCCGCTCATCTCGGTGGCGACGCCCTGGACAATCTCCTGATGCGCGTGATGCGAGTACGAAAGGTCAAACGGCGACTTGCGCAGCTTGATGGTAAGCACCGCGAGCAATGCGAGGAAAATGGGCGCGCTGTACACGATGATGGGGGCCGACTGCCCCGTCACGGCGATGGAATCGAAGCTGTCGGTGGCGAGATACAGGCCCACACTCATCAGCAGAACGGCGGGCTCGTAACTCATAACCTGCAGCAACTCACGGTCGGCGCCGACCTGGGCAAACGGGCTTTGCGTCGAGGCGGACGCCAGCACCACAAAGATCGCGGCGAGGGTCACCATAAAAGCGCACAGCAGCGTATTGGAGCCCGACACAAAGATGCCGCCGCCCACGACGGTAAAGATGAGCGCGCACGCCATATAGGTATCGTCCATGGTGTTTACGCTGGCAGGGGCCTTGCGCAGCAGCTTGGCAACGTCGTAGAAGGGCTGCAGCAGGCGCGGGCCCACGCGGCCCTGCATGCGGGCCGAAAGCTTACGGTCAACGCCGTCGATCAGGCCGCCCACAAGCGGCGCCAGCAGGGCAAACGCCACGGTGCCAATAAAGATGCCCACGACGCCCGAACCTTCGAAATACTTACCGCGCAGCACCGAGGGCGCGCTCATGGCAAGCCGCTCGGGCCCAATCCACGCGCAGCACAGCAGCGCAAACAAGATAATGCTGCAGCACACGACGCTACCCGCGGGACCAATACGCTTCTCGCCAAGGGCGTCCTCCGAGTACCAATTGCGCTTTTCGGCCTTCACCTCGCGTCCCATCGAGCCGCGGAAATGACGGTAATTATCGGTTCCCACACCCGAAAGATATACGTTTACGTGCGGTTTGTTGCTCACGCGGAATGAAGTCAGCAGCACCACGGCGATAAACGCCACGATAACCACCATCAGATACATGGCGTCCTTGCCGATAACCTGCGGCACGCGGCCAAACACCATGGCCAAGTAAGGCGACACCAGACCGCTCGAGATAACCGGGAACGCCACGCAGCACAGAATCAGCAGCGCGGCGATGGTGTTGAGCGCCATCCATTCGGTCTTATGGACATTGACCTCAACGTTTTGAGCCGTGGGGTCGACGCCCGAAAGCTTGGCAAGCCACTTGCCCCAGAAGAAGAACGTCGCGGCAGAGCCAAAGGCAAGCACCATGATCATGAGCACGTTGCCGGTCTGCGCGAACGCTACCAGGGCACCCCACTTGGACACGAGCATGCCAAACGGCGCCACAAACATGCCCATGATACCCAGCATCATCAGGCGCGTCAGGTGCGGCATGCGGCTGAACATACCGTCCATGTCCTCGATATCGCGGCTGCCGATATGATGCTCGGCCGTGCCCACGCACAGGAACAGCAGCGACTTTGCCACCGTATGGAACAGGATTAGGAAGATGGCCGCCCATACGGCCTCGGGCGCGCCGACACCCAAGCAGGCACTGATGAGGCCCAAGTTGGAGATGGTGGAGTACGCGAGCACGCGTTTGGCATTACTCTGCGAGATGGCCATGAGGGCAGCGAGCAAAAACGTGATGGCGCCCACACTCGTGACCATAAAGCCGGTCACGGGATAGATGGCATAGAGCGGGCTGAGCTTGACCATCAGAAACACGCCGGCCTTGACCATGGTGGACGAGTGGAGCAGGGCGCTCGTGGGCGTGGGGGCGACCATGGCGCCCAGCAGCCAGGTGTGGAACGGCATCTGTGCGGCCTTGGTAAGCGCGGCAAGCGACAGCAACAGAACCGGCATGACCAGCGGCGCAGATTGCGCGGTGCCAGCGCCGGCAAGATCGATCATGCCCGAGATGGTCAGCGGCATGCCGTTAACGTGCAGGAACATAAGGCCCGCCAAAAACGCGATGCCGCCCAGCATGTTGAGGATGATCTGGGTAAAGGCGTTTTTGATGGCCTCGGGCGTGCGCGTGTAGCCAATCATAAGGAACGAGCACACGGTGGTGATTTCCCAACCGCAGAACAACCACTCCAGGTTGTCACTCGTCACGATAACAAACATGGCCGAGAGGAACAGGAACATGAGCGCCAGGAACTGCGGACGACGGTCGGGCGCGGTCTGCCCGCGCAGCGCGGCCTCGTGCTCGTCATGGGCCTGGAAGTCCTTCATGTAGTCCAGGGCGTAGATGCAGATCAGGCTGCCGACAATGCCAACGGCGAGGACCATGATCACGCTCATGTAATCCAGGTAGAGCGGCGCCGCCGTGACGGCTTCGGCCGCGGGCAGTGTCATGGCCGCAAAGGCGAGCGAGCCCACCAGCTGGACTATGCCGAGCACCGTGGTGAGCGCGTTCCTATATTTGAACGCGTTGTACAGGATGACGACGCACAGGATGACATCGATAGCGGAGCTGATGATCGAGAGCACATGCGAGGTGCCGGGGGCAACCTCAAAGCTCTGCGAACCCGTACCAAAAAACATGACGGCGACTACAACTGTCACCGCCATAATAATGCCGGAGCCTATGAGCCCCACCGCATCGCGGGCGCGGTCACCGCGCGCGAGCAGCATGCCCAGCGCCGGTACCAGCGGAAACAGGGTAAGGAAATACAGTAGCGTCATACCATCACTCCCCCATGCAAAAACGCTGCAATTGTTTAACGTTATAGCTCAGTTGAGGAGTAGCGGCGGCGGGTTTTCGGTCAACTGGGGAGTTTTAGGCGTACGGGGTAACGAGTCTGTCCGCTTTGGAGCAGAGAGGCGACGCTCCCCCTATCGCGGCGGCGGGCGCACGGGCCACTGCGCGCGGTTTATTAACCACTTTGGAGGATGTTCCAGTAGGCTCACGACGGTCCAAAAAGTTGGCGCGGCAAGAAAAATGCGCCCCTGTGGGCGCACCATCCCGTTCGCTATTCCGCCTTTTTAACGCGCGGCTTGCGACCGCGCGGCTTATCAACCAGCGCGGACTCACCGCTCTCGCGATACTGGCGGCACCAAGCCTTGACCGAAGACTCGCTGGGAATCTTGTGCTTGATCATGGCCTCGCGAACCGTTAAGCCGTTTTCCAAGCGGTCCTTGACCACGGCGAGCTTAACTTCGTACGAATAGGTGTGATGATGCGAACCGGCGTTGAGAACGGCGTCGGCACCGCCTACGGCATACGCGCGGGCCCACTGACGAGCCGTGGCCTGGGGAATGCCAAGCTCCGCGGCGAGGGCGCAATGACCGACCCCCTCTTGGAGGATCTCGACGGCGCGCTGCCTAACCTCGGGCGCATGCGTGCGAGTCCTAGTTGCTTCCGACATACCTGCCACTTCTTAGCCTTAACCGTTAATCTGCTTTCTTACGTGCAAGTTAGATAGTAGCATTTTACTGTTTGCTCAAAGCAGTTAATTAAAATAGACGCGGCGTTATCTGGGCATTTGGCACCAATTTACGACATTTCTTTATCGATTATTTACGCTGGTAGCTGACTCGCAGCTAATCGTCATTCGCCTGTCAACAAAATTGGCATCTCTTTATGTCCTTTGGCATAGAGGATATAGTTATTAACCCCTCCCCCAATAATTTTGAGTAATCGGCAAGGCAGTAGACGTCCTTACTCCTCATGATTACCGCGCATTGCCATCCGCCGGAGCAAAACAAAAAGGGCGGGGCCTGCTGCGCTTGCAGGCCCCGCACCGGTTGACACCCGACGGGACACAGCCGGGCGAGGCGGATCCGTGCTACCGCCCCGCCCGGCCGCGATGTTCAACTACAGCTCGTTGGCCGCGTGATATGCCGTGCGGATGGCGCTCGCAATGTCGGCGGTGCGCTCGCCCGAGCAGTCTCCCACGCAGGTCACGGGCACCGTCACGCCATCCAGGTCAAACGCGTTGGCCTTGGAGCCCACGGCCATCACCACGTAATCGCAGGCGATCTTCACCGGCTCCTCGGCGCCGTCCTCGGTGGTGCGAATGGCCTCCACGCCCTCGTCGGTAATGGCGGTCAGGCGGGTCTTCACGTGCTGCTCCACGTTGTGCTCGGCAAAGTCGCTCATAATCAGCGGCAGAATGGTCTCGGACTCGCCCGCGGCAATCTTGTCGAGCATCTCGACGATCGCCACCTCGCAGCCGTGCTGCAGCAGCTACTCGGCACTCTCGGTGCCCACCCGGCGCCTCCGCG
>OGOM01001361.1_pt1 | contig 18358 bp, 12 predicted proteins | sample 1552681 | NCBI WGS metagenome assembly OGOM01 (sample SAMEA2580188, study PRJEB22360) | human gut metagenome | biome: human gut; feature: human-associated habitat; material: faeces | place: Denmark | collected 2008/2010 | reverse complement strand
AGCTAAAATTGGGTCTTGCTGGCTTCCCCCCCCGCGGAGCCTCTCAAAGCGGCTTTTCTGGTTCTCTTTTGGCACGCAAAAGAGAACTTATTCCCGTTACAAATATTGCTCCAGCTTCAGCCTGTTATCCTCCTCAAAATCCTGCAGCTTCTGCATCAGCCTCTTCGACCCCGGCGCGGCGTCGGGGTAGTCCTTCTGGGATTTGATGCAGTCCACCACGCCCATGCCGCTGCCCTGAGTGAGCATCTCGGCGAGGTTGCGGGTGGATTTGTCGGTGATGGTCTTCATGCCGATGCTCACCTTGGTGTTGAGCTTCGCCATGGCGCTCTGGCCCTGGGCCGAGCCGCCGCAGGCGTCGATGGCGGCGTGGGCCTCCTGATTGAGCTGGCGGTAGATATTGCGCTGGCGCAGAAGCTCCGCCTTGAACTGCTCATCCTCCGCCATCGGCACGAGCTGGTCGAGGGTGTTCTTCCCCATCTCGGTATTCTGCACGATGGCTTCCAGCATATTGAGATTGTCGTTTTTCTGGTTTTCCATACAAAAATCCCCCTTTTGAGGGTAGTTTCTCTCAAAAGGGGGACTCTTATGCATTATTCGCCGTCGTAGATGCGGTCGCCGCCTGCGGTCTGTGCAGCGGCCAGCCGCTTCTCGCACAGGTCATAGAGGGCATCCCAGTTCTTGCAGCGCACCTCGCGGGTGCCGGCCACGCCGATGGACTGGGTGAACGGCACCCGGCGCATCAGGCCCACCGAGGCCACACACTCCTTGGGCATCTCGGCGTAGATGGCTTTCAGCTCCTCTTCCAGCTCACGGCGGGTGCGGTCGGCGCAGCCGATGGCGAACAGGGTATCGCTCAGGCGGCAGACCACCCGCTCAGCAGGCTGGTCAAAGTGCTTTTTCCACTGGTTTGCCACAAAGCAGACCAGCTGGCCCATGACGGCGTCGCTCTCCCGCGCGGAAAGCTTCTCTGCGCCGTCGATGGACACCAGCGCCAGCGCCGCGCAGCGGTGGCAGTCGGTCCACTCATCGAGTTTCGTGCAGAATTCCGTCTCGTAGTAGCGGCGGTTGAACACCCCCGTCACAAAGTCGTGGTTCATGTCGTCGCGGCACATCTCCCGCTCCCGCGGGGTCATCCGGTCTTCGGGCAGGTCATTGCCTGCCAGAGGGGCCGTCATCTGCAGCTGCCACACCTTGCCGTCGGCCACGACACAGCGGCGCAGCACACAGTCCACCTGACCGCCGCGCAGCTCGTAGTCCACCATCAGGCCGTCGTCCTGCCAGCAGCGGTCGGCGTCCTCGTCCACCTGCGTCAGGCTCACATCCTGAAACACAGGCCGCGAACTTTCGACAAATTGCCGCAAGTCCTGCTCAGTCCATTCATTTTTCATGCGTTTTTCCCCATTTTATACACCGGGTCTTCCTTCCCGGTGCTCTGCCTTTTCACAGCCGAGCCTGTTTTCATGGCCAGTGTATAGCTGTGAAAATAAGTCTTATACCTGACTGCATCTTATGCGATTATACCACGGCGGCGGGGCGCTTACCAGCAAAACGCACAATTTTCAAAAAGATTTTTTACATTCCCGTCAAATTGAGGTTTTTGCCTCTTTTTCGACCGGCTCCTTGGCGCGGCAGTAGACCTCGCACTCGGCCTGGATGCGGCTGGCCAGAGGCTCTGCGTCGAAGCCCTCCGCGGCACGCCAGGTCCAGTTGCCGCCCAGCTTGCCGGGGGTGTTCAGGTGGGCCTCTGCGCCCAGACCCAGCCAGTCGGGCATGGGGATGATGGCCCGGTCAGCCACAGAGCCGAGGGCCGCACGCAGCAGCGCGATGCGGGCGGCGTCCGGCTTGACGGCGGCCACTTCCTTCGCGGTGGGCTTGCAGGGGGTCAGGTGGAGATAAGCGGCGACGTTGGCCTTTTCCTTCCCGGTGGCGGCGTTCTCCCACCAGTCGGTGAGGGTGGTGTTGTCGTGGGTACCCGGGTAGACCACGCTGTTCTTGACGTGGTTGTGGGGCAAATACTCGTTGTCGCCGCCGCCGAAAGCGAACTGCAAAACTTTCATGCCCGGGAAGGTGCTGTCGGCCAGCAGCTCGCGGACGCTGGGGAACAGCTCGCCCAGATCTTCCGCGATGATGGGCAGCTTACCGAGGGCAGCTTCCAGTGCGTGGAACAAGTCCATCCGGGGGCCGATCTCCCACTTGCCGGTGCAGGCGGTAGAGCTGCCCGCCGGGATGGCCCAGTAGGTGTCGAAGCCGCGGAAGTGGTCGATGCGGAGCAGGTCGTAGATGCCGAGGGCGTGGCGGACGCGCCGGATCCACCAGGCGTATCCCGTCTGTTTATGATACGGCCAGTTATACAGCGGGTTGCCCCAGAGCTGGCCGTCTGCGGAGAAGTAATCCGGCGGACAGCCGGCCACGCGGGCAAAGCCTCCCTGCGCGTCCAGCTCGAAAAGCTCGCCGCCCACCCATGCATCCACCGAGTCGGCAGAGACGTAGATAGGGATGTCGCCCAGAATTTTCACGCCCTTGGCGTTGGCGTAGTCCTTGACCTTTTTCCACTGGGTGGCAAACTCGTACTGCAGGAACTTCCAGAAGCCGATCTCCTCTTCCTGCTCTGCTGCGAACTTTGCCAGCGCGGCGGCGTCCCGCAGGCGGTACTCCCGGGGCCACTCAGTCCAGCTCTTCATGCCGTTGGCGGTCTTGAGGGCCATGTAGAGGGCGTAATCATTCAGCCAGCTGTCGTTGGCAAGGGCGAAAGCGTAGTAGTCGTCGGGGTAGTAGTGGGCGCAGCCGTGGAGACCGGCGTACTTCTTGCGCCATGCGGCGTAGGCGGTGCGCAGCACCTTATAGCGGCTGGTGTAGAGAGTGCCGTAGTCCACCGAAAGCGGGTCATCACCCCACTTTTCCGCCTTGAGCTGGGCGGCGGTCAGCAGGCCGTCGGCCTTGAGAGCGTCGAGGTCGATGAAGTAGGGGTTGCCCGCAAAGGCAGAGCAGCTCTGGTAGGGGCTGTCGCCGTAGCCGGTGGGGCTGAGGGGCAGCAGCTGCCAGATGTGCTGGCCAGCAGCGGCCAGAAAATCCACGAACTTGAGCGCTTCGGCGCCAAAGCAGCCAATACCATAGGGGCCGGGCAGGCTGGACACCGGCATCAGGATTCCACTTTCACGCATGATGATACCTTCCTCGCTTTATATTCCGTTTGGGTTTATGCTGTTTCCTATCATAACATAAGCGAAGACTATTTTCCACCGGCAAAAAACGTGGTATACTTAGTTTTATAGTGGGATAATATCGTTTTTATTACAGGAGGTATCGTGCCATGCAGCGCACGGAAAAATATTTTGAGAACGACGTATTCCGCAAGACTGCCGCCGGGGTCATCCTGGCCGCAGAGGCGGACGCAAAGACGGGCGGCGGGCGCATCGCGCTGGACGGCACGGTGTTCTACCCCGAAGGGGGCGGTCAGCCCGCCGACAGAGGCACGCTGACCCTCGTCGACGGCACGGTGCTTCATGTCACCGACGTCCACGAGACGAACGGCATCATCTGGCACACGGTGGATGCCCTGCCCGAGACCGCACAGCCCGGTGCCGCCGTCACCGGCACCATCGACTGGGAGTGGCGCTTCGACAAGATGCAGCAGCACACCGGCGAGCACATCCTCTCCGGCATCCTGCACCAGATGTTCGGGGCGGAGAACGTGGGCTTCCATATCGGCTCCGACGCCGTGCGGATGGACACCAGCGTCCCCATCTCCGCCGAGGGCCTGCGGGAGGCAGAGCTTGCCGCCAACCGCATCATCTGGGAGAATGTGCCGGTGCTCATCACCTACCCCACCCCCGAAGAGCTGGCCGCACTGACCTACCGCAGCAAAAAAGAGATCGCCGGGCAGGTGCGCATCGTGACCATCCCGGGCGCGGACGTCTGCGCCTGCTGCGGCACCCACACCGCCGCCACCGGACAGGTGGGACAAATCAAGATCCTCACCTCTGAGAACTACAAGGGCGGTGTCCGGCTCAGCGTCGTCTGCGGCGGACGCGCCCTGCGGGAAGCGCAGGCCATGCGGAGCCGTCAGGCCGACATCGGCGCACTGCTCTCGGCTAAGGCCGACCAGACCGCCGTGGCGGTCCACCGGGTGTACGACGAGTACACGGCCCTGAAATTCGCCCACTTCGGCCTGTGCAGTCAGCTCTTCGACACACTGGCCGCACAGCTTGGCCCCGACGAGACGGCCATCCGCACCGTTCCCGGCCTCGACCCGGACGGCCTGCACCGTCTGGCTGCGCGGCTGATATTTGCTCTCGGCTACTCTGGTAGCCATGGGCATCACGACATGTCGGCTCGAAGGGCCGGTGGACTTTTACTCGGTCGGGCAGTTTGTGTCCGGACCGGGCTGGCGCCATCTGCGGCGCACCATCGACACCTTCGAGCTGATGTTCGTGCGTCGGGGCGTCCTGCCGATGCGGGTGGGGGAGCAGACCCTGCATATCGAGGCCGGCCAAATCGCACTCTTGCCGCCGAATGTGGAGCATGCGGGCGCCGACATCATCACGTCTGACGTGGACTTCTACTGGATGCATTTCAAATTGCCGGATGCGCGCATGCTCCCCGATGACGCGGGTCTGCCGCAGGACGACCATTGCCTGTTGCTGCCCGATGAACGCACCCTGCCCGACCCCGACCGGCTGGCGGTGATGTGTGGGCAGCTCATCGACATCTATGCGCGATTCGGCCCGTATTCCAACGCTTACTGCGATTACTTCGCCACCGGCCTGCTGCTGGAGGTCAGCGCGCAGGAGCGGCTGAAGGCGGACTTTGCCGCCCATCGTACGCTTGCCGGCTACCGGGGCGACGGCAAGCCCATCACCAGTGCCGACCGCGTCCGGCAGCAACAGGAATGGGCCATGCATGTCGATTCGGCCGGTGCCGCTGGCGATTCGTCCGGCCTGGCGCCGATGCTGACCATCCGCTCGTGGATTATGGCCAATGCCTTCGACGACATCACCGTGGCCAAAGTGGCCGCGCGCTTCCACTATTCACCCAGCTATCTGACCGCGATGTACCGGCGCGTGTTCGGCGTGGGTGTGGCCGAGCAGATCATCGAATATCGCATCGACCGTGCGCGCGAACTGCTGAGTTCTACCGCTTCCAGCGTGGCGGATATTGCGCGAGAAGTGGGCTACGCCGATCCCAAGTACTTCATGCGCGTCTTCAAGCGCCGCACTGGCCTGACCCCCGGCCAATACCGCGACGCTTTCCCCGCCCGCCTCTACAACACCGTGTGATTAGGGAAGGTCATGGTCCTAACCCTAGGAAAAGTGCGCATGGGCGCCACTACCACGTGGGAGCGCTGGGAACGGTTTGACGCATGCCGAAACCTCGCACGTCACGCTGCACGGCACTTGGGCAGTGGGCGCGGCAGTCGGGAATCGCCGCCCTATTTCGGCGTTTCAGCGTTACCTGTTTGCCGAACCGACAGTGGACTCGCGCGGAACCAGTGTGTATCCAATGGTGGCGCGCGTGGCCGGCATGCCAGCGGATTCGTCGGACCTGCCGTCGCCCTGGTCGCGCTGCTCCACGCGGCGGGTGATCATATCGAGCGCGAATTGGGCGAGCTGATCGAGATCCACTTGGACGGTGCTCAGCGTCGGTGTGGTGTACGAGCCGGCCGTGGCGCCGTCGAAGCCGATGACTCTCACATCGTCGGGCACGCGGATGCCGTAGTCGGCAAGGCCTCGGATTACTCCGAATGCGGCATAGTCGTTAATGCAGAAGATGCCATCGATGGCCGGGGTGCTTCCCGTTGCCCGCGTGGTGCCCGGGGAACGGGACTCAGCAGTGTCATCAGCCGATTGCGCACGAGCCTCGAGCATCGCCTCGGCGATGGCATGACCGGCTTCGATGCCGCTGTCGCTACCGTAACCAATGAAGTTCGTCGATTCGTCATACGGCAGCCCGGCGTCAAGCAGTGCGCCGCTGGCCCCGCGTAGACGCAAACCGCTGGAACTTTCCACGTGCGCCAGTTCGGTTCGTGGCGAATACCCGTCGCCGACAATGGCGATGCGGTGGCATCCGCATTCGATGAGATGCTGCACTGCCGCCCGCGCGCCGTCTTCGTTCGGGAAATTCACTGTATCGAACGTGGGCGTTTCCTCGCAGGCGTCAATCAGAACCAGCGGTCGGCCGTGGTTGATCGCGGAAAGCGGCACACCGGCATTCAGGCCCGAAGCGTGGATAATCTCGCCGTCGAACAACTGCCCGGAGAACGGGTTGTTGGCCAGCGCGTGTTTGGCGGCATCCGGAGAGTACCGGGTTTGCTCCACGAACGGCGTCAGCCCGCGCTCGGTGGTTTCGGTGACGAGCGATTCGACGAGTTTGGAGTAGAACGGCGAATCGAATTCGTTGACGATGATGTGGATGATGTTGCTGCGGCCGGACTTCAGCATGCTGGCCGTCAGATTGATGCGGTAATCAAGCTTTTCGGCCACCGCCAGCACCTTGGCGCGCGTGGAATCCTTAACACCCGGCTTGCCGTGCAGCGCATTCGAGGCGGTCATGGGGGAGACCCCGGCGGCTTTCGCTACGTCGCGCAATGTTGGTTTGCCGCTCGGCATAACGTCACCTCATGTTTCGCCTGTGATGGGCATTGGATCATGCCCGTAATGCTTCCAATGGTTGTAACGGTATTCACAACATCGTGTTTTGGCAAATGGTGGCTGTGTGCCGGAATCGCTGAAAATGCTGCGCTTAGGCGATGACGCGCCGAGCGTAACATGCGCTTGCTTGATATCGTTCCGGTGGAAGAATATGTAACGGTACATACGTCGGTGTGCCAAGAGGCCATGAAGTTCGTCGTACGTTGGGATGGGACTCTCCGGGGGAGTGGCGTCACTCTTCACCTATCCGTACGTGCGCGATGCCGATTGGTTTGCGGCTGGCATACCGCCGTAGGGCAACTTATGCGAATATCAACGAAAGCAGGATACGATGACGGATCTTCCGCAGAGCCTTCCTCAGGCATGGCGTCCGCCGATGGGCTGGAACAGCTGGGATTCCTATGGCACGACCCTCACCGAAGACGAGCTGCTGGCCAACGCGCGGTTCATGGCTGAACACCTGAAAAACGCCGGCTGGGATACGCTGGTCATCGACATCGACTGGTACGACCCGACCGCCCGCGCACATGGTTACAACGACAACGCGCCGCTGATTCTCGACGAATACGGCCGTCAGCTGCCTGACCCGGTGCGTTTCCCGAGTGCTGCCGGCGGCAAGGGATTCGGCCCGCTCGCCGCCGCCGTCCACGAACTGGGCTTGAAGCTTGGCATGCACATGATGCGCGGCATCCCGCGTATCGCCGTGGACAAGAACCTGCCCGTATACGGCACCAACTACACCGCCAAGGACGTGGCCGACCTCGACCACGTGTGCAAGTGGAATCCGGACAACTACGGCCTGAACCAATCCCACCCGGGCGCGCAGGCCTGGTATGACGCGCAGCTCGACCTGTTCGCCTCCTGGGGCCTCGACTTCCTCAAGGTCGACGACATGCAGACCCCGTTCCACTCCGACGAAATCGCCGCCTATCATCGCGCCATCGCCAAAGCCGAAGCCAAATACGGCCGTTCGATTGACCTGTCTCTCTCGCCCGGCGGCTGGGTGGCGACGAGCTACGTCGACTTCCTGCGCGAGAACGCCCAAATGTGGCGTATTTCCGACGATCTGTGGGACCGTTGGGAAGACATCTACCAGCAGTTCGCCCGCCTGGCCCGCTGGGCGCCGTTCCAGACCACCGGCCACTGGGCCGACGCCGACATGGTGCCGTTCGGGCACATAGGCCTGCGCGCCGAACGCGGCGACGACCGCCAATCCCGCCTTACGCTGGACGAGCAGAAGACACTGCTGGCCCTATGGTGCATGGGGCGTAGCCCGCTTATGGTCGGCGGCGATCTGCCCACCAGCAACAGCGACGCCATCGCGCTGCTGCAGAATCCCGCGTTGCGTGAGGTGCTTGCCGGCTCCACCAATAACCGCGAGACCGTGCGCGAACGGATTTTTGGCAAATGGTGGGATGAGAGCACCTACCGTGGCGAGTTCATCGTCTGGTCCGCCGACGCAGCCGATTGGGCCGATGGCACACGTTCCGCGCATCACGGCGGCCATTACGCCGCGCTGTTCTGGACCGGCAGCGACACATACGAGATCGGCCGCAACATCCAGCTCCAATCCATCGTGGGGCTTGACGCCCGCAATGACGATTGGACACTCGCCGATCTGTATGCCGACGCGCCGGGCGAGCCCGCCGACGTGCGTCTTGAAGGCGTGGGTGCCGACCGCGTCATCACCGGCACGATTCCGCCGCACGGCGTGCTCTGGGTGGCCCTGGACCGACGCTGAAACCGAACCTGCCTCCGCCAACCAACCTCCTGAACCGACCGCCCGAATCGTATGGAGAAACCTGCCATGAATGCGAACATCGCAAACGAACAATCCCCGGTAGCTGTTCCGCCCGCAAGTTGGTTCCTACGTGCGTTCGCTGGCGTTCTGACCTGTAGTCTGTCTGTCTCTGTCTGTTCGTTGCTTCGCCTTGCTTGCGTTTTGTACGTTTTATCTGTTTCGTGAGTTTCGTGCGTTCTGCGGATTTCACGCGTTTCGCGCAGTGCCGCACGCTGATCACCATTCAGCGTGCGGCACTTTTGCATATCTCACGTGTTGCGGGAGATGCCGATTCCGTCGCACAATACGTAAAACGTGAATGAACCACTCACTATGCTGGGTTGTTTGAGCGTGATATGACATGCGCCACTTTCCCGGGAATGCGTTGCGAATTGGACCTGTTCGGAGGTGTGCAGCGACGCATTCCGGGGAATGTTGCGCTTAGAGAGCCGCGTATCGTTGCTAATGCGGGGAACACGCAGAGTTGCGGGCCGTTGCGATTAGACGCAGGTCGCCTAGACTAGTACGCGTTTGCGAAAGTCGAACGTGCTTCGACCGATGAAGGAGAGCTTCGGTCATGCGGCCAATGACAGGCGCAGTGCGAAGCACGGCTGATCGTGAATCGCGGCGGCAGCGATTGCCGCGTGCGGCGCAGGAGCATGCCGCACCATACCACAAGCAAACAATCCCCAAGAAACGGTGATCTCCTCACATGTACGTCGATCCGGGAATCAATACCAGCGCAAGCAATCTCAAATGGGTGCTGCCATACTGCAAACCAGACCTGCCCCGCGTGGTAGGCGCGCTTCTACTGTTCATCGCAAATAACACGATGGCCCTGACCATTCCGATTCTGTCCGGTATCATCGTGGACCGCGTCATCGTCGGCGGACATGCCGACGAACTGCCACGTCTGTGTGGACTGATGATCCTCATGACCATCATCCGCGTGGGCGCGCGATACGGCTACCAGATGTGGATGGAGCGTTTCGGCCAGAACTCGGTCTACCGCCTCGTCTCCGACGAATACGAGAAGCTGCACGAGCTCGACTTCACGTATTTCAACCACACACGCACCGGCGACATCATGAGCCGCCTGACCTCCGACACCGACGCGATCCGCCACTGCCTGAGTTGGGTGAGCTATCAGATTGCCGACTGCGTGGTCATGTTCGTGGGCGCCCTGTGCGTGATGTTCGCCATCGATTGGCGACTCGCGCTCGTCCTGGCCTGCGTCACGCCGTTCATTTTTGTGCTCACGCGCGGCCTGTCCACGCACGCCCACCCGCTGTTCTTCGCCATCCGCAACTCGCTGGCCTCCCTCAACTCCATGGTCGAAGAGAACATCGAGGGCAACCGTGTGGTCAAGGCATTCGTGCGCGAACCGTACGAGACCGAAAAGTTCGACGAGCACAACGACGATTACATGCAGTGCAACATGGCCTTGGCCTACAACTCGCGCAAGTACATGCCGTGGCTGGACGGCCTCGGCTTCTCGCTGCAGCTCATCACCCTCGGCCTCGGCGGCTTTCTGGTCATCAAGGGCTACATGACCCTCGGCAATCTGGTGAGTTTCAACTCCTTCCTGTGGATGATCGACGGCCCGGTGCGCCAGTCCGGCTGGCTGATCAACGACTGGCAGCGATTCAACGCCAGCTGCATCAAAATCCGCAAGCTGCTCACCGAACAGCCGCGCATCGTGGAGAAGCCCGACGCGGTCGAAGCCGTCAAGCAGGCGGTCACGATCGTCGAGCAAGTCAAGCACGATGATGAGGCTACCGGGGCTACCGGAGCGCCCGTGGCTTCCGGAACATCCGGTGCCCAGCAGTCCACCGAACGCAAGTCCTGCCCGCTGCACATCAAGGGCGACATCCGCTTCGACCACGTCAGCTTCGCCTTCCCGGACGACCCGGAGACCCCGATCCTCAAGGACCTCGACTTCACCGTGCCCGCCGGCTCCAAGCTCGGCATCCTCGGCGAAACCGGCGCGGGCAAGTCCACGCTCGTCAGCCTCATCTCCCGCTTCTACGACCCGACCGTTGGCCATGTGCTCATCGACGGCATCGACGCACGCGACTGGCCGCTGGCCACCTTGCGCTCGCAGGTGTGCATCGTGGCGCAGGATACCTTCCTGTTCTCCGACACCATCGGCGGCAACATCGGTTTTGGTGCCAGCGGTGATAGCGACGACCGATATATCCAGAAAATGGCCCAGATCGCCGGCGCGGACAATTTCATCAGGTCGATGCCACAGGGTTATGACACCGTCGTGGGCGAACGCGGCGTGGGCCTGTCCGGCGGGCAGAAGCAGCGCCTGTCGCTGGCCCGCGCGCTCGCGGACAATCCGTCGATCCTGATTATGGACGATACGACCTCGGCCGTCGATATGGAGACCGAGGCGGAGATCCAGAAGCACCTCAAGGAGATGGACGGCGGCAAGACCATCGTCGCCATCGCCCACCGCATCTCGTCGGTCAAGGATTCCGACCTGATTCTGGTGCTCGAGCACGGACGTATCGTCGAACGCGGCACCCACGCCGAACTCGTGGCCGCACACGGCCGCTACTGGGACATCTACCACAAGCAGCTCGGACTCCAGTCCGGCGTCGCACAAGGTTTTTAGAAGAGGACTTATGGCACAACGCAATACATACCGCGAGGATGAGGAACTCGAGGAGCAGATCAACTTCCGGGACATCCTGCGCGTCGGCAAATATCTCAAACCGTATATGGCACAGGTGGCGCGCATTCTCGTCGTCGTCATCTCGATGAGCTGCATCGTCGTCGCCGTGCCGTACCTGACCAAGATCATGATCGACGAGGCGATCCCGAACAAGGACCTCGGCAAGCTCGGCATCCTCGCCGTGATCCTCGCCGCGCTGATCGTGCTGTACGAGTTCGGGCTGCGCTACCGCACGGTGGCGATCACGCGCGTCGGCCAGCTCATGCTCAAGGACATGCGCCGCGATATCTTCACGCATATCCAGACGCTGCCCTTCAGCTACTTCGATTCGCGCCCGCACGGCAAGATCCTGATCCGCGTGGTCAACTATGTGAACACGCTTTCGGACACGCTGAGCTCCGGTCTGATCAACGTGATCTCCGACGTGTTCACCTTCGTGATCACGCTGATCGTGATGTTCGTGATCGACTGGCAGCTGGCCCTGTGGAGCCTGATCCTGTTCCCGGTGCTCATCATCTGGGTGCGCGTGCTGCAGATCTTCCAGCGGCGCGCCTTCCAGAAGCTCTCCAACAAGCAGAGCAACCTGAACGCCTACATCCACGAGTCGATCGCCGGCGTGAAGACCACGCAGACCTTCGCACAGGAGCAGGCCCAGTTCAGGACCTTCCAGGAACAGCAGGGCGAGGTGCGTTCCGCGTGGATGCACGCCGTGCACATCCAGTTCCTCATGTGGCCGGGCGTGCAGACCATCTCCGTGATGACCATCTCGTTCATCTACTTCGTCGGCGTGATGGGCTTCGGGGGCGTGAACGTGACCACCGGCGTGCTCATCGCGTTCGTCGGCTACGCGAACAACTTCTGGAATCCGGTGATCAACATCGGCAACTTCTACAACCAGCTCATCACCTGCTCGGCGTACCTCGAGCGCATCTTCGAGACGCTCGACGTCACGCCGGAGATCCGCAACAAGCCCGACGCGGCGGACCTGCCGCAGATCCGCGGGCGCGTCGACTTCAACGACGTGGTGTTCCGCTACGAGAAGGACGGCCGCAACATCCTCAACCTCGTGGACTTCCACGTCGAACCGGGGCGCACAATCGCGCTGGTCGGCCCGACGGGCGCCGGCAAGACGACGATCATCAACCTGCTGTCGCGCTTCTACGACGTGTCCGAGGGCTCGGTGACGATCGACGGCTACGACGTGCGCGACGTGACGCTCGCATCGCTGCGCCGGCAGATGGGCGTGATGCTGCAGGACACCTTCATCTTCTCCGGCAACGTGCGCGAGAACATCCGCTACGGCAAGCTCGACGCCACCGACGAGGAAATCGAGGCGGCGGCGAAGGCCGTGCACGCGCACGAGTTCATCATGGAACTGCCCGACGGGTACGACACGGTGGTGGAGGAGCGCGCATCGCCCCGGTCGGCCGGCCAGCGCCAGCTCATCGCCTTCGCGCGCGTGCTGCTCGCCGACCCGCGTATCCTGATCCTGGACGAGGCGACGAGCAACATCGACACGCGCACCGAGGAGGCGCTGCAGGCCGGCCTGCAGCATCTGCTCAAGGGGCGCACGAGCTTCATCATCGCGCACCGCCTGTCGACGATCGAGAACGCGGACGAGATCTTCTACATCGATCACGGCCAGATCGTCGAGCACGGCTCGCACGCGCAGCTGCTCGCCGCCAAGGGCGCGTACTACCGCCTCTACGAGTCCCAGTACGCGATGATTCGCGTGGCCAGCGGGGCGCCGGAAGAGTGACGAGATGTTGCGCACAAGGATGCGTTTAGCGGCGTTTCACGTAGCGGGTGCTGCGGCCAGCACCGATTTTGATGATCGTACCGGAGTCCAACAGTGATTTCAGCGTGCGCTCAATGGTGGTGGTGCTGGTATCGGGCATGCGAGCGAGAATATCGGCCTTGGAGAGTGGAACTAGGGATTGATCAAGCAGTGCTTCAATCCGCGTTCCCTTGGTGGCTACTCGCGGTGCTCCCTGCGCTCTGCCGCCTGCCGTGAGATTGATGCGTTCGTCGAATTCCTTGCACGCGGACAGTATGATGCCAAGCAGGTAGTTCGTGAATGGCGCATAATCATTGGCGTTGTCGTCCCAGCCTTGGGTGCTTGCGGCCAGCGCCTCATAATAAGTGCTTTTACTTTGCTCGATAAGGTGTTCGATACTGATGTATTTGCCGACCATATAGCCATTGCGGCACAGCATCAGGAGCGTGAGTAGCCGACTCATACGGCCATTGCCGTCATTGAACGGATGTATGCAGGTGAAATCGAGAATGAACATGGCGATGGCAAGCAATGGATCGGTATGTCCATCTCGGATTGCTTGCGTGTAGGCGGAACACGCGCGTTCGATTAGTTCCGGTGTGACAAGTGCGGACGGTGGGGCGAATCGCACGGTGCTGGTCCCGTGTGCATCTCGTTCGATGATGACGTTGTCACTGTCCTTGAAATGCCCCGCAAAGGTCAGTGGTGTGTGTCGGAAGAGGTCGCGGTGCAGTTGAAGAATGACGTTCGGGGTAATCGGAATATAGTCGTGGCTTTCGTGAATAACCGATAGCGCGTCACGGTAACCGGCAATTTCTTCTTCATTGCGATTGCGCGGTGTGACTTTCTCCGAGACGAGATCGTTGAGCCTGCTATCGCTGGTAGAAATACCTTCGATGCGGTTTGAGGCATCTGTGCTTTGGATGCGCGCGACGGCAACCAGCGTCCCCAATATATCCGGTCTGATCGTTGTCTGTATGCTTTGACGCCCTTTTGCCTCGTGAATAGCGGCAAGCAAACTCGTGGTGTGCGGGGTGAGCAACGTCTTACCTGATTCGATGTAGTCAAATGATCTCATACTGCCTCATTTTCTGCATCATACGAACTTTTCTGCATCATATTTTATCAAAATGAGGCAGAAAATGGGCTGATGAGGCAGAAAAGGCGGCAGGATGGTGGCCGTCTCGCTTGCTGATTGCGTTACTTTCCCGGGAATGTTGCGCTCGTGGCAAGAGACGGCAAGTTCAGGCGGGCGCGACCGACGATACCCGTCGTGTAGTCGAACGTCTTACCGGACTGCCTTACGAGCGTTGCTGGCGGTAGCCTACACTGAGAAACAGCCTACACTGAGAAATCATGAGCAAGCACCACCATCGCGACCGTAGCTGGGCCCCGGCACCTGAAGCATTGCCGGACGACGCCCAGACCATTGACAACCACACTCACGTGGCCTCCGTAATCCCTTTCGCGCGCGCTATGAGCCATGAGGCGCAGGAGAAGGGACAGCCCGAAGTCCCGGTGTACGACGTCGACCAATTGCTGGCGCAGGCGCAATCTGTCGGCATTGGGGGTATTATCGACTGCGGTTGCGAGCTGCCGCACCTGATGACCGCCCTCCAGATGGCCCTCGATCATCCAGGTAATGTGCACGCGGCGCTCGCAATACACCCCAATGAGTCCGTGCTCCACGGGCATCGTGGTGTGCCGGGGCCGGATGGTCTGCCCCTCAAATACAAGCCTTACCATGACACGTCTTTCGAGGACGCGCTCGCCGAAGTACATCGCCTCGCCACCACATACCCCGAGCAAGTGGTGGCTATCGGCGAGACCGGCATGGACCTCTTCCGCACCGGCGAAGGTGCCAAGGAACTGCAGCGCGAGGCTTTCCGCGCGCATATCGCCTTGGCCAAGGAACTGGGCCTGCCCATGCAGATTCACGACCGCGACTCCCATCGCGAGGTCATCGAAACCCTGCTGGCCGACGGCGCGCCCGAACGCACCGTATTCCACTCGTATTCCGGCGACCGTGAGATGGCCGAGATCGCGCGCGAACATGGCTGGTATCTGAGCTTCTCCGGCACCGTGAGCTACAAAGGCAATGACGGTATCCGCGAATCGCTACGGATTGTGGGGCTGGACCATGCGATGGTCGAAACCGACGCGCCGTATCTGACGCCCATGCCGTATCGTGGCCGCACCAACGCGCCGTACATGATTCCCTACACCTTGCGGGCCATGGCCGATACGCTCGACTTGCCCATCGCGGATGTGGCGCGCGGCACCCGCGATACCGCCCGCGCCGTATACGGACTGTGAGGGCCGGGTGTGCGGCCGTCGCGGCGCGTGTAGAGACGATGTGTTGACTTGTAAAATTTGTCAGAATTGTGAACGAGGTCTATCATGATGTGTTTGACATAAGCGAGGGGGATGATCTCCACCTCAATGGAGGACTGAACGTATGGCTGAGTCGAACCAAAGGACCGCACGTGCCCAAAAAGCCTCAAAGGCCCAGACAGCCCAGGCTGGCGCCGCCAAAGCCAAGGCCCGACAGGAAGAAGAAGCACTGCTGAGGGCCGACACCTTTACCAACGCTCCCAAGGTGTCCCGCCGCACTCTCACCAAGGAGGAGCGCGAGGCACTCGCCAAGCAGAGGGAAGCTGAAACCAAAGAAGCCGAGAAAATCGCCAGCGCATGGTCGAAAGGCGGCCTCGGTCGATGGTGGGCCCGCCTGCAATCCAGCCCAGACAAGGTCACCTGGGGCATGGCAATCGTGGCGCTCGGCGTGGTGTACGGCGACATCGGCACCTCGCCCTTGTACACCGCGCAGACCTTCCTTGCCGGTCAGGGAGGGCTTGGCAGCGTAGACCGAGAGGCCGTGCTCGGCATGCTGTCGCTGGTCTTCTGGTCGATTACGCTGATCACTACCGTCAAATATGTGCTCATCGCCATGCGCATCGACAACAATGGCGAAGGCGGCATCTTCGCACTGTACTCGTTGATTCGCAAGTACGGCGCATGGCTCGCGATTCCCGCCATGCTCGGCGGCGCGGCATTCCTCGCGGATTCGGTACTTACCCCGGCGGTTTCCATCAGTTCCGCAGTCGAAGGCTTGCAGACCCTGCCGCCATTGGAAGGGTTGTTCGACGAAAACCCAAGCCTGACCCTGATGATCACCGTCGTGATCATCGTGATTCTCTTCTCCGTGCAGTCGCACGGCACCGAAAGCATCGGCAAAGTATTCGGCTCGATGGTGCTGGTCTGGTTCGGCTTCCTCGCCATCGTGGGCGTCACGAATCTCTCTAACGACTGGTCTGTGTTCGAGGCCCTGAACCCGGTGTACGGCATCAAATTCCTGTTCAGCCCGAACAATGCTGCCGGCATCGCCCTTATGGGCACCGTGTTCCTCTCGACCACCGGTGCCGAGGCGCTGTACTCCGACATGGGCCACGTGGGGCGCGGCAACATCTACTTCACTTGGCCATTCATCAAGGTTGCGCTGGTGCTCAACTACTTCGGCCAAGGTGCGTGGATGCTGGCCAATAGCGATAACCCGCAATACACTGCGATGGAGTCACTCAACCCGTTCTTCCAGATGATGTCTCCGAACGTACGTTATCTGGCCGTGATTCTGTCTGTTTCGGCCGGCGTGATCGCTTCCCAGGCCCTGATTACCGGCGCGTTCACCATGGTCTCCGAAGCCACCCGCCTCAATTGGATGCCTCATCTGCAGGTGCGGTACCCGGCCCGCACGCGTGGCCAGCTGTACATTCCGGTGGTCAACGGCGTGCTGTGCGTCTCCACACTGGCCGTACTCGCCATCTTCAAGGATTCGGAACACATCTCTGCCGCATATGGACTGGCGTTGACCATTACGATGATCACCACCACCGTGTTGCTCGGCGTCTACCTATGGCATTCCGGCAAGCGGGTCGGTGCCATCGTGTTCACCGTGCTGTTCTTGGCGATTCAGGCCATGTTCTTCATCGCGTCTATGGCCAAATTCCTGCATGGTGGTTGGTTCACCATGCTGCTGACCGCCGCGATTCTGTTCGTCATGTACACGTGGAATGAGGGCACCAAGCTCGAACGTGCGCAACGCCGTCACATGCGGCCCAACGACTTCCTACCCGCGCTCGACAAGCTGCACAGTGATTTCCGCATCCCGTATTTTGCGGACAACATCGTGTACCTGACCAAGGACACCCATACCGATTACATCGACCGTGATATCGTCTACTCGATCTTGGACAAGCATCCCAAGCGCGCTCGCGCCTGGTGGTTCGTGAATGTCGAGACCATGGACGAGCCGCATACCTTTGCCTATTCGGTCGAGACGTTCGGCACCGACTACGTGTTCCGCGTGCATCTGTACCTGGGCTACAAGATTAACCAGCGCGTCAATGCCTATCTGCGTCAGGTCGTTCAGGACCTGGCTGCCACCGGCGAGCTGCCGGCGCAGACGCATGACTACTCGGTCTACAAGGATCCGGGCAACATCGGTACGTTCAAGTTCGTCCTGATCCGTAAGCTTCTGGCGCCCGAAAGCGATGTGGAGCCGAGCGAGCGTACGGCCATCACGCTCAAGTACATCATTCGTCGCGCCGCCGGCACGCCTGCACGCTGGTACGGCCTGGAGAACTCCAACGTGAGCTTTGAGTACGTGCCGCTGTTCACCAAGTTCAAGGCCGTGAACAAGATGCAACGCCTGGCTCCCAACGAGCGCCCGTAGGCGCCGACAGGTTGCACGGAGTTGGTTTTCGATGGACAAGATTGGGGCCGGGGAGGCAAACATGGATGCAAAGATGCTTGATGGCCGCGAGGTGGTTGCCGAAGTGGTGCGCGAGGCACGCGCCGATGCCGCCGAAGATCGGTTCTTTACGAATCGGGCCAACATGGACATGGCCGATCGCGTGATTTCGGTCGTGGCGCTGGTGTTTGTCGCGGCGTGCGTGTGCGCACTGCTCGCACACGCGCTGTTTGTCTAACGACCGCAGGCTGCAAAGGCTATACACTTGGAACCACCACAAGGGGAAACCACCACAAAGGTGCCTGTCCCCTTTGTGGTGGTTTTTGCTTTTGAGAGAGGGGCGGGGCGCTGATGGACGTCCATGCGGACGGCGATATTGCCGAGAACTTTTGGTGGCGGCGCACGACGCTGACGCGTCGCAGCCCTCTGTATGACGCCTGCGTATCGGCGGGGCTGCTGGTCGCGGCGACGATTGTGGGCGCGCTGCTCGACCATCCGGGTCTCGCGCCGAGCATCATGATCGTCTATGTGTTCGCCGTGCAGCTGTGCGCGTTCTTTACCTGGAGCCGCCTGTATTGCTTGCTGAGTTCGGCTGCCGCCGTGGCGCTCTACAACTTCCTGTTTGTCGACCCGCGCTACTCGCTGTCGTTTATCGACCGCGTCTATCCTGGCATGTTCTTCATCATGTTTTCGGTCTCGCTCGTGTCGAGCTCGATTGCGTTGG
>OGOM01001360.1_pt1 | contig 18374 bp, 17 predicted proteins | sample 1552681 | NCBI WGS metagenome assembly OGOM01 (sample SAMEA2580188, study PRJEB22360) | human gut metagenome | biome: human gut; feature: human-associated habitat; material: faeces | place: Denmark | collected 2008/2010 | reverse complement strand
GGAGTTCCGTTCACGCCCATGGTACGATAGGTTTCCGGACGGTTGCAGAGATCCCCCGGATTCGGAGAGGAGGGGTGGGATTCCTGTGTTTCCGACTCCGCAACGGAACGGGTATCCAACGATTCGTCCGTACCATCAAAGCCATCTTTCTCCTTCTCACGGTCAACCGGATCATCATCCGAACCGGAAGCATCCTTCTTTACAGACTGTTTCTTCGATCCGAAACGGTTCTTGCGGGCGGATTTGAGTTGTTCCTTCAGTTTTATATTCTCCCGTTCCAGGGATTTACGCGATTCGCGTTCTTCCTCAAGAAGGGATTGCAGATCATTCAATTTTTCCAGCATTTGGTTAGAGCGGGATAACTCTTTAGTCAGATCCTCCAGCACCAGTTTCATCGCGCGGTTATCCAGTTCCGTATTCTCCAGACGTTCGATCAGGTATTCCACATATCGGTTTTTCATTTCATCGGACATATTCTCACAGCGGTTAAAAGCACGACGCGAGAAGGTCTCCCGCGCCAGAAGCTCGCGTTTCTGAACTATCAACTGTCGTAATTCGTCCGTATCCATATCCTGCTTTTTGTGATATAAATATACAAAAAAAACTTGATATAACCATATAAACACAGAACATAATCATCTTATTTTTAACGATTTAATTACGGGACTCTCTAACAGGAGGACTACGTCCTTCCAGTCTATCCGGTAGGCGACCTCGTTACCTTCGTCATCTTTGATTATCCGCATAAACTGATAGCCCGCAACAAACTTTTTCTCGAAAAGACTATACGAACGGTTATCATAGGCGAACAGGCGAACGATACGCCGGTCTTTAGACATCACGATATAAATGTCACCGTCTGAAGGCTCACGGTGCAACTGTTCACGGATGACGGACAGCACACGGGAATGCTTACAACGCATGTCTGTAAAGCCACGCAGGTAATAGAAGCGGTTCATGCCCGTCACACTCAACATAGGACCTCCAGCTTTTGGATCAGACGGTACAGACCCGGATGTACCATTTGTGAAAAATGTTATATGGAACATTGTTCCGTAAACAGAATGTCTGGACTGACATTCCGAGAGGCACCGCCTCGGTTTGATACTGAAAGTAGAATCTTTCAAGGTCTTCACTGCTTAGCATAATTCGTAAGTTTTAGTTCGCAGCGAAGATATATATTTCATTTTTGAGCCCTAATTTGAGTGCTTACTTTTCAATTCTCGATGTCAACTCGTCAAATTTCCGTCTCAGGAACAGGTCGATGAAAGATGCTATTAATGTTTCCTCCCTAAATTTTCCGATAAGCAGAAAAGCACGTGAATACTAGAACCCGGCATAAAAAGCCATAGAAGCCAATAAACCATAATATCCTCTGTACTCCAATCTGGCTCCATCGACCCCATGACTCATTTCCAAGCACTCAGCTCCTTTAGTTAAACTGGTTGATGACATCTCGTAATCTTCCACTTCAAAATAGCGGCATTCCAAATCTATGTACTCTATCCCTATTTGGTTTACACGTACTTCATCCACTGATATTTTTCGGAAATTCTTTTCCGCTTCACCTGTAGACTGATACATAAACAAAGCAGAAGCTTTGGCAAATTCCGTCTGTAGTTGGTTGTCGGATTCCAAAGCGTTGAATTTGTTGTCCAAATATTCTTTTGCTCTCATACTGTTTTGTCTTGCTTTAAGATGTCTTCTGCTTTCTTGAAAGATTTCGCAACGAAGTCCTCATGCCTGTCCATTATCGCTGCCAATGCATATTCTGTCATGAGTACTTCGGTGACATTACCTTTTTAGACATTCGTGTCATGCGGCGTTCTTCTCGATTGTTCATAATACACGGCAAATTCTGGGAATCCCAGTTTTTCAAGTTTTATTTTTACAGAGCTGATTGCTCTTGGCAAATAGTGATATTCCAGTAGTTTGTTGGCAAACCAATCATTAATTTGCTGGTTAAAGGTAGCTTTTTCTGATAGCACCCTTATCCAAGAAGTGTCCGTACCCTCTTTGTCTTCATAATCCAGCCATACCCCTAAACAAGGGTGTTCAGCAGGATGTTTTCCCAAAATCTCATCTTGTTTTGACATGGTGCTATCGGTATGTTTTTAATTACGAGTTTTGGCGGTCTATATCACGTAACAGGCAGAAGATACTTGCTACAATATATACTTCCTCATGAACGGGATTTTCATCAGAATATACGTGCTGGCTAATGACAACAGCGTGAACAGCAGGAAGAAGCCGATGAAATTCAAGATGGGCACAACCGACTCCGTCTCGATTTTCAGGAACTTGTAAGCGAAGTTGATAAATACGTTGTGTACCAAATATATGCCGAAACAATAAGGGGCTATCCAGTTTGCAAATTTCCAATTCATGTTGAATGACCGAAATAAAAGAAATAAGGTAGCTGCCAAGCAAATCGTTACTGGGTCTGCATAGCCATAATAGTTGAAACCGTAATAGCACTTTGCCACAATAATCGCTAAGCACAGCAATGTGACAACCGTTAATGCAGACCGATTGCCGACTATCCCCTGCGGGGCTTTCCAGCAGAGCCAGTACCCCAACATGTATATGAATATGTATGGCGTAGAAATAATCATCCAACTCGTAAGTCCTGCACCCATGTTGTTTAAGGTTGGGAATAGAGACGAAATGACAAACATGAGAATCAATGCCGCTATCCAATCCTTATCTGTAGCCTGAGTTACGAAAGGTTTAATGATGGGCGTTATCAAGTATAGCCCAATCAGCATATACAGGTACCACATGTGTGTCTATGAATGTCCAGTTATAAAATGTATAATACTTGTTAATACCCCCCCAGAATTGCTAAAATACGTTTCTATTAGACACATAGGCAAGCCAAAGATTAGCAAAGCCAATGCTATTCTCTTCACATATTTACGCAGCATCAGAGGATAGCCTATTTCCTTTGCTGGATTTAAAAACAATGCTCCTGAAATCATGACAAATATTGGCACCGCGAATTGCATACTATACTTGAAGCATGTATGCATGAATTTGTCGGTAGGACTTGGTATTTCTCTTAAATCAAGAATGCCCGCACTTGCATGTAGAAATACCACGCCAAGTGTAGCTATTAAACGTAAACCATTAATGTAGTTAATTCTCATGTTTGATAGTTTTTATATGGTAATATAATGTGCATCCACTCCATGATTGTTAAGCAATGTCACACATTGTTCTAACTCATCTTTTGTTAATGTACCAAACTGATGATAAGGTTTGCCCAGCTCTTTGTACTTATTCTTACCCAAGTAATGATAGGCCAGCAATTCTATACCATTCACATGGTGAAACTTAAGTTTCTGTGCAATAGAGGGTATTTTGCCTACTATTTCTTTCATTACAACCATTCGGTAACATATTTGTGCAGGAGATACAGCGTTTTGAATGAACAAAAGATTTTTATCCACATCTATACTCAAGATTCCTGCGTCAGGATTGGCAATATATCCATACTGAAATTTCAAATCTATTATCCAATAATCCACATCGGGCATTGTTTGTCTAAGATTTAAGTAAGGAGCATATAGGCTTGTTTCAAATGCAATGTGTATTCTGTTTTCCTTCAGTTTTCGCAATAAAGGGAATAATGACTTTGCTTGATATAGAGGTTCTCCTCCTGAGAAGGTAATGCCTCCATCGTTTTCGTAGATATTCTTATCACGCATCAATAACACGAAAAGTTCTTCTATGTCATAGTCTGTATAAGTCTTTTCGTAAGCGTTTATAGGGCATTCCTCTTTACTCCGTGTACCTCCACAAATAGTGCAATCTTGGCAAACAATTGAAGCCTTCTCTTTTTTACATACACCTTTATTATATAAGGCATCTCCCTCATAATTGATTGTTTCCGGATTGCAGCACCAAGGGCATTGCAGATAACATCCTTTCAGGAAAACAGTTGTCCTCACTCCCGGGCCGTCATGCACGCACAGGCGTTGGATAGCTGTTACTCTGATTTTATTTTCAGCAAGCATACGCTTCAGCACGTTTTATCAGGTTGTCTTTGTATTCTTCCGGTAAGTCATTGAAATAGGCACTGAATCCCCATACACGGACAACTAAGTAAGGGTATTTCTCCGGATGCGCCTTAGCATCTTTTAATGTTGCTGCATCAAGCACGTTCAGTTGCAGTTCATAGACTCCATTTGTCATCGCATTTTTTAGAATAACCGTTAATTTATCCGGCATATCCGCATATGCTTTGGGTAAAATAAAGTCTACTACATTCCCGTTCATCCGATTGCCCGAATAATCCAACGAACCTGCGAAATCCAATACTTCCTGCAAATCTATCTTGGATGATACCGGGGAAATATGTACGGCAAACGGGGCACCGCTATGCCTTCCGTCAAGTGAAGCACCTACACCCTTGCTGATGATTATATAATGCGAGGAACTGAACCCCACTTTGGCTTTATTTCCGTTCATAGTCTTTTCCGCTACCGTATCACTGATAAATGCCATCAGTTCTTTGGTCAATTCCAATACAGTTTTGTCTGTGCTTCCAAACTTTAACGGGTTAGCGAGCAATGCTTCTCTTAAATCTTCATATCCCTTAAAATCAGCCTTTAGTGCCAAACGGCAATCGTGCAGAGTGAATAATTTGCGGTCGAATACATAGGTTTTTATATTCAGCAACGCATTAATCAGATTAGGAAGGCTGACAATCTGCACACCATGGTAAGCATACGTGGCACCGCCTTCCGAGTAATCTTTTTGCCGCTTTATGCAGTCATCAAAGAATAAGGAATAAAGAGGCGAGCAGTCAAAGTCTACGTCACGGATATTCTTTAATACCTGTTTCCCCAATCGTTTTTTATATTCGTTCAGGAAATCAACAAAGTTATCCGGCGCTTTTTCTTCTGCTATGAATTTGTTAAGCGAATCGATTACCGGAATATTCAATAGCGGATTATTTTGGTCGAAAGACTTGCCGATAATCAGAGGTTCCCAGCAAGCCGATGTCCCGAAATTCCATACGTCTTCTTTTTTATATCCAAACTCTACCATTCCTTTCATCACCAAGCCTTCATTGATGATAAGTGGAGAACCACAGCCTGTTAAAATGCAACCTATCGCTTTTCTCCATATCACGTCCGAAGTATTACGGTTGACTCTCAGTATCAATTTGGGGTCAGGAACTTTCAATTCAGTAAAGACTTCAAAGAATATTTCCGTCAAATCATTTTGTACGGTATTTCCATTCTTGTCCACACCGCCCAACAAAATATACTGTCCCGTATCTCCAATCAATGCACGGCTTTTTGCTTTCATGTCTTTCCCCAAGATTAAGCACATTTGCCTGATTAGTTCTTTCCCTGTTTCACGGGTGATGATGCCATTGGCTAAATCGTGGGCATAATATTTGTAAAGCACTAAGTCCAAACGTCCCAATCCGCACTGCCAATGCCCTGCTTGCCAAAACAAGGCATTATAGAAAAGCAATTTCTGTATGGCTTCATCCAAGGTCTCAGGTACGTTGTCTAACAGATGATGTATGTACTTAGTTAAAAGTGGCCCTCTTTCATCTTTCCTATCGGTTAGTCCTGCTATAATCCTCTTTTGCAGCCAACGGATACTACTTATCATTGTTAGTTCTTTTTCGGCAAATCCTGTGTCCGACATATTGTGTAGCACTCTTTCCAATTCTGATAAGTTTGAACTGACAATAGCCGCGTAGTCAGGCGTGACGCTGGTTATCATTGTCTTTTTATGATATACCACTCTTGCTACCCACGAATCGTAGGGATAGATGTAATAAGTGCTTGCATCTATTTTCATCAGTCCATATTGTTTTGCCGATTGTTTTACAAAGCTGTTGGTCGTATGACGTTTTGAACCGCCTTTGACCAGTTTGGTCTTTCTCAACACTTCTTTTATGCTGGAATCGGGGTGTTCCCTTTTCATAATGGCGTATGTCATCACAGAAGAAGGGATAAAAGACTTCAAAATCTGTTTGTATCTGATTATGTTCATGCCTAATTTTTTTAAAACTGTTCAATATAATTTGCTATATATTGGTATGTGTTGTGTTTCCCCAACACATATAGTTTTGCCTCTTTATTAACATGAATTTCTGCTTTTAATGCGTCTTGAGCAGATTCGAAACTTTGGAAAACGGACTTAAACAAATCATTCGCTTTCATTGTTGGATAGTCTATCAAGATTGTAGGTATATTAAAATATAAGCCATAAAGAAGTGCTGTGCTATAATGGCCAATGACCAACTTCTTATCGATGAATATTTTATAATTTCCTGGGCTTTGTATTATTTTGATATCTGAATCTTTAAATCTACTCTTATATTCATCCAAATTGCTACGTGGATGCAACAATAATGTAAATTTCCCATATTTGGGTGACAATACATTTGATAATTCTAAAATAAAATTCTTTTCGTCCTCATATGATATAGAAGCCACACCATCTGCAATCAATGGTTGATGGACATATATTATTCCCTCTTTATTATTTGGAATCGGAATGTTGTTTTTTTGAATATCATCTGTAAAAATCGGATATCCAACAATTGTGAAATTCTCTTCAACATTTATAAATATTCTTTTAAAGACAACAAAACTTCTTTGCGAGAGTAGAAAATAATGATCAAACTGTAATAAGTCAAATTTCCCCTTGATATACACCTGAAACAATTCGCTCATTTCTTTCAAGAAACTCGGACTCTTCAAAGCATATCCCATATATTTATATATATACATTAATTGCCTTTTGATAGAGTCTATAGGAGAAGTTTTAATTGCATTTGAACGGAAATGCAATGTATCATTTGTAATAAGCCCATGTTCTAAATACAGCTTTCTTATCTTCAAATCTATGCATAATTTATATATGGTTAAATCTAAAACAGAACGGAAAGTGAAGAACACACATTTTGAAGGAGATAGTGTTTGGAACAATTTTCTTAATTCGCTATATGACAAATAGCTTACATCGTATTGGTTGTATTTCTTTAAACCTTCACAATATTCTTTTTGAAGTTTAGATATATGAATTATGTGCAAGTTTACATTTCGAAGATATGGATGAAGCTTGTCTATCCAATTTGAAACCCAACTAGTATAATTTAAAACAACAACAACATTTTCCATATAGTAACATACTAATTCAACATTTTTTCTATAAACTCTCTCACACAACCTTCACCACTCTTCTTAATCATCACATAGATGCCTAAAATATTTTTAACTTTTTCACAAGCATCTGCAGGACAAGCTTTCGTACCAACAGCATTCAACAATTCTACGCAATTTACGTCATCACCGATATATGCCACTTCATCTAACGTAATGCCAAGTTGCTCGCATATCTCTTTAGCCACGGATAGCTTTCCGCCATCTCGTTTCCCTTGATACAGAAAATCCACTTTCAATTTCTTCGCACGGTTTGCCACAATCTTGGTGTCTTCCGAGGTGATAATGCCGGTCTTTATTCCGGCTTCACGAAGCAACTGGAAGCCCATACCATCACGGGTATTGAATTTCTTCAATTCATCTCCGTTTTCGGAATAATACATGCCTCCGTCTGTTAACGTTCCGTCTACATCACATAAGAAAAGCTTGATGGGCTTTTTCGTTTCTTTGTGTCTTGACAAGACATGCTTGCGCATCAGGTTTTCCAATACAATCCAGTCGTCCGGCTCGTCTATCTCTGTAGCTGTGTACTCCGGCATCTCGTAAATACCGATATGACCGCTAAGACGGTTGCCTGATTCAAGGATGTTCTCTACCTTATTTATATAGAAGGCACCGTTCTCCATCAGCATTCCTGAGAAGTTCTGTCTGCGGGGACGTTTCTTGTAATCGTAGTTCATGCTTGTACCGTCCTCATTCCAAAAGAAACGGTAATTCCGTACACAGGTAAGGATGGAATCGTATTCACCTTTGCTATACTTATCCAACGCTTCCCTAAAATGAATGGTTTCAGTCAGTGGGGATGTAGCTTGCACTAACATAAAGATGTCATCCGTAGGAAGTTGTGCGTAACGGATGTATTCTAACATCACGCTTTCCGTACTTGCCGTGTCACAAGCGTTCTCTGCCGAACGTCGGTAGACCTTTGTTTTTTTGTATGCTTGTGAAGTTACAGTCTCTTCTATCTTGTCAGAATCTGTGGCAACAATGATTTCATCCACCTCGTTGCATTGTTCCAATGCCTCGATGTTCCAACAAACCAATGGCTTGCCACAAAACGGCTTGATGTTTTTAAGGGGGATAGACTTGCTACCGCCCCTTACAGGTATAAATGCGATTACCATTTCACTTGATTTTTCTTCAATTTGTTTCTTTGAACTTTCTCTATATCGAGAATGTCCTCTTTCTTGTAAGTCAAAGCCTTTGCTACGGCACGGCAGTCACGAGCCAGTTTGCGTACTCCGTCCGGTTCCAAGGATGCCGCATGGTCTGTGCCTTTCCAAGTGCGGTCGAGCGTATAATGGCGTTCTATCCATTCCGCGCCAAGAGCCACAGCGGCACTGTCTACGGCTATACCTAAATGATGACCGGAAAAACCGATGGCTTTCACTCTGTCTGCATACAGTTCACGCAAACGTGTGATTTCAAGCAAACAAATATCCTCGAACGGCACTGGATAACCCGATGTGCAATCGTAAATAACCAAATCCTTGTTACGTCCTTTTGATTCGAAGAAACGGATGATTTGTTCTTCTTCGTCACGAGTAGTCATGCCAAATGATAAATGGATTTCACCGCCAAAGTTATCACACAGGTATTCCAACAAACCTTTGTTCAGGTTACAAGCGGAAGGCACTTTTATCAGATTCGGATGCAGCGTGCAGATTTCCTTGGCAGAAGTGATATCCCACACTGAAGTAGAATATTCCACTCCGAATTCATTGCACCATTCCTGGAGTTGGCGGTGCTGGTCAAGATTGAACTCCAAGAATTCCCGGTGCTCACCGTATGTCTTTCCGTATGAATTTTCCGGATGAGGATGTGGGGCATTGTACTCTTCTGGAGTCAATAACTCTTTGTTGCAGCGTTTTTGGAACTTGACCACATCCACCTTGCAATAAGTGGCAGCGGTCATAATCATCTCTTTAGCGATTGCCATATCACCCTTGTGATTGCAACCGATTTCCGCAATGATTTTGGGAGATTTCATAATGTATATAAATAAGTTGGGTTTATTACAAATCAATGTGAACTCTTTTTCCAGACAATTTGACTATGCACGTTCCCTTTGTAACTACGGTACAATTATCCGGCAAATCTTGTGTAACTATAGCATTGGCACCAATCTTTACATTGTTCCCAATCTTTATATTACCCAAAACAACAGCACCGGCACCAACAAAAACGTTATCACCTATTGTAGGACCAATGGGACTGTTTGTTGTTCCAATAGTAACATTCTGAAAACAATGAAAGTTTTTACCAATGCGAGAGGCATTAATTTCCACAGAATGCCCGTGGCTGATTACCATTCCACCTTCTATGTTTTTAGATAACGTTCTGATATACAACGTGATTTGAGGTAATAGGGGTAAATACTGCAAGACTTTCCCCATCTTACCACAACGCATTAGAAATACACTACGGTATTCGGGCAGCCATAACATAAAATAAATTGTAATATCGTGTTTTGAAATGCAGATGCCCTGCATTGTGCCGTATGCCTTTGGTCTTCCGCGCATATCATCTTGATAGAAGTAAAAAAGCGCATATACAAATGAAAAGAAAGGAAAGGCAAAGCTAAGAGAGTTAATAAGCGTTTCATTGGCATTTAAAATAAAAGGAAATCATATTGTAACTAATCCTCTTCTACCAATATCTTTTCGAAAAACTCCTTATATTGACTTACAAATGCATCTTTCGAAAAATAGCGGTTAAAAACATCGAAGTTGCTTTCCTTAAGAGCAAAAAGATCAGCTTTATCTAAAACAGACTCATCCTTCTCTACATCCTCAGCAAAAATGACGTTTGAATTCATATTGAAATCTAAATTTCCACCTATCTTTGAAAGAATAACAGCAGAGTGTTGCGACATAGCTTCTAATGTCGCAAAGTCAAATATAGAAATGCGATGTAGCATAATATATATGTCACTTATTTTATGAACGAACATTACCGTTTCATGTGAAAGGGATTCATAATAAAAATATGTGAATGAAGGATTCTCTTCTTGAATTTTTTTTAGTTCTGATAGTAATTGGCTCTTGAGAGGCCCTTTACCTACTATTATATAGCGCAATGGTTTTGAGAATGCCCCTATGTGCTTTTGTATGAACTTTATTGTTTGATCTTGTCCTTTAGCAGCAGTCAATGTACCTAAGGAAAACAAAGTCAAATAATTATCATCGTATTCAAGTTCAAAACCTTCAGGTTTAATCGGATTAACTTGTGGTATTATATTGTAAAATGGCTTACTGAGATTTACTTCATTCCTTCCACATGCTGCATACTGGCTTTGAAAGTACATTTCTGCAGCACCAGTGCTTGGGAAATGCAATGATTGTGCATGGCTTAACGCCTTATGTTCTATTTTAACTATTCTTTTTTTCCTATAATTACCAAGTCTTTTCCCAAAGTTAGTCAACTCTTGTATGATTGGACCCTGATGATGATATAGTATGGAATATTTTTTCCCGAGGTTAGCCAATAATTCTCCAGTTTCAATATCATGTGTGAAGAAATAAGCGTCTGTAATATGTCGGAATTTTAGGTAGAACAACCATTTGTTTATTAGTGTTTTAATAGGCCCAAGACGTAAAGTTATGATATTAAATTGGTATTTGCAAGGAATCTTGTTTATCTCATTCCCTAATGCATTTTTCTGTATATAGAGGACACCTCCCGGTCCTCCCGTTGCACCTCGATTATCTCTCAAAGTACAAAAGATGATTTGCTTAATTTTCATTATTTGTTATTTAAGGAATTGTTTAAACTGATCAACGATGAAAAGATTCATTCTTTCTATATACTCTTTGTTTCTTGTTCGAAAGGAATCAAAAAAAATCGGATTGTCCCAAACTCTGTGTAAAAAATCTACCCATTCAAAGGGTTTGTCAGATGCGAATAACGGAGCATTCCCTTTATCAAAAATCCCATTCATACTATGTGGATGGACCATCGTTATCTTATTGTAAGCAATAGACTCAAATGTTTTAATCTTCAAACCAGTTCCTTGATAAACGGGATTTATAGCAATATCACCCAACTCATACAAATCAGCAGCATTATCTACAAATCCAATTAAATCAATATTAGGATGAGAAAAACTGTTTTGTATCGCTTTACATAAGGAACCACCTACTTTGAGACGACAATCAGGATAGTCACGAAGAATTAGAGGAAATACATTATCGACAAACCAAGTTAAGCCATTTACATTTAATTGAAATCCACTTGACAGTAATACAATATTATGATTGCCTGTTTTGGCTTGGTTAACAAATTTATAGTTACAATAACTTGTCAACACTTTGCTTAACGGAGAAAGTCTTGTAAAAAATATCCGTTCTTCCTCTTGCATAGCAAAAATATACGGGCATCGCTGTAAAGCTTTAGCTTCTTCATTTGGCTTCAAGTTAAGAAGGCTTTTTACATTATTTCTGATATTATTGTAAGTGAAACTATCATGTGCCACTAGGGCTTTTCTTTCAATATCAATATGATTGAAAAGTTTCGTAAACCAATAATAATTGATTATGCATGCATCAAATCGATATGTATTATGTAGTTGAGAAACAAACTTTGCCAATCCATAAGGATAATGATCATCACATCGTGCATAGTAATCTGAAAATTTTTTCCGATATGTTTTTTTTATTTCTTCAATGATTCTACTACTTAAGGAAGTGCGATACTGAAAATAATGATCTCCCCAATAATTCTTGGTTCCTATAATCCCTTCATCAGTCAATCTTTTATTTTTTTTAGTGAAAGCATAATAAATCACATGCAAAAAATAAACCTCATGCCCCATTTTTTTTAATAGGACTGTGTATTTCCTGATAAAACTTCCACTTCCAGATGTGGTAGGATGTGTCTGAACACTGGAAACAATAAGTATTTTCATAATCAACCATATATTTTGTGATATTACATAAGTGAAGCGATAATTTGTTTCATCATTTGTCCATATTCATTAGTATATGACTCAGCCTGTTTGATGACCTGTTCACGAGGGAAAGAAATAATACTTTCTACCACTTGTTTAGCATTCAAATCACATTTTCCCTTATTGATACTAATTCTGTTTTTCTCTAATTTAAAAACCTTCAGTATATGAGCGACTTTACTTGAACCATCATCCAAATGATTTCCCCAGAAATCTGTCGTCCCCCAATAATCGATGCTATAGCAAGGAGTTCCATTATGCAAGCTGACAATAATCGGGTGCATATTGCTCCCAACGTATGCTGAAGCGTATTTAATTAATCCATACCAATTTAATACAGGAAGAGGAATTCCTATTTCATAGGCAAATGGATGCTTAAAACGTATTCCTACGGGCATCGGAAAAGCAATACAATGCATTTCGTATTTGGCAAACTCTTTTTTTAATTCCTCCATTTGCTGGATAGTCAAATCTTGATGTAATAGGCTTATGAGAACGTATTTTTGAGGAAGATTATACTTTTTCCTCAAGCTTTCTTCACTTGGTACAAGAAATCCTGCATTCTCATTGAAAGCAAAAACAGGATCAGGAGTTACGGGAGGGATAATTTTATCATGTGTTATAGATACAACCATATCTCTTGTCCAACTATCACGAACCGAAATGTATTTCATTCGTGAAAGTGTTTCTGACATTTTTCGGCTTAACTTTTTTCCAAAATATTTATATTCGGAATTCTGGGAAGAAACCGACATCATAGCCATTGATATTTTTTCGGATATTCCACATCCCCAGAAGCAATTAGGGAAAATTCGTTCAGAAACCATCTTTTCAATATAAAACGGCTTACGCTTTCCCTTTTTGATTCGTGCGCGAATTGGATGATGTTGCAACACAGCGTCAGACCCGATAATAATAGCATCCAAATTATACTCATTTATGGCTCGATTTATATCGTTTGCATTAAAACAACGGAATGATTGATTTGGAATAACTGTATCAACAAAGTGAACATGCTCTTCCTTTTGTATCTCATTGGCTTGTTTCTTCTGAAAGTTTTTAACTGTATCATCAGACTCATAAAGGATAAACAAAGGGTTATATCCATTATTCTTTAGATAATAATAAGTTGATACAGCTTGTAGATTAGCTCCAAAATTTGCTACTCTATAATAAGTAAGGATTCCGATATTCATATGTTAAGTTTTTACTCGTTGACCTTTATTTTTTTGAATATTTAATTCTAACATATATAAGAATATGACATAAGCCATCATACCAACATTCCAATTTCCCCAAAAATCAAACACAATCAATATCAATTTCATAATGAAGAATAACTTGAACCATAAATCTATATAGTTCCAATTCTTTAAGAATTTCCATATGTAAAAAATGAAAGGAAGTGTTCCTATTATTCCAAATAGAGAATAATAACCAAAAATGCCAATATCTGCCCTATAAAATTTCAATACATCCATTGCGTATGTGTTAACTCTCCCTAATTCAGATATTGATGGTATGCCTGAACCAAGCCAAAAGTAAAGTGGTGAGTCAGAAAACTTAAATAAATAATAGTCCAAGGCCAAAAAACGAATGAAATCTTCACCTTCACCTTGCGCTTCAATTGATTGTTCGTTCATTTCTGCAAAATCTGCATAGAAATTGTAAATTATGGCAAAGACTAATAGTGCAAAAACAAAACGTATAAGATTTCTATATTTGCTTTTAATTAATAAACTTACAATACCGATTGTTAATAATGATACATATATGTGTTTGCGTGAACAATAGCATAAAAGACCTATTAAAAAGATAGTTCCTAAACACAATAAATTAATGGAAAATTTATTCTCCCGCTGTGCCAATAGTCCTACACAATAAGCAAATGCTATCATTACGAAATCTACTCCCCAAATGTAAAAACGATATAATCCCATCCGCTCGGCGATTCCATATCCTTCATCAGGCCGACCGGTAAACCAATAATTTGGATAAGTAAATTGTTGCCCAATCTCAATAATAACCCAAATAATAGATAGAATAATGATATATTTCATTATATACGAAGTGCATATACTCCATCTTCGAAGAATAAAATAGATAAATAAAATCCAAGTATATTTTATTGAGGCTTGTAAGCTCAGTAATATGGATTGATTCCAATCAATGTATGCAGGAATAAAAGAAAGGAACATTGTAATAATTGTCCATTTTAAAACTCCTGCAAATTCCCATTTATACGATTTCCATTCTGTCGATTTATCAAAAAGTAAGATTAGGCAATAAATAAACACTAAAGGATATGCCCATCGGGTTCCCCATGGGTTTATATCTAACGCTAAATTTGACCAAAAACAAATTCCTATTAATAAGCTGAAAATAAATAGGATTTTTTTGGGAAATGATAATTTCTCTAACAATACTTTTCCGCTCATAAATTACTCACCGAAAAATAGCCGTTTTAAATGTGGACTAATGATTATTACCTTATAAAGCAATAGAGATAATACAATAGCAATAATAGATATAACGGCTGAATAAATTATTTGCAATACGATTGAAGTTACTGCGTTTTGCACAATAATGAACTCACCTATAGCAGGAATTTGAATAACAAACATTATATGCAACATGTAAATTGGGAGAGTCATTCTTCCTAAATGGGATAGCAAAGGTCTGAATCTTGCCAATAAATCTTTTGCAAATATATGGAAGACTATGAATGACCCCATAATAGCCAAGAATGTAGTACTATGAATATAGATGAGTTCCCAAAATTTTCCGTATTCTAATAAATATCTACAGGAAAATACTCCTACAAATAATATTAAAGCCGAAGAATAAAACCAATCACTATAGATGCATGCATTAAACAGGAATTTGTGTTTACGAAGTAATATACCTACAAAAAATGGAATGAAAGCACCAACAAACCTTCCTAAAGAAATTCCATAAAGATGCCATTCTTGTGCATGGAATATACGTAATAGGACATATACAATACCCATGATTATAATATCAATAATCAAAAATCTTTTAGGGTTAATTTTTTCCAGTAATGTTATTAATAGAAAACCGACTATTGATATTTGGAATAAGCATAGTAAAAACCAATATCCTATAGCACCACGCACCAAATACACAAGCCAAATTGTACAAATCCATGGCAGAAGTAAACGTATGATTTTTTTCTTTGTAAATGATAGGAAATCACTCCATTGATACGCTTTATACATCAAAAAACCTGATACCATAAAAAATAATGGCATATGGAAAGAATAGATAAGTTGCCAAATCGCCCCCCCCATTTTAACATTTATTGTCTGTTCGGGATGAAAATTGCAAACAGCGTTGTAGTCATCATAGTTCCATGCAATTGCATGTCCCATAACCATCAGGAAAATAGCAAGCCCTTTAATGGCATCAATATATTCAATTCTTTGTTTCATATAAAGTGATATTCATTTTTAGGATTATAACAAAAATTCTTTTTCTCACGATATCCGATTATTTTGGCTGGAACCCCACCAACAATAGCATAGGGCGGAACATCCTTTGTAACTACTGCGCCAGAAGCTATCACAGCACCTTTACCAACTGTAACTCCGGGCAATATAATGGAACGTGAACAAATCCACGAGTAAGCTCCCAATGTTACGGAAGCACCAATAACATGAAAATCATCCGAGTTATAATCATGATGAAGTGTCCAAATTAATACATGACTGGCTATTACGCATCCTTCTTCTATACGCAATCCTTTACGTGCATCGAGCATAACATGTTTGCCGATTGAATTTTTTCCTACTACAACAAGATTCTGAGGAGAACGTAATTCCAAACACCTGTACATATAAACATCTTTTCCTATTTTGGCTTTAAATAGCCGGGTATACATAAAGTACCTTATATGACGACACAATATCATAGGGATTATGTCATTTAAGATAAGTTCATATACAGAGTTTCTCCAAATGAGAAGTTCATGCTTACATGATTTAAATAATTCAAACATAGTATTTATCTTAAAAGGAGTATTCGTTTAATAGCTGATTTTATCTGCATTTTTGTAAGTTGCCACTGTGTCATTTTGTTTTCATGTTCCAGATTAACGTTGAATAGTTTCTCCACAAGCTGTCCATAAGGTATATTGTCATTTGCATATATAGCCTTTCTTTTAGCTGGAATATTCCGATTTGTTGGCAAAAGTGCCGGTTGTACAAAAACCGATTCTACAGGAATTGCATATAAATCATAGAAAGATTCTATTTTGTTGCCAACATTTACTCCCTTCATTGTGTTACATATAAGGATACTCACTCCGTTTCTCATATTATATGAAGTGAATAATTGAGGGTATTTCTTATTTAGCCCCCATGCATCACCCACTGTCAAATCACCATATCGACCTTTGCCTCTAAACGGACAAGAATAACAGGATGGTCTTATGTTATAGCTGTAACCATCACCACTATATGCGAAACATCGATATGTGGGCGATGATTTGGCATGCCTTTCAACATGAACCGTTTTTCCTTTTGAATCTGTTATGTCGAAATTTACAACACCTCCCATAAACCAAGGAAAAAACCGTTTGCTGCGAAAACGTAAATTAGACAATTTGCCATTAAACAAATTTTCCCAATATTCCACTTCTAACGCCACCAATTTAGAACTGAATACACCATGACAAACGATATCAATAGTCAGTAGTGTTTCATAAGGTTTTCGAAGAAAAGCTTTTAAACCGGCAATTTGGCAAGGTGTACCGATATATAAAACATTTTTTTTATCATTCAATAACGATTTTACCTCTGAATAGGTATTTCTTGTTTCACTCTGGAGATATTTTGAGTTTCTCATTTTTTCAATCATACTTGCGCTATCTGCACAAACATGATTTGCTTTCCATTCAGACTCATTAAGAACGACTCCAAAAGAGACACCATTATCTTGAATACAATCCTTTGAAAGATATGTACACAACCCTACAGTCGCACTATTTAAAGTCAGGTTTCTATCCTTGGTTGTAACCAAATATGCGAAACCTTCTGGATTCATGTTTTCTTGATGACTTTCACTTATCATTGGACATATCACATCACATAATCCACATTGGATACATTTTTCTTCATCAAGAATTGGGTATAAAAAGCCCTCCTTATCAGGTTGCATCGTGAGTGCCTTATGGGAACAAGCTTGGGTACATGCACCACAACCTGAACAGAGCTTCTTGTTTTGCTTAAATGGATAACAGTTCATCGTGATTTAACTAATATATTCATTCAATTTGTTAGCCATCCGTAAAGGAAGGTATCTATAAATTAGATATGTTTTTTTCGCATGAATGGTGCTATTGGTATATGGTATAAAATGAAGCCCCTTTTCACCACATTTAGAAAGCATTCTGTCAATACGAGCGTCATATCTAAAATCATAATTAAAAGTAGACAACGTTTCATAATACGCAATAACTCTTCTGATTCCTTCGTTTAATGATGTTTGAAAACAAACTTCTGGGACAGCCTCTTTGATTTTTTGATTGTTAAATATTGCGTTAAGGCTTCTATCGCCTATAAGTTCATTTTTATATTCTGGCAAGTATTTTATAATCAATGATGTTGGAAGATCCACAAAATTAGGTTTAATTTTTAGTTCTTCATAAATAGTGAATAATACATCTTTCCATTGATAGCAATAATCACTCGTTATATGGAAATCCTCATTTGTGGCTTTAGGATTGAGAAATAAGCCGACTAAAGCCTTTGCAAAATCTTCACTATAAGTAAGTGTACAATAATTTGTTCCACCATTCCATACGAACATTGGTTTACCACTTTTAATGCGCTCTATAATTGTACGGTGGAAACGATATGCTGGTGCTATTCCCCATGGAATACGCTCATTATTGTATGTAATATATGGCCTTACAATTGTATAATAACAATCACATCGTTTCGACATTTCGATGAGTTGTTGTTCAGCTTCATACTTCTTTATACTATAGTTCCAAAGTTTATTGGGCTTGCCACATTTTTCGGTCAAAGCTTCTGTTGCTTCATTATTATGGCAATATACACAGGCTGAAGAAATAAAAATATATTGTGTACAACGTTTTGATAATATAGGGAATAAACTTGATATATTTTCTTTAGTCCTAGAATAGAAATCATTATTTATATAACTGAAAAGCCAAGGCGTATAGTTAACGTCTTGGCTTTTTAGTT
>OGOM01001320.1_pt1 | contig 18704 bp, 17 predicted proteins | sample 1552681 | NCBI WGS metagenome assembly OGOM01 (sample SAMEA2580188, study PRJEB22360) | human gut metagenome | biome: human gut; feature: human-associated habitat; material: faeces | place: Denmark | collected 2008/2010 | reverse complement strand
CTGTTGCCTCGGCTGCTGTTACGGCTCCTGTCCACGATACGATAGACAAAAGCATCATCATAAACATCTTTTTCATATTCTCTTCTATTTTAATTTTATAGGTTATTTATAGTCGTTCTCTTTCCGGAAATTCAATCATTAGACGTAACCAACCGCTCGTTTGGTTGCAGAAACCTTGAATTTTTTTTCAAAAATAGTCTAAATGAAGGAACGGCACACATTATCTGCATGAAAATGAGATTAAAGAATGTTCTCTCTTTCTGTTGTTCCCGTATCATCGCAAAATGGAATATCGACGACATAAAAGAGATGAAACTAATCGACAGAAAGATTCATTAAAAGAAGGCAAAGGAAGTACCCAAAAGGGAAGCACATATTTTATAAGCGAACTATATAAAATACCCGGCATAAAGAAAATCGAAACAAAACGGACAACAAGCGGGTAAAAAAAGTAATTTTGCATACCTAAACCAAACAAAGAATTCATGAAACAAAAAGAAATCAATAAAGTCGAAATACGCAATCTTCAAAAAGAAGATTACGACCAACTGGCTAGCTCTTTCACCCGTGTCTATGCCGACGGTAGCGACGTATTTTGGACTCCCGAACAAATCGACAAACTCATTCGCATATTCCCCGAAGGACAAATCGTCACGGTCGTCGATGATAAAATCGTGGGCTGTGCCCTCTCTATCATCGTAAACTATAACGATGTAAAGAACGACCACACCTACGCCCAAGTCACAGGAAACGAAACATTCGACACTCACACACGGAAGGGGAATATCCTGTATGGTATCGAAGTGTTCATACACCCCGATTATCGGGGCCTACGTCTCGCCCGACGTATGTACGAATATCGCAAAGAGTTATGTGAAAAGCTCAATCTGAAAGCGATCATGTTCGGCGGACGTTTGCCGAATTACCACAAATACGCCGACCGAATGCGCCCCAAAGAATACATCGACAAGGTGCGTCAACGCGAGATATTCGACCCGGTGCTATTGTTCCAACTCTCCAACGATTTCCACGTCCGTAAGGTAATGCGAAACTATTTGCCCAACGACGAGGAATCGAAACACTTCGCCTGTCTGCTCCAATGGGACAACATCTACTATCAAGAGCCTACCGAAGAATATATATCTCCTAAGACCACCGTGCGGGTAGGCCTCGTACAATGGCAAATGCGTAGTTACAAAACACTCGACGATCTTTTCGAGCAAGTGGAATTTTTCGTCGATTCCGTAAGCGGTTATCAAAGCGACTTCGTCCTCTTTCCAGAGTATTTCAACGCCCCGCTCATGGCTCGGTTCAACGATGCAAGCGAGTCTCAGGCTATCAGAGGATTAGCCCGATATACCGACGAAATACGAGAACGTTTCATCAATCTTGCAATTCGGTACAACATCAACATCATTACAGGAAGTATGCCGCTGATTAAAGAAGACGGACTGCTCTACAACGTAGGTTTCTTATGCCGTCGAGACGGTACTTACGAAATGTATGAAAAACTACATGTCACCCCCGACGAAATGAAATGCTGGGGATTGAGCGGCGGTAAAGCCATTCGGACTTTCGAGACCGACTGCGCCAAAATCGGAGTCTTGATTTGTTACGATGTCGAGTTCCCCGAACTCTCCCGAATCATGGCCAGCGAAGGTATGCAAATATTGTTCGTTCCGTTCCTCACCGATACCCAAAACGCCTATTCCCGTGTAAGAGTCTGCGCACATGCCCGTGCCATCGAGAACGAATGCTTCGTAGTCATAGCCGGTAGCGTAGGCAACCTGCCCAAAGTACACAACATGGATATTCAATATGCCCAGTCGGGAGTTTTTACCCCCTGTGATTTCGCATTCCCGACAGACGGACGCAGAGCCGAGGCTACTCCGAACACCGAAATGATTCTTATCTCGGACGTCGATTTGGATCTTTTGAACGAATTGCACACCTACGGTAGCGTGCGCAACCTCAAAGATCGCCGCAACGATCTCTATGAAGTGAGAATGAAGAAATAACAGAAACGAAAACGGTCTCTTGAACATTCAAGAGACCGTTTTCATCGAGCGGCAAACGAGACTCGAACTCGCGACCCTCAGCTTGGGAAGCTGATGCTCTACCAACTGAGCTACTACCGCAGTTTTTCATTTCTTATTACGGGGACAAATGTAGAAGTTTTTTTTCTACTTTACAAATTATTGCCGTATTTTTACCACATAGAAAAATCATAAAAACGATATGGTAAAAATTGGTTTGTTGTCCGACACCCATGCATGGTGGGACGACCGTTACGAAAAATATTTTGTCGAATGTGACGAAATCTGGCACGCCGGAGATATAGGCTCAGTCCAAGTCGCCGACCGGTTCGAAGCCTTGAAACCATTTCGGGCGGTATACGGGAACATCGACGGTCAAGAGTTACGGATTCGCTATCCTCAGCACCAACGTTTCAGCATCGAAAATACCGATATATGGATAACACACATAGGGGGCTATCCGGGCCGATATGCACGCGAAGTGACCCCGGAAATATACATACACCCACCCCAATTATTCATATCGGGTCACTCGCATATCTTGAAAGTTCTTTATGACAAAACCCTACACTGCCTGCACATCAATCCGGGAGCCGCAGGAATGTACGGATTCCACAAAAAACGTACATTGGTACGCTTCGCCATCGATAAGGGAGAGTTTAAGGATTTGGAAGTTATCGAACTAGCTGATAATCGATAAGTACAAAAAATCAAATATTCAACTCCTGACGAACGGTTTCGATAAATTCCCAAAATACCGAAGCGAAAGGTTCGATAATAGAGCGTTTCGGTTCACCCGAGGGAATGAGCGCATGCAATCCACCCTTGAAACAACGCACATCTATGCGGGTTCCCATCTCTATGGGCTCTCCGTCGAGATGTATCGCACCGGGCTTTTCCCTCTTAATCGTGAGCGATTCGGTCGTGAAGCTCTTGATATTGGAGTCTTGATCGATATGTTTGGTAAATAGCAAAAGAGCCAATGCAGCCGTATCGAACGGGGTAAAGGGCATAAGCACCGTGACATCGATTTTCCCGTCCTGCATGCTGGCATGAGGGGCTATATAAGCATTATTACCATATTGCGAGGCATTGCCGCAGGCAATCAAGAAAGCCTTTTCGGTCACCGTCCCGTCAGGCATTTCGATTTGATAAGTTTCCGATTTATATTTGAGATACTCCGTAAGAGCCTTAGCCACATACGACAATTTTCCTCGGCGTTTTCCTTGTGCGAATTTCAAGCTCACCAATGCATCGAAGCCGACCCCGCAAGTGCAGAAAAAAGGGCGATCGTTTGCCGTACAATAATCCAAATCCACGATCTGCCCGTCGTTGATAATTTCGAGAGCTTTTCGCACGTCCATCGATATACCCAAATGGCGGGCAAGCCCATTGCCCGAACCTACCGGAACGATAGCCAATGCCGTGGAAGTATCGATAAGCTCCCGGGCTATTTCGTTGCAAGTTCCGTCTCCGCCTACGGACAGCACGATGTCCACACTTTCGTCCACGGCCCGGCGAGTCAATTCGGCTCCATGCCCCGCATACTGTGTAAAAACACATTCCACCCGATATTTCGAAGGGTCTATTACTTCCCTTATCAGAGCAGGGATTTCTTCCTTATCTTTTGTTCCCGATATAGGATTTATAATAGCTAAGAGTCTTTTCGGTGCAGACATAGAATTTTCTGTTTTCGAAAAAGCATAGGCAAAACCCGTACATGGAATGAATACAAGACATTCGAACAATCCCGATTCATCGAAACTTAACGGCCCGATTGCCATAGCGGGTGACAAAGGTACGAATTTTTCCCAAACTTTTACAAACCTATAACACGCTTCCGACTTTACGTTATAAACTAAATGATAAAATGGACAACAAAAAACTCGTATTTCTCAAACAACTTAGTACCTTTGTAGAAGATAGGAGTCTTTTGGTAGAACCAAATCGGAAATACGATTTCCGTTTGTCTCCGAACCCACCTTTCACTATATTTGTAGAATATAGGCTGCGGTTCGGCAGAGTCAAGTCGGAAATAAAATTTCCTATTGACTTTGCACTAACCTTTCACTATATTTGTTGTTTATAATATAAAGCGAACATTAACTAAAAAAGATATATTCCATGAATGCTTTTCAAAACCCATTAATACGTATTATAGCCTCTATCGCCGTAGGCTTGTTACTCATTTTATATCCGAATGCCGCTCTGCCTACGATTCTTTTAATCATCGGTATTCTCATCGGATTACCCAGTCTATACGCTCTCCTCATTTATCTATTGAGCGAGGATAGAAATAAGTTACCCTTCCCCGTTTTATCCTTAGTGATGTTGCTGTTCGGTTGTACGCTTATGCTGTTTCCCGGCTGGTATATAGGCATTACGGTATATGTTTTGGGTGGAGCGCTGGTATTGATAGGAGTTTATCAAATACTCTATCTGCTGACACTTAAAAAGAATCTGAGGAGCAAAGCGGGTTGGCTCTCCTATCTGTTACCGGCTATTGTTCTGCTCATCGGCATAGAAATTTTGGTCAATCCATTCTCGGCGACCGAGAGGGTTATGGTGATTACTTTCGGAGCGGCAACACTTCTTTACGGTATCACTGACCTGATTTACTATATCCGGTTAAAATAAATTCCATAAAAATTATTTCTCAAAAATCTATGGAAAGCCTCAGATTTATCTGACGGCGAGTAAGGTAATTGGGCACGGCATATTGCGCATTGGTAATATCCGTCACCCAATAGTACGAGTTCACATTACTTATATCGAACAGGTTAAAGACATCTATTCCTATCCACACGCTTTTCAAATGACGTAAAACGCCTTTCTGCAAAAGTTTATCTTCGCCTCCGACCAAAATACGGGAAGCTCCTATATCGACACGCTTATATGCCGGAGCGCGGAAATAACCTGCCTGTCGGCCTTTCCGGGGAGAACCCACCGGCAAACCGTCGGCAAAAATAGCCCGTAGACTGAATTTATACTTAGGGAACCGAGGTACATAATCTTGAAAATAAAGCCCCACACTATATCGTTGGTCGGTAGGTCGAGGTAATTTCACGCCATTGATTTCCTCCTGTGTCTTCATCAGAGAGAACGTAAGCCACGAGTCGACACCGGGCACGAACTGCCCGAAAAGTTTCATATCCAATCCGGCGGCATACCCTTTCGCCTCGTTCTGCCCGCTGTACCACACCCGCAGATTATCTACTTCATAAGGAATAAGATGGTCGAGTTTCTTATAATACAACTCTGCCGTAAATTTGAACGGTCTGTCCAATGCCCGGAATGAATAATCTCCACCCAGTACCACATGGATAGAACGTTGAGACTTGATATTCCGATTGAGCTGCACGACATAATTATTAGCGGCATCACAAACCGTGTCGCGCAACTCCTTATAAAAAGGAGCTTGATAATAAAGCCCGCCGGCCAGACGAGTCGTTATCTGTTCGTTAGCAGCCGGAATAAAAGAAATCGACGCACGAGGACTGATAAGTGTCTCCTTGTTGAACCCCCAATAAGAAGCCCTCAATCCGCCAGTGAAGATAAAGCGCCCCCACAAAGTACGTAATCGGTAGGTATCTTGCAAATAGGCCGACAAACGATGGCTCTCCATATCTTGTCGGGAAAACAAGTTATAAATCATCTCGACCGATTGCCCCGTATGCGGCAAAGAATAGCCCGCCGAATCTCGCATCTCCCATTCCCTCACTCGGTCGTGTATCTTTTCGTATTGGTGAGTCAATCCCCACTTCAACTCGTTCTGTCCCAATTTTGTAGCACCTTTCAATGAAGTAGCCACCACCGATGCTCTCAACCGGTTACGAGCATGCTCGTGATAAGTCCCCACTCCGAGAGCTCCCTTATTCTCGGTCGACTCGCCGTCCTCGCCATTAGCCAAATCGTCCAACCAATACTGCCCGGCAATATCGTAGGTCACCAGCTCGTTCGTGACGAAAGCCGAGGTCATCAAAGCCCATTGAGTATATTTATCGGGGAAAAAATTCAACGAAAAAGCACCGAAATAAGTCTCGAACTTATCTTTTTCGTAGCCGTCGAAATAGACTTTAAACTGTTTGGCATCGGTCGCCGTACCGAATGACGTATTCCGCTCGTGGGGAGTAAATTTATAATTGTTAATGGAAATATTGCCCAGCAAAGAAGCCTCCCACTTCGGTGCGAATTTATAAGTAAGATAAGTTTGATAATCGAAAAAAGAAGGCTCGTATTCTCCTTTGGTATCGAGAGAACTCAACAAAGTAGAATTGGTTTTATAACGCACGCCGTGTAGTTGCGAGAATTTCTTGGTACTCTGTCCTACCGAAGCGGTAGCCCCTAAAAAACTGGCGGACACCGATCCTTCGAACGCTTCGGGATGCTTGTAAATAATATCGAGCACCGACGACATCTTGTCGCCATATTCGGCCGAAAATCCGCCCGACGAAAATCCTACGGCCCCTACCATATCAGGGTTGATGATACTCAACCCCTCCTGTTGCCCCGAACGGACAGTCAATGGCCGATAGACCTCTATACCGTTGATATACACGATATTTTCATCGAAATTACCCCCTCGCACGGAATATTGCGAACTCAGCTCGTTACTCGAATTGACACCGGCAAAAGTTGTCAACATAGCCTCGATACTGCCCCCCGTCGCATCGGGCATCAATTTCAAATCCTTCGTGTCGATCGTCTGCAACGTACTCGTCTGCCGGCGATGAGTCGCCACGACAACCTCGTTCAACATCTTGGCGTTCTTATTCAGACGCACCGACAAGGAAACATCTTTCGTGAGATTGAGCAACTGGCGGCGCTCCTCCCGATACCCCAAACAGGAATAAATCACCACGATGGAATCTCCTGCCGGAATGGAAAGCTGATACTCCCCTTTCAAATCGGTCATCGTCCCCATCGTCGTTCCTGCCACTCGTACCGTAGCCAACTCTATGGGCTGATTGTCACTGTCATACACGCGTCCTGTCAGCTTCACACGCCCCTGTGCCGCCAACTGAAAAACCGCGCCTATCGTGATAAAAAGGAATAATATCTTGTATCTCATCGGGATTCTATACACACTGTGCCTCTTTCGTCGAAGGCACATTTATTAAACGGGAAAAAACTCCGTTCAGTATACGGCCGGACGAAAAGTATCAAAAAAAGTTTCTACCATTAACCGTAGAACAACAAGGTTATTGTATCTTTGCTATGTAAAGATGATTTGTATGGTGATAAAAAGGGTCTTTACTCTTTCAGACAAATCAAAATGGATAAATTTCATAACAAACTTAGAACTTCTACCCTTATGAAAAGCCTGCACAACTTGTTGATTCATCGGCGGAGTATCCGCAAATACACCCAAGAGGCGCTATCGCCCGAAGCCGTAAAAACCATTCTCGAAGCGGGATTGCTCGCTCCTTCGTCCAAACGCTGCACTCCGTGGGAGTTCATTGCGGTGGAAGACAAAGAAACGCTCGCCCGGTTGTCCGAATGTAAGACTTCGGGAGCCAAACCCATTGCCGGAGCTGCGCTCGCTATCGTCGTCACCGCCGACATGACCCTTACCGATACGTGGATCGAGGATGCTTCTATCGCTGCCATTCTCATGCAGTTGCAAGCCGCCGACCTCGGTTTGGGAAGCTGCTGGATACAGGTGCGGGGACGATTCGGAGCTATGGACGAACCTGCCGAAGATTTTGTGCGGGAGACATTGGGAATCCCCGAAGAGATGGGAGTGCTCTGCATTCTCTCCATTGGACATAAAGACGAAGAGCGCAAGCCTTTCGACGAAGAAAAAATGATGTGGGAAAAAGTTCACATCGGCAAATGGTAATCCCCTGCATCGACATGAAGATTATTCTCATCGGAGCCGGCAATTTAGCCACGCGATTAGCGGTCGCTTTACAAAAAAAGGGAATGACTCCGGCTTATATATACAGTCGTACCCGAGAATCGGCCGAACAACTGAGCGAACGATTGCGCGATGTACCCTGTTCCACCGACATCAGCCGAGTCCCCACCGACGGCGATCTCTATATCTTCGCCGTGAAAGACTCCGCTCTGCTCGATTTGGTTTCCCGTATGCCTGCCAATCGAGGCCTTTGGGTACACACAGCGGGAAGCATGGACATGGAAGTATTCGCCCCGTATACCGCGCGCTACGGTGTATTCTACCCCATGCAGACATTCAGTAAAGAACGGGAAACCGACTTCGACGATATTCCTATTTTTGTCGAAGCGAACCATACGAACGATACCGAACGTTTGCAAGAATTGGCAGGTCGGTTATCGACAAAGGTTTACGAAGCGACCTCCGAACAGCGCAAGTACCTGCATTTGGCTGCCGTGTTCGCCTGCAACTTCACCAATCACCTCTACGCCTTGTGCGACCGCATTCTGTCGGAACACGGGCTGCCGTTCGAAACCATGCTGCCGCTCATACGGGAGACTGCCGCGAAAGTAGCCGACATGCCGCCGGCACAAGCTCAGACCGGACCGGCAATCCGATACGACAAAAACGTCATAGACAAGCAAATGGCTCTGCTTTCAGACCCCATCATGCGGCAAATTTACGACCTGATGAGCCGGAGCATTCACGAAACCAATAAACATTAAAAACAACGACTATGAGCCGAACCGATTTCGACCTCTCACGAATAAAGGCTTTCGCCTTCGATGTGGACGGTGTCCTTTCTCCCGATACGATCCCCCTGCATCCATCGGGCGAACCCATGCGGATCGTCAACATCAAAGACGGGTACGCCTTGCAGTTCGCCGCCAAAATGGGCTACCCCATCGCCATTATTACCGGCGGACGCACCGAGGCTGTCCGCAAACGTTTTGAAGGATTAGGATTAAACCATGTCTATATGGGAGCCGCCGTAAAAATCGAAATTTTCAAAAAATGGCTGGACGAGTGCGGGCTGCGTCCCGACGAAGTCATGTATATGGGCGACGACATTCCCGACTACGAGGTCATGCAGATAGCCGGTCTGCCGGCTTTTAATCCGCCGATGGATGGTGCGCGGGGCGCGCCGTCCCCGCGTGCCCCCCGCCGATGCCGCCCCCGAAATTAAACAGATAGCCCGCTACATCTCGCCGTTCGGCGGCGGACAAGGTTGTGGGCGGGACATCATCGAACAAATCCTGAGGACACAAGGCAAATGGATGTCCGATAAAACAGCCTTCGGCTGGTAACCACACAAAACGACAAAACACCATGCTATCGCATCTCAAAAAATACGAAATTCTGTTGGCGAGCAATTCACCCCGTCGCCGGGAACTTCTCGCCGGATTAGACATCGACTATCGGGTAACAGCTCTTCCCGAAGTGAACGAATCCTACCCCGACACCCTTTCGGGCGAAGAGATTCCCCTCTACATCTCGCAAGAAAAAGCAGCCGCCTACCGCCGCTTTATGAAGGATAATACGCTCCTTATTACTGCCGACACCATCGTCTGGCTCGATGGGAAAGTATACGGCAAGCCTCGCGATATAGCCGATGCCAAAGCCATGTTGCAAGCCCTGTCGGGAAAAACCCACACCGTCATCACCGGTGTCACGCTCACCTCTCTGCAAAAACAGATCTCCTTCGCCGTCTCCACCGAAGTCACTTTCGCCGCCCTCGGTGACGATGAAATCGATTACTACGTGGAGACGTACCGCCCCCTCGACAAAGCCGGAGCATACGGCGTACAGGAATGGATAGGCTACATCGGTGTGACCGGACTCAAAGGCAGCTATTACAACGTGATGGGATTGCCTATACAACGACTGTACACCGAATTAAAAAAATTTTAGAAGCTGTTTTAAATTTATTCCGAGACAGGGGCTCAATCTGTCTCGGAATAAATTTAAAACAGCATCCAATATCTCCCGTCGATATCATTTATATGGAGAAGCCCAGAACCACGACTCATTTGAAGTACTCCACCGTTTATCGTAAGGTTCGCCCGTCGGAGACAGCGTGATGTACACAGGACGCCGTTTCCCCTCGACATAGGTTTCATTGTTAAAGCCACTGCAATCGGAACATTGCAGATAATAAAGATTTTTGCTCATGTAATAATCCAAATAATAATCGTTGGTACACGGAGTTTTATGATTCCAGTTAGCGTCCTCGTTAACCGTCATGAACTCACCTTTTTTCAATCGGTCTCTGACCTCCGATATACTCAACAAATTACCTTTGTCGTCCATGACATAGGCATTCCATGTAGGGTCTACCCACAACCACTTGTCGAGAGTATTGGAATAAACGACGTTGATCACATGGCAATCGTTTATATAGCTTTTCGGAAGACAAGTCACATAGCGGGACTTGAATCCCATAGCCAAATAACACTCGTTCAACATCTGCGCCATCATACGGCAATTAACGCCCCTATCCTCCTTCTTGCAAATTTCATATAGAGCTATCGCATTTTTCTCTTCGGGATTATAAGACGAACCGTCGTGACGAATCGTATTGTGTACCCACGCCAACAGATTTTTTATCTTGGATATTTCGTCACCGGCTCCCGCAATACTGTCCAAGTTGAAATATCGGCGCACCCGTACCAAATCGCGGTCGTTGGGGTCCATATATGTGAATGCAGGCAAAGAGTCGATAGATGCAGCATCGTCATACCCCGGTGATTTTCGGAGTATATATCCGAAGTCGCCTACCTCACGCAAACACTCCATCGCCTTCTGAAAACGTTTGTCGTCCCTCACGTTATCCAAATCGGTATCTTTTTGGGCATGGGCATAATCGTAATAACCGTATTGAATAGCTTTCTCAAAGGCATCGACCGCCGCTTTTTTCCGTTTCATCATGGATTCGCAACAAGCCATATTGTAATATGTGTCGATAAAACACCACGAACACTGTTTCAAGACAGAATCTGGCACAGATTCACAAGTTTTGAGGAACTGTCGATATGTTTTCAATATCAACTTATGGTCCTTCCAATTTTTCTGAACGACAGGAGTCACACTCCGGCTAAAATAGACTTGTACACTATCGGCATTCCAATCGGATTCCGCTGCCACACCGCTGAAACAGAATGACAAAAACGCTATCCATAAAAACTTTTTCATAAACATTAATTTTTAAGTATATTAAAGAGACGGAAAAGTACTAAAAACATAACACAGACTCTTAATAAATTAAGAAAGGATAACATTATAATAATATTATAAAAAATATCGAAGGAAGATATGCCAAAACTCAATTTTACCAAAGATTTTTAAATTGGAATTTGAGCCTCCCCAAAAGAAAAGAAGAAGCCGTATCAAACTCTGTTTCGAGTAATGATACGGCTCTTTCAGATTCTGTAATTACAATCCGCAACTTTTTACCCTCCCCTTAGGAACCACCGTCAAACCTCCTCAACCTGTATTCTGAAAAATAAAAAAGTCAACCATTAGGCCACCAAGAGATTTATGTTCCGTTATCAGGTGTAGCTTTTTCACCCTCCTCCCCTGCCGTGTTCCGTAGCATTGCGGGGTGTTTTGTACGCAAAATATAGGGGAGGTGGCACGTAGTGACGGAGGGGTTAAACCATACAATGTTACCCAACTATCTCTTCACACCCTTAACGACTGTGATTTCATGTTTCCCGACGACCCGAATAAAATACGTTCCCGGAGCCCACGCCGAAGCATCTACGGTCACAAGACGAGCTTGCGAATCGACATGCTGTCGATACACCTCCCGACCGCCTTCGTCCAACACGGAAATACTTCGGGTATTCTCAGGAACACGTACAATAAATTCGGAGTTGAAAACAGACGGATAAATAGAAGCCTTCTCTTCCGTAACTTTCTCTACCGAACTAACTCCGTTCACATTTTGAGTGACTTTGATGTCATAAGTCGAAATACTATCCGAGACCGTGAGCGTAGCGACACGTTCCCCAATACCGTCCGGCAAACGATCATAGGAAATTTGCAAGGTGTCCAATGTCAAGCCATTCGGCTTACCCACGACCCGACACCACTCGGCATCACTCCGAATAGGAGTTTCATAACCGTATATCGAATAGAAAGGATATTTAACCGTACCGGCAGCTTTACCCACCACCAGCGGTTCACGGTCTACCGGCATAGGCGACATAACCGAATGAACGATCGAAGGCATAATCATATAAGAAGTATGATTCGCTCCTGCGGGGAAATAAGTGCTCACGTCTCGCCACTCTCCATCTTTCAACATATAAGCCGTGTTACCGTGATCCCGGAAATCGGCCATAGCGAACGACACATCTACACTGTCGTTCTTCTCGGGAATACCGTCCACTACAATGAAAAACTCGTCGTCGATCACCGTCGGGTCAAATTCAAATTCCGTAGCGGTCAATGAACTGCCCGAAGGGGTTTCCAATTCGAATACCCTCCACCACATCGAGTCGAGTTTCTTGCCCGGCAATCCGTTCTCGCTGGTATACAGATGCACGCCCACATCGGCAATCTGGTCGGTTATACTCGCAGCCGAAGCACTCACAAAATAAACATAGGCTCCGAATACCAATATCGGACGGGACGGTTTGGAAAACTTCTCGGCATAAGCAGTAATATTCAATTTATTCGTCCCGGGGAAAGTTCCTCTATCTTCCAAATCGAACGTCGCAGCCCTATCTCCCGGCTCTAAATTCGTAATTAGCCCACTGTACTCGACCGACACCTCTACGGTATCGTTCGATTCGCCATGTTCGTTCTCCACACGCAGACTCACCCCTTGTTTATGCATATAGCTATATCCTACGATAGGGTTTTCTTCGTGCGACGTCACCCGGGCATACGGTTCGGGATCGACACCGTCGAAAGTCCACTCCCACGAAGTAGGATAATTGGTCGAATTGTCCCGATACTGCACCCCCACCAGCGGAGCTACCATCGGCAAACGCGTTTCGCTGAACCGGAATGTAGCCGGTGGTAATATCCGTGCGAGCGGTGCAGATCCGGTAACCTTCACGAATCCCGTGCGGGTCTTCGTATCGCTCCCATCGGCATTACTTACCGTCAACGTCACATCGTAAACGCCGTCTCGCGTATAGAACACCCGGGGATTCTGGTCGGTCGATGTCGACGGAGTTCCTCCCGGAAACGCCCATTGCCATGCCGTAGGCGAACCCGAGGACATATCGGCGAAAGCAATCACCTCGCCCGTGGCTGCCTCGACTTGTTCTACGGTCGATACTCCGGTAATTTTTAAACCGTCGATAGCGAAATCGCCCATATAACCACCGGTTCCGAACGAATCGTTTTTTCCGGGACCATACGTAAAACGAATCTGAATCTTCCGACCGGAATATTTCTCCAAAGAAACCGAAAACTCATGCCAACGCCACGGCTTCTCTCCGTCCTCGTCGGCACTATTCCAAAGAATTTCCGAAGTCTCAAAAGCATCTGCCGAAACAGAAATCTGCAAGCGACAGTAATCGTCCATATTTTGGGTAAACCCTATATATCCTTTCAACATAGCATTTGCAGGAACATCGATCTGCCCACTTGTCGCCATAGCGATTCCTCGTTTGAAAGACTGATAAGGGCCCTCTATATACAACGATTGAACATCGTCTGGATCATAAGTAGAAAAATCTCTACTGGGGTCAGTCGTACTCGTGATTTTTTTCACAGTCCACGAAAAATCCTCGGCATTGGTAAATGTCCAGCCATCTGTTCCGTCGTCAAAATCCTCTTCCCATACAGTTACAGCGCTGCCGGCACTCTGACAACTAAAATCGGCAGTCACACTCGCCGCAGCCGATTGAAACAAATTCGGTCCCTGTTTTTTCCCCACGAATTGAATACGGGGAGCTTCTTTCGTAGCGACCTTATCGTGAACTCTCTCATTCATCGGCCGCTGAGCGCTCATCGGTATACTCACCCAAAGAGCACCTGTTAAGATTAGGCTTGAAATAAAACTTTTCATACACTTCCTATTTATTATTTGATAAATTTTATCTGTATCGTTTTCCCTTCTTCGGTCACGACATGAGCGATATAAAGTCCGGCCGGAAGTTGGGACAGATCCATTCGTCCGCTTTCCGATTCACAAGACACTACCGTTACCCCTGCCGCATTGATAATTTGAATATCGCCACCCTTGTCAAAAACTAACGAATGGTTACTACGATCGAAATAAACTTCATTCATACACTCCAAACCATCGATACCGGAAATGACATTACTGATAATCGAACATGAACTTATATACAATCCCCACGGATCCCGGGTAGTAGCATGTAAACCGATATACCAGACCCCGTCTGACGGAACACTGAAATCTACTGTATAAAGTTCCGACAAAGTCGAATTGATTTCCGGGTACGAAGCGATCACCGTTTGGCTTTCACCGGGTAGAACATCACTGCCCAATGTCACTTCAATGGACTCAGGATAACGATATTTCTCTGCCCGGGCCCTAAATTCAAGCGTATGCGAACCCTTCTTAGCTTCGAACGGCGGCGTAAACAACCAGTCGTCGGCAGCCGAATAGGCCGTATATTTCATCTCCTTCTCAGTAGCATCATATACCCAACTTTTCGTATCGTTATTGGCATCGACGATAGTCCATAAAGCCATCTCATCGGCGCTATCCATACTCGTCTCGTACGGAAGTCCCAATGCACTGCCGAATACCAACGCATTCGAGGTTACCGACTCGCTTTCCATATCGCCCGACAGCGTCGTTACCGTATAGCGATACAAAGCCAAAGAAAGGTCATCGCTATCGACATAAACCGTATCGGTCAAACTTTCCGTCAACATCTCGCTCCCGGGATCCCGGACGATTCTGTATCTCAAATTCTCCACATCGATATATCCGCCATTCACACCCTCTGCGGGAGCTCTAAAAGTAACTTGCGGTTTGCCTTCCACATCGGTCAATTCCACATCAGTTACCGATTTCGGAGTATCTGCACCTATCCAAGCCGATTCCACCACGGCGGCCTCACCGGCATTCTCCTCGACATAACCGATGACTCTATATTCATATTTGCCCGGAGCAGGCACATCTTCATCGATCACCTGTTCCGAACCTCCTTTTATCGGATCTTCTTGTGTATAAATAAGAGTTTCGCCCCGATACAACTCCATTTTCGTCAACATCGGCAGTTGCGTACCGGCAGCCGAAAGAGAAGGATTGGTCCATGCAACCGTGGCAGACATAGCGCCCTGTTCACCGGGAGCGACGGTCAAATCGGAAACGACGGCCGGGACAACCACTGTTTCGTCCACCGACAGGTCATCGATGAATATAGCATACCAATTGGTCTGTCCGTAACAATGGAAACCTATATGGTATCCACCCGACTCGGAAACAGAAAAGACAACCTCTTTCTCTTCCATCAAAGCAGACTGAATTGTATCCCGGAACAATCGGGTAGATTGAGCTTCCGCCGTGGCGGCCCGACCAATCGTCACGCTCAAATCCTTATAACTTTCCTCAGAAGCCGCATTTTCAAGCCCAGTTTTGAAAAGTAGTTTATAATTCTTCCCGGCCACCAAATTCAATTTAGGCGTAATAAGCCACTCATCGGCATCACTACCGCCCCAATACTGAACCATTTTTTTCGAGCTATCATATTTCCAAGTCGAATTATCCCCGTTGGCACTCAGTATAGTAAACAAATCGAGCGATGATTCGGTATCAAAACTCTCGCTATACGGTAATTCTTTCGCTCCTCCGGCAACAACCTTATTGGAAGCGACCGATACGCTCGCTTTACCATCGAACATTGCGACGACCGTATAAACATAACTGCCCAATTCCAGGACTTCATCGATATAAGGGAATGGTCCCGAAAAACTTTCGGACAAGACACCACCCGGGGTACGGCCGATTTCATACGTAAGCGCCTCGGTATCGATATATCCACCGTTCTTTCCGACTGTCGGTGGCGTAAACGAAAGGCTCACAGTCGCATCTTCTGCCAAAGCCACCAAATCGGTAACTGCCGCAGGAGTATCATTCCCTATCCACGGGGAAGTAACGGTCGTTGCTGAGCCCTGAGAATTCCCGAACGTATTATATGCGACCACTTTATATGTATAATTTCCGGCTGTCTCGATAGAAGAATCTATCCAACCAGCTTTTCCTCCCACAGTAGCCGTATCGAGAGTAGCGACCAAATCTGTCCCCCGATATATTTTAGCGCCCAAGAGGTTCGAAAGCGCACCGCCCAAATGGTCGGACGAAGGCCATGTCCATGAAAGAGTCGCCGACATCGCTCCCCTCTCCCCCGCAACGATGGAAAGGTCTGTAATTTGTGCCGGATAAACGGGAGCCTCTTCGATAACGATCTTCTGGAAATAGAGATCGCCATTATACGATTCGCTGTAACAACGCAATCCCACATAAAAAACACCGCTCTCCGCCGGTGAAAACGTCCCCGATTTTTCCACGAACAATCTACTTTGAAAAGATTCGTCATAAACCAACCGGGTCGTCAGCCCTTCTACCGTAGGCGCCGTCCCTATTTTCAATTCTATTTTTTGTTTATCCGAACCAAATGTAGAAGAATGCTTCACATAAGCCGACACCTTATAGGCTTTCCCGGCTTCGAGGGTCACCGCCGGAGCGATTAGCCAATCATCGGCGGCATTACTCTTATCTTGCATATACATCGCATTGCCATCGTTATAGGCCCACGTATTGGCACTTACGTCGCTATTGACATCGATCACTGTCCAATCACGAGCAAAAGTCTCGGCATCGGTTATTTCCAACGTACAAGGAGGAACAGTCTGAGCCCACCCTACCGAAAAACAATAGAAAAGAAAAAGAACAGAAGTAATTTTTTTCATAGCTATTCTATTTTAATTAATATGAAGAAAAAGCATCTTTTATTCAAAAACTATCGAAATGCCATCTCGAATGCAAAGTCTCTCTATTCTCCCACTCCTAAAAACAGGCAACCGAAAACAACGAAAATTGAGTTTTACATAGTCGAATTTAATCTTATCTATATGCAAATATAATATTATTATTTTACAATCTGCAATCATTCTTTGATTATTTTTTTTTAAAAAATATAACAATCATCTCCTTTTAAAAAAATATGACAACATTCATCGGCATTTTGCGACAAATGGGAAAAGCCCGATATTCGTATAAATCGAGGGCGTAAGCAATCCGACAGGGAAAACAAATACATTTGTTCGATAAAGTCTCTTCCCTTTTTCCGTATCTTTGCCCCATAAAAAAAACGGCATATCATGAACCTCTATCTGTTCAATCCCGAAAATGACTTGGCCATAGCCTTCGGTGGAGAAAATTACACCCCTCCACCGGCAGCGCAACTCATCGGGAAAGAACTCTCCGCCCTTCCCCTTTGGTATGCCGACGACGACACCACGATATACATACCCGATAAATTACCGTCCGATTTTCTTCACACATTAGCCCCGCTCAATTTAAAGATTTCTACGGTAACACCCGACCGGCTCGATGGAGCACAAGTAAAACAGATACATGTTTGGGGGTGGAACCGCGATTTGATAAAACGTTTGAGATTAGCGGGAATCGATAAAACCCTATTACCGTCCGCACGACAATGCGATACCATTCGGGAACTATCCCACCGAAAATTTTCCGCCGAAATCGGGAAATACCTTCGTAACCGCATCGATTACCCTTTTCCCGAACTTCCGGTAGAACTACACACAGCCGACGAGATTCGATCCTTCACAGAACAATCCGATCGTAAAATCCTGAAAGCCCCATGGTCGGGTAGCGGGCGCGGACTCTATTGGAATCTTTACGGATATGACACGGCATTGGCTCAATGGAGCAACGGAGTATTGCAGAAACAAGGTATGCTTATGGGCGAACCGGTCTATGACAAAATCAGCGACTGGGCTATGGAGTTTCACAGCGACGGATTCGAAGTAAAATTCGCTGGATATTCCTCGTTCCTCACCGACCGTCACGGAGCATATAAAGAAAACCGGTTGGCAAGCGATGCCGTTTTAGAACTCGAACTGACCCATGCCGTCGGCCTCGAAATCATCACTGCCGTCAAAGAATCGCTTATCGACTTTTTCACCGAACGCATAGCCCCGTACTACACCGGATATTTCGGGGTAGACATGATGGCCTATCGCGACAAACGAGGAAACACACTCTTGCACCCGTTCGTCGAACTCAATCTACGCATGAATATGGGTATGGTCGCACGCAAACTCGCCGACCGCTTTTTGCCTCCGGAGACGGAAGGGCGATACCGTGTAGACTATTATCCCAAACCGGGAGAACTCCACAACGACCACGTCGCTCGACTAAAAACAAATCCACCCCGCATAACCGACGGGAAGCTCCTGCACGGATACCTCGCACTCACTCCGGTCTCCCCCCACAGCCGATACAGGGCAAGTATAGAAATCTAAATCCCCATATGTCCCTCTACGTCAAAATGCACTACTGTAATTAAAATAAGAGAAGGAAAAACACACTTTAAATAAAACAACGGTTGAATATACCGCCCACATAAGCCATCTAAAAAAAATAAACGAGCTGCAAATTCAAAAACATATACGATTGAAATATAATATTTTCCACCCCCTCCGGCTTTCGGACTCCTCCCCTATGTTTTGCATTGCAAAACACAGGGGAGAAGTGCACAATGTATCCTTATACCGAAACTGAAACGCCACTTCCAATCCTCTCC
>OGOM01001306.1_pt1 | contig 18839 bp, 19 predicted proteins | sample 1552681 | NCBI WGS metagenome assembly OGOM01 (sample SAMEA2580188, study PRJEB22360) | human gut metagenome | biome: human gut; feature: human-associated habitat; material: faeces | place: Denmark | collected 2008/2010 | reverse complement strand
ACTCCCCGAGGGGGCCACGCTCCTCGACTTCGCCTTCGACATCCACACCTCGCTCGGATCGACATGCGTGGGCGGACGGGTCAACGGCCGCGCCGTGCCGATCCGCGAACAGCTGCGCAACGGCGACATCGTGGAGATCACCACCCAGAAAAACCAGACGCCCAAGTCGGACTGGCTGTCGCTGGTGGTGACCTCGAAGGCCCGCAACAAGATCAAGTCCTACCTGCGCGAGGAGCAGGCCAAGCACACGCGCATGGGGCGCGAGGAGCTGGAACGCAAGCTCAAGAACTGGAAATTCCCGCTCACGATCGACGAGGCTGTAGCCTATCTGGTCAAATACTTCAAAGTCCGCACAGGCACCGAAATCTACGCCCTGATCGCCACGCAGAAGGTCGATCTGGGGACCATCAAGGAGATCCTCACGCGCCATATTTCGGGCGAAGCCGACGAGCAGCGGCGCGCCGCTGCGGCCGAAGCCGAACGCAACAAGGTCCACAACGCCAAGGAGAGTCCCGCGGCGCAGGACGCGCTGGTCATCGACGACGACATCTCGAAGATCCAGTACAAGCTGGCCAAATGCTGCAACCCGATCAAGGGCGACGAGGTGTTCGGCTTCGTGACGATCAATTCGGGCATCACGATCCACCGCTGCGACTGCCCCAACGCCAAGCGCATGCGCGAGAACTACCCCTACCGCGTGATCGACGCCCGCTGGCGGCAGTCGGCCGAAGGGGCGTTCCGCGTCACGATCCGCATCGTGGCGGCCGACACCACGGGCATGGCCAACCACATCACCGAGGTCATCGTCCGCGATCTCAAACTGGGCATCCGCTCGATGAACTTCGCACCCGCCGGGAACGGCTGCGTGGCGGGAGAAGTGGCCGTCGAAGTGCCCGGAACGGCCGTCGTGGACACGCTCATACACCAGATCATGCGCATCAAGGGCGTGCAGCGCGCCTACCGCGTCAACTAATTCCGCAAACAACTTTTTACCCACACAAACGATAAATGAATAACAACACAATCAGCGTCGTTTTCGCCGACTCGTCGCACGCACATTACGCACCGCGTATTTGCGATCTGATCTACGAGTCGGCCCTGCAGCGGGGTACGGGCATCGCCAAGCGGTCGCCCGAATACATCGCCGCAAAAATGACCGGTGGCAAGGCCGTCGTGGCGCTGGACGGTGAGAAACTTATCGGTTTCAGCTACATCGAGTGCTGGGGTCACGGCGACTTCGTCGCCACCTCGGGACTTATCGTCGATCCGGAGTACCGCCATATGGGACTCGCGGAACAGATCAAACGACGAACCTTCGAGCTGGCCCGACGACGATTCCCGTATGCCAAGTTATTCAGTATCACCACGTCGCTGCCGGTTATGAAGCTCAACTCGCGAATGGGCTACGTCCCCGTGACCTTCTCGGAACTGACCGAAGACGAGGAGTTCTGGCGCGGCTGCGAAGGCTGCTGCAACTACGACATCCTGCAACGCAACAACCGCCGCATGTGCCTCTGCACGGGCATGCTCTACGACCCGGCCAAGGAACCGCCCGCGAAACAGTCGCGGCTGGCCCCCTACCGGATGTTTTTCCGGAACAAAGTAAAAAAACTGTTCCACCTGAAATAACGGAAAATATCATTCGAGACAACCCGGTCGCGTCGCGACAAGTCCCCTCCGAGGAGGGGATTCAGGGGAAGGTCAGAATTGCAAACGACGCCGAAGGCGGCGACAACGCCCGGAGGATTTGCACTCCGGTGAATTAACGTAAACAACAAAAAGACAATATCATGGAAACCAAGAAGAAAGTGGTTCTGGCGTTCAGCGGCGGTCTGGACACCTCGTTTTGTGTAAAATACCTCTCCGAGGAGAAGGGGTACGACGTTTACACGGCAATCGCCAACACGGGCGGGTTCTCGAAACCCGAACTCGAAAAGATCGAGAAGCGCGCCATGGAGCTGGGCGCCACGGCCCACGCGACGCTCGACATCGAGCAGGAGTACTATGAGAAAAGCATCCGCTACATGGTCTTCGGCAACATCCTGCGCAACGGGACCTACCCCATTTCGGTAAGTTCGGAGCGCATTTTCCAGGCCATCGCCATCGCACGTTATGCCAACGAGGTGGGGGCCGACGCGATAGCCCATGGCTCGACCGGGGCAGGCAACGACCAGATTCGTTTCGACATGACCTTCCTGGTGATGGCGCCGGGGATGGAGATCATCACACTCACGCGCGACAGCAACCTGAGCCGTCAGGAGGAAGTGGATTATCTGAACCAACACGGTTATTATGCCGATTTCACGAAGTTGAAGTATTCCTACAACGTAGGTATCTGGGGCACGTCGATTTGTGGCGGCGAGATTCTGGACAGCAATCAGGGATTGCCTGAGAGCGCTTATCTGAAACATCCCACGAAGACGGGGACGGAGCTGTTGAAACTCGGTTTCAAGAAAGGGGAGATTTGTAGCGTGAACGGCGTGGAATATGATGATAAGGTCAAGGCCATACAGGAGATAGAAAAGATAGGTGCTGCCTACGCCATCGGCCGCGACTGCCATGTGGGCGACACCATCATCGGTATCAAGGGCCGTGTCGGTTTCGAGGCGGCGGCTCCGATGCTGATTATCGGTGCGCACCGTTTCTTGGAAAAATACACGCTGAGCAAGTGGCAGCAATATTGGAAGGAGCAGGTGGCCAACTGGTATGGCATGTTCTTGCACGAAAGCCAGTATCTGGAGCCTGTCATGCCGGACATCGAGGCCATGCTGACCAGTTCGCAGCGCAACGTGAACGGAGTGGTGACATTGGAGCTTCGTCCTTACGGCTTCACAACGGTCGGCGTGGATTCTCCGGACGACTTGGTGAAGAACAAGTTCGGCGAGTATGGCGAGACCCAGAAGGGATGGACGGCAGAGGACGCCAAGGGCTTTATCAAAGTGACTTCCACTCCGCTCCGCCTGTATTATGCGAACCATAAGGACGAGGAACGAATCAAGTAAACCATGACGGCGGAAGATAAAAAACTGGAACGTCCCCGTGCGGGACGGATGCTTGCAGGCGTATGTGCCGCGATTGCCGGATATTTCGGGTTGGATGTCACGCTCGTACGTGTCGGTTATGTCTTGCTGACGCTGTTCACCGCCTTTTCCGGTGTAATCGCCTATTTCATTCTGGTTATTGTCATTCCTCAGGAAAAAAACAGATATTTCAAATGATAAGAGTTGGAATCATAGGAGGGGCAGGATATACGGCCGGCGAACTTTGCCGCATCCTGCTGAACCATCCCGAAGCGGAGATAAAGTTTATCAATAGTTCCAGTAACGCCGGAAATAAGATCACCGACGTGCACGAAGGGCTGTATGGGGAGACCGATTTGGTGTTTACGGACCAGTTGCCTTTCGACGAGGTGGACGTGATCTTTTTCTGTTTCGGGCATGGCAAGAGCGCGGAGTTCTTGCAGGCTCACGATGTGCCTTACCGGTTGAAGATCATCGACTTGGCGCAGGATTTCCGTCTGGCGGCCCCGGGCAATGACTACGTGTACGGTCTGCCCGAATTGGACAAGGCGGCCATTGCCGGGGCGCAGCATGTGGCCAATCCCGGTTGTTTTGCCACTTGCATCCAGTTGGGGTTGTTGCCTTTGGCTGCCCACGGCCTGTTGAGTGGCGACGTGTCGGTGAATGCCATCACGGGAAGTACCGGTGCCGGGGTGAAGCCCGGCGCGACCACGCACTTCAGTTGGCGCAACAACAACATGAGCATATACAAGGCTTTCAACCATCAGCATGTGCCGGAAATTTGCCAGTCTCTCCGTGCCTTGCAGTCGGACTTCGACGGAGCGATAGATTTCATTCCCTATCGCGGCGACTTCGCCCGAGGGATTTTTGCCACCGAGGTGGTCCGTGTGGACGCGTCGGTCGATGCCGGGTATTTTGCCGGGCTTTACAAGGAGTATTACAAGGACGCGGCTTTCACGCACTATGTGGACAAGGCCATCGACATGAAGCAAGTGGTCAACACCAACAAGGCCTTGGTGCACTTGGATAAGTTCGGCGATAAATTGTTGGTCACGGCCACGATAGACAACTTGCTCAAAGGCGCCAGCGGGCAAGCCGTGCAGAACATGAACCTCATGTTCGGGCTGGACGAAACGTCCGGTTTGCGCCTGAAACCGTCCGCATTCTAAACGGGGGCGCGACAGAATGTCATATTTAAGAAAGGAGGAATAAAATGAATCTATTCGACGTATATCCGCTTTTCGATGTGAACATCGTAAAAGGGAAAGGATGCCATGTCTGGGACGACAAGGGGCAGGAGTATCTTGACTTGTACGGCGGCCATGCCGTAATCAGTGTCGGTCACTGCCATCCGCATTATATAGAGAAGCTGACACGGCAACTTGGCCGGTTGGGTTTCTACAGCAATTCCGTGGTCAACAAGTTGCAGGTGGAGTTGGCAGAGCGTTTAGGCAAGGCCTGCGGTTATGAGGACTATCAGTTCTTTCTGATTAATTCCGGGGCGGAAGCCAATGAGAATGCGTTGAAGTTGGCCAGTTTCTACAATGGCCGCAAGCGCGTGTTGTCCCTTTCAAAAGCGTTCCACGGGCGTACGTCTTTGGCCGTGGAGGCAACGGACAATCCTAAAATCATAGCTCCCATCAACGCCAACGGGCATGTGACTTACTTGCCTTTGAATGATTTGGACGCTTTCAAGGTGGAGTTGGCCAAAGGCGATGTGTGTGCCGTGATTGTGGAGTGTATTCAAGGGGTCGGAGGTATCCGGTTGGCCACTGCCGAGTTCATGCAAGGCGTGCGGCAGGCATGTGACGAAACGGATACGGTGTTGATTTGCGATGAAATCCAGTGGATTGTCCGCGGTTCGGGCAGGTTCTCCCCCCACCAGCATTGGGGGGTGAAGCCGGACTTGATTACGGTGGCCAAAGGCATCGGCAACGGTTTCCCCATGGGAGCGGTGCTGATTTCGCCCAAATTCACTCCGGTGTACGGCCAGTTGGGCACGACTTTCGGTGGAAACCATTTGGCTTGTGCCGCCGCCTTGGCCGTGTTGGACATCATGGAAGAGGAGCATCTGGTGGAAAATGCCGCCAAGGTCGGAAATTTCCTGATGGAAGGCATAAAGGCTTTGCGCCTGCCTCATGTGGTGGATGTCAGAGGGCGCGGCCTGATGATAGGCGTGGAGTTGGACGTGCCTTACAAGGAAATCAGGAACAAGTTGCTCTTTGAGGAGCATTGCTTCACGGGATGCAGCGGCACGAACGTGCTGAGGCTCTTGCCGCCGCTTTGTCTGAGTGAGGCGGAAGCGGCTGATTTCTTGAAGCGGTTGGAACGTGTAGTGAATAATTAATGAATAATCAAGCGGAGATAAACCGGTCGCAGGCGTATGTCGGAGACCGGTTTGTCTGCTTTTAAGGAGGAGAGTGACAATGAAGATTGCAATTATCGGTGCGGGCAATATGGGAGGAGCCGTTGCCCGTGGTTTGGCAAAGGGAAGCTTGGTCAAGACATCGGATATTACGGTGTCCAATCCCAGTCGGGGTAAGTTGGAGGTGTTGAAGGTTGAGTTTCCGGAGTTGAACATCACTTGTGAGAATTCCCAGGCGGTGACAGGGGCTGATGTGGTTATATTAGCTGTGAAACCTTGGAAGATACAAGAGGTGATAGAGGAAATCAAAGAACAAGTTGAGTTAGTGACAGATGCAGAATCCATTAATGATTTGTTATCAAGACTTGGTGGGATTGGCACGGCGCAACTTTGTACTTATTTGGATCGTGGTGACGGAGAATACCCCGGAGTGTACTATTTGATACCGAATACGGCCATTGCGGTTATGAGCGGTATGACTTTTATGACTTCCGTTTGCTCCACGCCGGAATTGGACGCCCAAATGCTGGCGATGTTTAAGGAGATGGGTGATGCCATGTTGGTTGAGGAACGCTTGATGGACGCGGGAATGGCTTTGGCTTCCTGTGGCATAGCCTATGTGATGCGTTACATCCGTGCGGCTACCGAAGGTGGTGTGGAATTGGGCTTTTATGCCAAGGATGCGCAGCGCGTCATCATGCAGACCATGAAAGGGGCCGTGGATTTGTTAACGGCCGGAGGCTTGCATCCGGAAATGGAGATTGATAAGGTGACGACTCCCGGAGGCTTGACCATCCGTGGGCTGAATGCGATGGAGGAGGCCGGGTTCACCCAAAGCGTCATCAAAGGATTGAGGGCTTCGGTGAAGAAATAAGGAAAGGAGTGTCTTTATGTCACAACAATATAAACGCATAGCCGTCAAGATAGGAAGTAACGTTCTGACCCGTAAGGACGGGGCTTTGGACGTGACACGTATGTCGGCTTTGGTGGACCAGATTGCCGAATTGCGGGAAAACGGTGTCGAAGTCATATTGATTTCTTCCGGTGCCGTGGCCAGCGGGAGAGGCGAGCTGAAAGAGGCCGTCTCGCGCAAAATGGACAGCGTGGACCAGCGGCAACTGTTTTCCGCAGTGGGGCAGGCCAAGCTCATCAACCGCTATTACGAACTGTTCCGCGAGCACCGCTTGCCGGTGGGGCAGGTGCTGACGATGAAAGAGAGTTTCAGTACGCGCCGTCATTACCTGAACCAACGGAACTGTATGATGGTGATGTTGGAAAACGGGGTTATTCCGATTGTGAACGAGAATGACACCGTCAGCGTGACGGAGCTGATGTTTACGGATAACGACGAACTTTCCGGCTTGATTGCCACGATGATGGACGTGCAGGCTTTAATCATATTGAGCAATGTGGATGGCATATACAACGGCCTTCCCGGCGAACCGGGCGTGGAGGTAATCCGTGAGGTGGAACCGGAACGGGATTTGCAGGAGTATATCCGTACGGAGAAATCCGGTTTCGGACGCGGCGGGATGATGACCAAATGCTCCATTGCCCGCAAGGTGGCCGACGAAGGCATCGAGGTCATCATTGCCAACGGCAAACGTGATGACGTGCTTACGGATTTGGTTTTACGTCCTGGAAGCCGGGTGTGCACCCGTTTTGCTCCGCGTGAAGGCAATGTGTCGAGCGTGAAGAAATGGGTGGCTCACAGCACAGGGTTCACGAAAGGGAAGGTTTACCTGAACGCCAAGGCGGTGGAAGCCGTGTGCGGCGACCGTGCCGTGAGTATCCTGCCGGTAGGGGTCACGCATGTGGAAGGCGATTTTGAAAAAGGCGACCTGGTACGTATCATGTCGCCCGAGGGGCAGAATCTGGGAGTGGGGCGTGTGGCATATAGCTGCGAGGAAGCCGCCCGGGTCATCGGGCAGCACGACTGTAAGCCTTTGGTGCATTATGATTATTTATATTTGGAATAAGCCCGTGCTTCCCGATACAGGTATGGGGCTTGTATGCTCGGTGCCGGACGTGGAACCGTGTAGGTGAAAATCAATAAAAACAATAATAAAAGGAAAACTATGGATTTGACTTCTCTGTTTGAACGGGCAAGAGCGGCCGGTCGCGAGTTGCTGCAGTTGCCGGTAGAACGTGTGGATGAGATACTGCGTGCGGTAGCGGATGAAGCTTTGGCACAGTCGGAATACATCCTGTCGGAGAATGCGCGCGATTTGGAGCGCATGTCTTCCGATAACCCGATGTACGACCGCCTGAAACTTACATCGGCGCGTTTGGAAGGTATTGCCGCCGACACGCGTCATGTGGCGGATTTGCCTTCTCCTTTGGGAAGGGTGCTGAAACATACCGTATTGCCCAACGGATTGGACTTGAAACGGGTGAGCGTGCCGTTCGGCGTGATAGGGGTGATTTATGAGGCACGCCCCAACGTGAGCTTCGATGTCTTTTCGCTCTGCCTCAAGGCCGGGAGTGCCTGCGTGTTGAAGGGCGGAAGCGACGCCGACTTTTCCAATCGTGCCATTGTGAAAGTAATCCACGGCGTATTGGAGCGTTTCGGTGTGACTCCGGACGTCGTTGTCTTATTACCGGCCGAACGTGAGGCCACGGCGGCTTTGCTGCAGGCACGCGGTTATGTGGATTTACTGATTCCGCGTGGCAGTAGTGCTTTGATTCAATATGTGCGCGAGAATGCCCGTATTCCGGTCATCGAGACCGGAGCCGGAGTTTGCCATGCTTATTTTGACGTGGATGGGGATGTGCGGAAAGGTGCCGCTATTGTCAACAATGCCAAGACGCGCCGGGTGAGCGTATGCAATGCGTTGGATAGCGTGCTGATTCATGCCTCCCGTTTGTTCGACCTGCCGCAATTGTGCGCTCCGTTGCAGGAGAGCCGTGTGCGCATTTATGCCGACAGCCGCGCCTTGGCCGCCCTGCAGAGGCATTATCCGGCGGATCTGTTGGAAGCGGCTACGGAGAAACATTTCGGTACTGAGTTTATGGATTACAAAATGGCCGTGAAGACGGTGGACTCTTTGGACGAGGCGCTGGCCCATATCGCCCGTTTCGGTTCGGGACATAGCGAGTGTATCATTACCGAGAACGCCGATGCAACCGAAAAGTTCTTGCAGTTGGTGGATGCCGCCTGCGTGTATGTCAATGCACCGACCTCTTTTACCGACGGGGCTCAGTTCGGACTTGGAGCCGAGATAGGCATCAGCACCCAGAAACTGCATGCCCGCGGCCCGATGGCGTTGGAAGAAATCACGACATACAAATGGTTCGTGCAGGGCGACGGACAGGTACGCCCGAAGTAGTCCGATTATCAATCATTAAACAACAATCTTATGAGAGTATTTCAAAACGTAGAAGACTTAGGCGATTTGAAAGCCGCCTTGCGCGAGGCTTTCGAGGTAAAGAATAATCGTTTTCAATATCAGGAACTGGGGAGGAACAAGACTGCCCTCCTCATCTTCTTCAACAACAGCCTGCGCACACGGTTGAGTACGCAAAAGGCAGCCATGAATCTTGGCATGAATGTCATCGTACTCGACGTGAACCAAGGGGCATGGAAACTGGAGACGGAGCGTGGCGTGATTATGGATGGCGACAAGAGCGAACATTTGTTGGAAGCCATTCCCGTGATGGGCTGCTATTGCGACCTTATCGGAGTACGTTCGTTTGCCACCTTCGAAAGCCGTAAGGACGATTATGAGGAAAAGATACTGAACCAGTTTATCCGTTACTCCGGCAAGCCTGTGTTCTTTATGGAGAGCGCCACGGTACATCCTTTGCAGAGCTTTGCCGATTTGATTACCATCGAAGAGTACAAACGGACGGTGCGCCCCAAGGTGGTGCTCTCGTGGGCGCCTCATCCCAAGGCGTTGCCTCAGGCCGTACCCAACAGTTTCGCCCAATGGATGAACGCCGCAGACGTGGATTTCGTCGTGACGCATCCCGAAGGCTATGAACTCGATCCGAAGTTCGTGGGTGACGCCCGTGTGGAGTACGACCAACTGAAAGCCTTCGAAGGGGCCGACTTTATCTACGCCAAGAACTGGAGTTGTCCCGGTGTGACCCGTCCGGCGGACTACGGAAAGGTGTTGAACAAGGACATGAGTTGGACGGTGGATGCCGCTCACATGGCTGTGACGAACAACGCTTTTTTCATGCACTGCCTGCCCGTGCGCCGCAATATGATTGTGACGGACGATGTGATAGAAAGCCCGCAATCGTTGGTCATCCCCGAAGCTGCCAATCGTGAGATTTCAGCCACAGTAGTGCTTAAACGAATGCTGGAGGCATTATAACCCTCACCCATCTGACCGGCAAGCGGTGTATATTCCTGTTTGCCGGTCAGGTTGAAAAGAATACTAAGGAAAGCTCTCTTTATAAAGATGATTTGGGCGCGAAGTGCTAAAAGCCGAACCACCACGTCTTCCGTCCGTCGAAAGTCAGAACCGTGAATGTGATGCTGTCACCTTCTTGTAGGCCGAGAGGAAGAAGGGGGAGGCTGGCATATACCGTGGTGGAATATGAATACGGGTCGCCGGGCTGCCGATGATAAAGTGACAAGTGGTAAATAGTTCCGGTATGGGAAGAGCGGGTGGAATCCGACCGATATCCCCATTCCTGCGTGCCGCCTTGTGTCTTGGGCATGAGGTGAAGGTTGAGGTAATTTCCGCCATTCCAGATACTGGCGACAGCCAACGGGTCATCAGTGTCCGAAGATTCTTCTTTCAGCTTCAAGAGGTTAACCGTCTCGACCGTATAGATTTTAGCCACAGGGTGCCCTTCTTGGTCGTCGGCTGTCACTTCGTAGCCGCATACGAGACGGTAGGCAGCGTCAGGCTGTAAACCTTGTATCGGGCTGTTGATGGCATATATCTTACCGTTGTCGGTGACAAATTGCGTGCCGTTGCCTTTCGCGTCCGTATAGACTTCAACGAATTCAGTCAGAAGCGAGGGATATACATATCCGTCTTCTTCATCGTCACCGCATGCCGTGCAACACAGGCAACCTATAAGAAACAGACAGGCTGTCCACCTTTCCGGCAAGAACCGGAAAAGCGGAAAGTCTGTTTTTAACCTCAAATGCCTTTTCATATCTTTATTCCTGACGGGCTGCCATATAGTTAAATACCGGATTGGCGTACATCGTGAGCAAGCGTTCGCGTAAGAAGGCCGTGTCTGGGTTGGGTAAGGTTACTTTTTCCAGACGGCTTTCGAGGTAAGCTTCAAAACGTGTTTTCTCTTCAGAAGTGTAATGTGCCGCAAACTCTTGTGTGCCCCGTAGCAAGTCGGCAGCCACATAGTTCCCGGCGTATAACTTGTAATTGCGGTGAATCTCCTTGTCGATACGAGATGCCACGGCCGTGAACAGTTCCGTCTTGGGCATATCAGCGGGCAATGTGTCCAGCCAATCGTTCAGCGGGCCGGCCACGCGGAAGCATATCCGCCCTTTGTATCCGAAAATCCCGGTCTGCATGTTCACCAGATCATCTTTCGGACTCTTCTTGAATCCTTCGATGTCGCGCTTCTGTTGGAATTCCTGTGCTTTCAAAAAATCACAAGGGTCGTATTCGTATGAAAGCGCGGTCGGTACGAGATTCAACTGCTTCAGGCGGTCGATGATGCTTCCTTCTCCCCCCATGGCCATCATTTTGAGGATGGAATCTTGCGTGCGGTCGTTTGAATCCTTGGCGCGTCCTTCCCGTTGGGCAATCCAGATGTTCTCATGTTTCGTGGCGATGGCGTAGTGCATGTAGCGGCTTAGCCGTGCGCTGGAAGCCAGCATTTGGCGCAGGCTTACAGAGCGTTGTACGATGAAGGCCTTGTCCACCCTTACCAGTTTTTTAATCCAAGGGCGTATCAACAGGTTGTCGCCTATGGCAATTTCCATTGTGTTGCCGAAACCATTGTCCAACAGGCTGATGGAAAGGAAAGCCGAATCCATCACAATGTCGCGGTGGTTGGTGATGAAAGTATGCGGTACACGTTTGTCTACTGACTGGCTGTTCTCCAGCACCAGTCCGTCGCTGCATTGGTCGACAATGCCGTGAAGCAAGGGATAGAAGAAGGTTTGTTGCACTTCCAGATTGGTCCGGCAACGGCGCAGACGGTTGCAAGCCTCTTCATAAGGCACTTCGGGCAATACTTGTTCGGCGGCGGCACGGAATTCCGGGTCGGCTATCAGTTCTTCAAATATGGCCGGAAGCTCTTCCGGGTCGTATGGACGGATTTCGTCGAATTCTTCAGGCGTACGCATAAGCTGTAAGGTTTGTTATGACAGTTTGTTTTCGATGATGTCGGTCAACACGTCTTTCATGTCCATTCCGGCAGCCCGTACCTGTTGGGGAATGAAACTGGTGGCGGTCATGCCCGGTGTGGTATTGACTTCCAGCATGTTGATTCGTTCTCTCTCTTTGCCGTTCTCGTCGGTAGTATGCGTGATGATATAGTCCACCCGGATGATTCCGCTACATCCCAATATGTCATATATCATGGAGGTGATGAGGCTTACGCGTTCGGCGGTTTCTTCTTTCAGGCGTGCCGGCGTGATTTCCCTGACCTGTCCGTTGTACTTGGCGTTGTAATCGAAAAACTCGTTGTCGCTCACCACTTCGGTGGCGGGCAGCACCACTTCTTTCTCTTGCGTCTTGTAGCACCCCTGGCTGATTTCCGTTCCTTCCATGAAGGCTTCCACCATCACTTCGTCGCTTTCGCGCATGGCTTTCAGGATGGCTTCGTGTATCTGGTCGGCGCTTTTCACTTTCGTCACACCGAAACTGGAACCGCCCGCATTGGGCTTCACGAAACAGGGCAAACCTATTTTTTCTATGATTTCGTCATCGGTGACCAAATGCTCGAACCCTTTGCGGACGATGAGGCTTTCGCTGACGCTGACACCGAATCCTTTCAGGTACTGGTTCAGGGTGAATTTATTGAACGTCATGGCCTCCACGAGCACGTCCGATGTGGAGTAAGGCAGATGGATGAGGTCGAAATATCCTTGCAGGATACCGTTCTCGCCCGGAGTGCCATGTATGGTGATGTAGGCGAAATCAGGCCGGATACGCTTGCCGCCTTCCATGAAGCTGAAATCGTTGCGGTCCACGTTCGAACGGCTCCCGTCTTTCAGATGAGCCTCCCATGTCATACCTTTGATTTCAATGATATAAACTTCATATCTTTCCTTGTCGAGAAAGGAATGGATACCTTCGGCGCTCCGAAGGGAAACGTCGTGTTCGGAGGAATCCCCTCCGGCTACAATCGCGATTGTTTTTTTCATTTTTTGCTGATATTATAATAAGCTTATGTTTCTGTTTATTCCATATCCCTGTGCGCGGTGTAACTGCGCCACCGTTCCAATAGTGCCGTCATGTCCGCCGGGAGTTCCGAAGTGAAATACATCTCCTGTCCGCTGCGCGGATGTATGAATCCCAACGTCCGGGCATGGAGTGCCTGACGCGGACATACGGCAAAACAGTTTTGTATGAATTGCTTGTATTTACTGAATTGTGTGCCGCGCAGGATCTCGTTTCCGCCATAACGTTCGTCGTTGAAAAGCGGATGGCCGATATGTTTCATGTGGGCTCGGATTTGATGGGTACGTCCGGTTTCCAGCCTGCATTCCACGAGCGTGACATAATTGAAATTCTCCAATACGCGGTAGTGGGTGACGGCATGTTTCCCGATTTCGCTGTCCGGTGGGAAGACTGCCATCTGCATCCGGTCTTTCGGGTGGCGGGCGATGTTGCCTTCGATACGTCCTTCTTCCTCCTGAAAGCTTCCCCAGACCAAAGCATTGTACAGTCTTTTGGTGGTTTTGTTGAAGAACTGTTTGCCCAGATGCGTTTTGGCATCGGCATTTTTGGCCACTACGAGAAGTCCGGAGGTATCCTTGTCTATGCGGTGTACCAATCCCACGGTCGGGTCGTTCGGGTCATAGTCCGGATTGTCCTTCAGATGCCAGGCGATGGCATTGACCAGCGTGCCGGTATAATTTCCGCATCCGGGATGCACCACCAATCCCGCAGGTTTGTCCACCACCATCAGGTCTTCGTCTTCGTACACGATGTCGAGGGGAATGTCTTCCGCGATGATTTCATTGTCATATTTAGGCCGGTCCAGGAGAATGACGATTTCATCGAGCGGTTTCACTTTATAGCTGCTTTTCACCGGCCGGCCGTTTACGAGGATGAACTCCTGCTCGGCAGCCCGTTGCAGCCGGTTGCGCGACGTATTGTATAGATGTTCCATCAGGAACTTGTCTATTCTCATCGGCTTTTGTCCGCTGTCCGCTGTCAGGCGGTGGTGTTCATACACCGATACGCCTTCTTCGTCTGGTTCTTCGTCCGTGAACGGAATGCCGTTCAATGGTAGCCTGTCTTTGTCGTTGCTACAGTCCGTATTCATTGTGTCATGAGGGAACGTGTGTTAAAAATCATCCGGGGCCGTGACATCCCGGTCTTCGTCATAAAGCTCTTCTTCCATAACGGAAATAGAGTCGTCGCCGGAAACGTAGAGCGAATCGTCGCCAAAGCTTCCGCTTCCTACCTGTAGGGTCAGTTCGGCATCAATAGGGATACGGTCGCCCCCGAAGATGTTCTTTCCTCGGTATTTCACACCGTACACCCAATCTCTTTCGCCATCTACGTATTCACACGGGCTGAGTTTGAATCCCATGGCCGTCAACCGCGCTTCCGCCTCGCGCAGGGAGCTGTTGTCGGCGATGTCCGGCATCGGGAGGGTGGGAGTACGTGTCGTGTTGATGGTCAGGTAGATTTCCCGTCCGGGTTTCACTTGACTGTTGTTGGCCGGAGTCTGTTCCAACACCGTTCCGGAAGGCAGCGTCTTGTTGTATCCGGAATCCGTGACAACAGCCACCAGCCCTTGCCTTTCCAAAGTCTGGCGTGCGTCGTACACACGCATGCCTTTCACGTTCGGCACGGTGATTTCCACCCCGTGCATGGTGTAGCGTTCCAGTCCGATCCAGATGCCGACAGCGATGGCTACTATGATTAAGAACATCGCCAGCAGATTCACCCAAATGATTTTGCTGGTCAGTTTGCCGAAGAATTCTTTTATGGTCATTGCGAGTACCTGTGTATATTTGTGGGAACAAAGATAGTGAAAGGCGAGAGCACAGGCAAACGAAAAACAAAGTTTTTCAAGTTTTGGCCATGTCGGGCCACGCCTGTTTTATTTAAAGATACGGATAAAAACAAAAAAGAAGTAAGGGCTTCCTTACTTCTTTCAATTTCTTTCGGAAAAAGACGTCCGCAACTTATTTACCATGTCTTTCATCGGATACGGTAAGCTTTTTGCGACCTTTCGCACGGCGTGAAGCCAATACCTTACGACCGTTTTTCGTAGTCATTCTTTCACGGAAACCATGCTTGTTCTTTCTCTTTCTGTTGTGGGGTTGAAATGTTCTTTTCATTGTTATATTCTGTTTTTATTTGTTTCTTATCGGGTTCGGGGTGCAAAATTAGGCACTTTTTTTAAATTAAGCAAGAGATAAGTCATTTTCTACCAAAACTTTTGTGTTTTTTTTCTTTTTTCCATTAACTTTGCAGCGCAAATGAAAGTGTGCATCAATTATATACATTTAAAATAGAATACAAAGCAAGATTTTTATGATTAACGCTCAAGACATTAAAAAAGGTACTTGCATTCGTATGGATGGCAAGTTGTATTTCTGTATCGATTTCCTGCATGTGAAACCGGGTAAGGGCAATACCTTCATGCGTACGAAGTTGAAAGACGTGGTCAACGGTTATGTGCTCGAACGTCGTTTCAACATCGGCGAAGCCTTGGAAGACGTGCGTGTGGAACGTCGTCCCTACCAGTATCTTTATCAGGAGGGCGAAGATTACATTTTCATGAACCAGGAAACTTTTGAGCAGATACCTATCGCCAAAGAACTGATTAACGGTGTGGATTTCATGAAGGAAGGCGAAGTCGTAGATGTGGTTTCGGATGCTTCTACCGAGACTGTGCTTTATGCCGATGTGCCGACCAAGGTGGTGCTGAAGGTAACTTATACCGAACCGGGACTGAAAGGCGATACGGCCACCAACACCCTGAAACCTGCCACGGTGGAGACCGGTGCAACGGTGCGTGTGCCTTTGTTCGTGAACGAGGGTGAGATGATAGAAGTCGATACTCGTGACGGTTCGTATTTGGGCCGCGTGAAGTAACGGAAGATATTTTAGTTTTTAATGACGGAAAGTGAATAATAAGGTGTTTTGCACCTTGTTGTTCACTTTTTTTTGTTACATTTGCTCGACAAAGCCAAAGCACATCCCGCTTGGGGTGTCTGGAAAATAGGATGTCCAATGAGGGCTCGTCTCTCGTAGCGTGAGTTGAAACAATGAAATATTCTCTGATTATACCGGTTTACAATCGTCCCGATGAGGTGGATGAACTGTTGGAAAGCCTTACCGGGCAGACGTTTACGGACTTTGAAACGGTCGTGGTGGAGGACGGTTCTTCCCGTCCGTGCCGCGACGTGGTAGAGAAATACGCCGGACGCCTGTCGGTGAAGTATTATGACAAGCCGAACTCCGGGCCGGGCCAGACCCGTAATTACGGGGCAGAACGCAGCAGCGGCGAGTACCTGATAGTGCTGGATTCGGACTGCGTGCTTCCACCGGGATATTTGCAGGCCGTAGACGACGAGTTGCGGCGCGAGCCTGCCGATGCGTTCGGCGGTCCCGACCGGGCACATGAATCTTTCACGGACGTGCAAAAGGCCATCAGCTATGCCATGACCTCGTTTTTCACTACGGGAGGCATCCGGGGAGGAAAGAAGAAAATGGATAAGTTCTATCCGCGCTCCTTCAACATGGGAGTCCGGGCGGAAGTCTACCGCCGGTTGGGAGGCTTCTCCAAAATGCGTTTTGGCGAGGACATCGATTTCAGCATCCGGATATTCAAGGCCGGGTGCAGTTGCCGTTTGTTTCCCGATGCATGGGTGTGGCACAAGCGGCGCACGGACATGAAGAAGTTTTTCAAGCAAGTGCATAATTCCGGTATTGCGCGTATCAATCTGTACAAGAAATATCCGGAATCGCTGAAGTTGGTGCATCTGTTGCCCATGGTATTTACCGTGGGGGCATGCTGCCTGCTGTTGGCTGCACTTGTAGGATGGGTAGGTTCGGTCTGGATTTTCCAAATGACCCACCGTTACGTATATGCCGTAGAGATGCCGGGGCTGATGCAGTATGCGGCTGTGTTTCATGCCTTGTCGTGGATACCCTTGTTGCCCTTGTTGTTGTTCGCCCTGCTGATTTGCGCGGATGCCACGGTGGCTAACCGCAGTCTGAAAATCGGCGTGCAGGCCGTGGGGGCTTCTTTTGTCCAACTGACGGGCTATGGTACGGGATTTCTCCGTGCATGGTGGCAGCGGTGCGTGCGCGGTAAGGATGAGTTTTCGGCTTTCGAGAAGAATTTCTATAAATAAGCGTATGGAGACGGCGAAACTGAATATCAAGCAATGGGCCGAAGACGACCGCCCTCGCGAGAAGATGATGCAGAAAGGGGCTTCGGCGTTGAGCAATGCCGAACTGTTGGCCATCCTTATCGGTTCGGGCACTGTGGAGGAGTCTGCCGTGGGCTTGATGAAGCGTGTCATGGCCGATTGCGACAACCGTTTGAAGACGTTGGGGCGCATGTCGCTCGAAGAACTGACCGGAAATGTGGAGGTATGGGACAAGGAGACCGGAAAGAAAAAGAGGGTGCGCCGTTACAAAGGGCTGGGCGAAGCCAAGGCTGTGGCCATCATGGCCGCTTGCGAGCTGGGACGCCGCCGTATGGAGGAAGATGCGGTGGAACTGCCTTCCATCCGTTCCAGTGTGGATTTGTACCATTATTTCCTGCCGCAGATGCAGGACCTGTTCCATGAGGAATGTTATGTGCTTCTGATGAACCAGGCCTGCCGCATTTTGGATAAGGTGTTGGTGAGCAAGGGCGGACTGACGGAGACGGCGGTCGACATCCGCCTGATTTTGCGCGAAGCCCTGTTGCGCCGTGCGCCTGTCATCGCGCTTTGCCATAACCACCCGTCGGGGCAGGTGCGCCCCAGTATGGAGGACGACCGGCTGACCGACCGGCTCCAGAAGGCTTGCCGGATGATGAATATCCGTCTGTTGGACCACATCATCGTGGCCGAAGGCGGTTTTTACAGTTATTGTGAAGAAGGTAAATTAGTATAACAAGATAAATAAAGACCGATATATGGAAGAGGAAAAGAAAATGCCGGAGAAATTGCAGGTGGAAGAGAAAGTGATCGAGATGCTCAAGACGGTGTACGACCCTGAGATACCGGTGAATGTGTACGACCTCGGATTGATATATAAGATAGACTTGGCGGACGACTATGCCCTGAGCGTGGACATGACGCTTACGGCTCCGAACTGTCCGGCTGCGGATTTCATCGTGGAGGACGTGCGTCAGAAGCTGGAGAGCATAGAGCAAGTAAAGTCGGTGGAGGTCAATCTGGTGTTTGAACCCGAGTGGGACAAGGACATGATGACCGAGGAAGCCAAAATGGAATTGGGATTCTTGTGATGAAAAGCGTATATTTTCTTTCGGATGCCCATTTGGGATGCCGCTCCATTCCGCACGACCGTACGCGGGAACGTCGGTTGGTGCGCTTTTTAGACGGTATCAAGGATAAGGCTTCGGCGGTCTACCTGTTGGGAGACATCTTTGATTTTTGGTATGAATACAAGACGGTGGTGCCCCGTGGCTACACCCGTTTTCTCGGGAAGCTCAGCGAATTGGCCGACCGGGGCGTGGAGGTGCACTTCTTTACGGGCAACCACGACATCTGGTGCGGCGATTACTTGGTGAAGGAATGCGGCGTGACGCTGCACACCGAGCCGATGACGGTGGAGATGGGCGACAAGGTGTTCATGCTGGCGCACGGCGACGGTTTGGGCGACCCCGACCGCAAGTTCCGTTTCCTGCGTGCCGTGTTCCGCAACCGCCTTTGCCAACGCATGTTTTCCTGCATCCATCCCCGTTGGGCTGTGGATTTCGGTCTGTCTTGGGCGGCGCACAGCCGCCTGAAGCATGGTGTGGAAGGCGGCGACCCCCCGTATCTGGGCGAGGACAAGGAGTATCTCGTCCGTTTTGCCAAGGAATACCTGAAAGCCCATTCCGAAATCAACTATTTCATTTTCGGCCATCGTCACATCGAGCTGGACTTGATGCTGACCCGTTCGAGCCGTGTCCTGATTCTGGGTGATTGGATTACGCAGTTCACTTATGCCGTATTCGACGGGGAGAACCTGTTTATGGAGAATTATGTAGAGGGCGACACTTGCCTGTAACCTTTGCTGTGTGTCTGTCGCTGTTTCCGCCGGACGGTTCGCGGGTAAGCAGTCAAAAATTGGCTATTGATTGAAAACTCTATCTTCGCTTCGAACAAA
>OGOM01001295.1_pt1 | contig 19004 bp, 15 predicted proteins | sample 1552681 | NCBI WGS metagenome assembly OGOM01 (sample SAMEA2580188, study PRJEB22360) | human gut metagenome | biome: human gut; feature: human-associated habitat; material: faeces | place: Denmark | collected 2008/2010 | reverse complement strand
ACAATCCCGGCTTGTCCGACCCGCAGTTAAGGCAGCTTGTCGCCGCCCATATTGACGATGACAGCTTTTGCCGCTATGTGATACAGCAGGACATAAACGGCATAGCCCTCGACCTGCGGGAAGCACATAAGGACGATTTTTTCAGCGTCCCGGAGGACAATCCTCTGGAAGATTTTTTGCAAGCCGCCGAGGAAACCGCCAGCCCAGACAGCGACCCGGAGCAAGCAGCTTTGGCGTTTATCTGTAAGCGGCTCAAATTGAATTTGAAAAAGCTATCCGAGGAAGAAAAGAAGTGGCTGAAGAAGATTGCACAGAAGTCAGACTTGCTGAAAAATCCAAAGCCACAGAGGGGACGGAAGTAAGAGAACAACAAATCGGAATTTAAGGAGGGCAATATGATAAAGATTTGGGGATGGGAAAAGAAACCACGAACGATGTTGAGATTTCTCAAGAGTGGGGACATTTTTTGTTTCAAGTATGATGACCACACTTATTGTTTCGGGCGTATCATGTCAAAGGTAATCTTTCATATTGTGGAGATATTTGACTATACCTCAGACCAGCCAATCATCAATGAGAAAGACATTCTTAGGTCAGGCCGGCTCTTGGTGACTCCGCTGGACACCTATAGCCTGTTTGACCGGAAAAGCGAAGGAGAGTGGCGTATCATCGGCCGCCAGGAGGACTATACTCTGCCAGAAGACGCAGCGGGATTCTGGTTTTCTTGGGGGGATTATTCTGCCGGTCGGAAGTCCAACCCACTAAACCAGACAGTGTCTATTAGTAAGGAGGAATGGACGGCTCTGCCGCGCCTTTCTCCCAGTGGAGATTATGATTTGAAGCGCAAAATAGCAGATAAGCTGAAGAAAAGTGAATAATGCAGACAACTTCCGGTTTGTCGAGCAGGTAGCAAATTCCGTCGATCCAGTCAACGGTCAAGATGAACGGCGCATTTCATGCGCCGCCGTTGACAGTCCCGCCCGTCTTTGCTGATGGGTAATCAAGGCGGGAAAGCCATTTTAGGGCTTTCCCGCCCATTTCAATTTTGGGAGAAGAAAGGCCCCAAAATGAACGAGTGCGGCCAAACACTTTTAGGGATTGGCCACCTTGTCCACCCATCCAGCGGGGCGGCGGGGAACGGTCAAGGCCGGGCGTCAGCCCATTCATTTCAGCCTTGACGGTTTCCTGCCGTCCTGCTACTTTTCCCGGAGTGTGGCCACACATCTGGTCACGGTGTCCAGAGCTTTGGGACTTTTTGTCCCATAGGCCGGGGGCGGAGGACGAGGGACGGGGGCTTTCATAATACGCCCTGTCTGCTGCTGAAATCAGCCCTTTGTTTCCGGCTTACCAGCCCCAAACAAAGCCCTGCTTTCCTGCCGCGTCAAATGCCCTTGCCCTCCCCGGCGGCAACGGTATTTTCAGGGCAACGCCGACAGAGCGTATAACACACTACACTTTGCTCCGCAAAGTCGTGTGCCAAATGGGGCGCTGCCCCCTTTGGAAACCCCCGCAACAAACAGGTGCTATGCACCCAGCCGGGAGCATAGCGCCGTTTGTTGTCAGCAGCCCGTTTCACGGTCTGCGTGTAGTTCCTTGTAAACTGACCTAACAAATAGAATAAATATAACTTCTCCGTCTAAAACGCCGGATACTAAAGTAGAATCCATATGTGATTTTGGTATTGCCTGTTGCGGGTTCTGCGTGTATTTTGCTTCACACCACCCTTTATAATAATAATTAAGTGATTCAATTTTTTCTCTAAATTCTGCATCTCTATTTCCATCCCAAGATTTGCCGGTTGGTACCCATTTATATTTCTTATAAACATCATTAGCGTAGTCACATGCTAATTTTTCAAATATTTTATCATTTATTCCTGACCAATCCATACATATTCTCCTAAATTCTTAATATAAGTGCTAATAATTGATAACTGTATATTATCCTTTGTTTGTTAATATTCGCCACAATCGTTATGATTGTGGTCTTTTTTTAATATTCTAAACATTAATTTTTCCTCTCCCCCCTACACTGCTCCGACAAATGAAGGATAACTTCTAATTATCATTATAAAAATGTTTTTTTAATGGAGAGGAAAAATGAAATACTTAACCGAAAAATATTGGACAAACTTTAAAAAAGACGGCGTGTTATTTGAGAAACTTGTAAACAATCTTTTGTGTTCAATATATCCTAACCAAGAATTCTTTGCAACTAAGCAAACACATGATGGTGGGAAAGACATAGTTAGTGAAGATGAACTTCTCTTTGGTGAAAACATTAGTTTATGGATGGAGTGTAAATATCACAAAGAAAAAATAAGTGTACATGATATCTCAACTACTTTATTAATGGCCTATTTAGAAGATGCAAAACAATTAGTTGTTTTTTCATACTCAAAGATTAATAAAACTTTTCTCGAATACATGGCAAAGTATAAAGAAAGAACTAAAATTGACGTCAAAGTATTTCATGATGAGTCTTTAGAACAGTTAATTATTAGTAATATAAATAATATTGATTTTGAAGAATATTTTCCAAACTTTATTTATGATGTAACCATGTCTCAATATGAATATGGAGATATTGCTTTTAATTATAAAATAAATGAAACCAATAAATTAAAGAAAGCAGAAACTCTATATTTAGATATAAATGAAGAAATTAAATTAGATTTTTATATATCAAACTCAAGCTCTCAAAATGTCGAATTATCATTTCGGTTGATTCATGATGAATTAGAAGAATATTTTGATGTTATTACTTCGCCATCTACTACAAAAAAACATAATGTTGATGCGTTTTCATCAAATGTGTTTCAATACAAAATACGAATTAAGAAATTTAAAAATAAATTAAAATTACCTAAAATTCAAGTCAAGTATAATAACAGGCAAAAGCAATTAGAAATACAGCGCAAGTATGAATGCAGATGGTTGGCGGATACTGAATTAATTGGTGAAAAATACTATAAAATTCTAGAAGAAGCCCAAAGGTATTTGTCAGTAAATTTGGGAGCAAGTACAATATCGCTGTCTGGGCCAAGTGGTACCGGAAAATCTAGAATATTAAAGGAAATAAATTTTTTATCATTAAAGCTCAAGAATAAATCATTTATTTTTGATACAGAGGTAAAAAGTCATACTTCGAGGCAATTATTAAAATCCATTATTTCCGAGTTAGGTAGTATACCTGAAATTTCTAAAATTCATAATAAAAAAGACATTGTAATTTTATCGGATTTAAAAAAAATCAATTCTGTTGCATATAATATTATGTACGACAATCAATATGATATTTCAGCCCATATTAGTGAAATTGTTGATTATTTGATTGAATTGATTAATGAAAATAGTGTTTGTATTATAATAGATAATGTTCAAAATTTGGATGAAGTATCAATTGAAATGTTTGAAAGATTAATAGATAAAGAAGATTATAAGAATAATGTTACCTTTGTTTTTTCATTTAATACAGACAAATTGTATTCATCCACTAAACCATATCAATTTCATAAAAAAATTGAATTATTATATGCACAAAAGCCTAAATATTACTATTGCTGTACAGTTGATGGTTTTTCTAATGATGATGCTGAAGAGTATATTACTCATTGTTTAGGTTGCAAAGATGAAAAAAAGGTAGAATACCAAAAAACTATTAAGAAAATTGTAGAGCGTATCGGAAATAATCCGTTTTATATAAGAAATTATTTGCTGTATTTATATCAAAAGAATATTATTGTTCGTACCGAATTTAACAAATTTTATATCTTAAATTTTAAAGAGTTCAACAATTCGTTCTTAACATTACCTAAAAGCATTTTGCTTCTTATTGAAGAAAGAGAAAGTCTATTTTTTAACAGTCTAGATAATAAACAATCTAAAAAATATAAAAACTTTTTTTATTTTATTTCTCTATTTAAAAATATTCCAGTAGAAATGTTTTATTCAATTTTTAATAGAGAGATGCTGAACCGTCTTTTGGATTCAGGATTTATAAAATATCAAAAGGATGAAATTGTGTTTTTTCATCACCTTTATGATGAATTTTTTTCGCAAAACTATGTTATTTATGAAGCTGAAGATGGATTTATTAAACAACTTCACACATATATAAAAAAACATAAACTATATAAAAAGAATATATTCCCCTATATGATTTTGTCGTATCTAATTGATGATTTAAATCAAAATGTATTTGATATTGCTATAGATTCTATATTAACCAATTCGATTGAACCTTATTTTTATAAGCAATGCTTTAGTATAATTTCCAGTTTGATATTTGGTGATGTTATAAAAATTTCAACCACGCAAAAGGTGAAATTATATAAATCAATACAACATAAAATGATTTATCATTATGGTATTTCCTCATCCATTAAATATGTTGAAGTATTATATTCTGACTTTCTAAATAATTTTCAAGAATATAGCGATGACATTGACAAGATATTCCCTGTGTTAAAAGAATATATTATTTGCTGGTTAAATATTGGAGAATATCACAAAAGTTTAGAATGTAATAAAAATATACTAGAAATATTAAAGAACAAATTAATCGGGGCTACAAAAAAAATGTATATTCAACTTTATAATTGTAGTTCCATGGCATATCACCACCTTGATATGGTTGATGATGCTCTTAAACAAAATGATCTGGCATTAAAGATATCTGAAGAAATTTCAGATAATGAATTGATTTCAACTTCTTGGAGGGTTAGAGGAAATATTTATTTTCATTCATCTCATGCGTTTCAATATAAAAAGGAAATCTGTAAATGTTGGGAAAAAGCATACCAAATTGCATTTGGAAACGAAATAAATAAAAATAATTATAACATATATTTTTCTCTCTCTTCATGTATGAAACTAGTTTTATCTAGGATAATTGACGGAAACCTTGAGAACCTTGATGACGTTATCAAATACATATCAAGTTACTTTGAGAAGACATCCAGTTTATACTATGAGATAAATATGCGAATAATCAAATGTATGTATATAATTTCTAAATATAAAAATGCAATACTTATTAACCCAGAAAAGAAATCAGAAATAAGTAAACTAATTCTTGAAGCTATAGATTATAGTGCAGTATACGGAAATTATAACTATTATGCGTATTGTTTTTATATGAAAGCGTTAATTCTATTTAGTACGGGAAGATATGTTGAGTCTTACGATAATTTTATTGCCGTATTAAATTTAGTTAACAACAATTATAATGAACGTACAGATAAAATAAAATGGCAAAACATAGTGACTGATATTTTGAATTTGTTAATGGATAGCAATGTTGAACTACCAATTCAATTAAAGTATCTGGAAAATAAATTTGATATTAATATTGAAACGAATTATGATGATTATAGATCACATTCAGTTCCGACAATGCCAAATGGTAAACTAGGGTTTCCAAAATGTTTTTAACCTAAATGATTGTGTGAAGTCAATCTTACTTGTAACCTTTGTTAACATATCATTTAACTTCTCAAAGTTAAATTCCATAATATCATTAGATACATATTCCGTTTTTAGTTGAGGTTGAAAATATAAACTATTAAATTTTGAAAAGTCTGTTATTCTTATACTTGTATTAGAATTTACAATATAAACATTATTGGCATATTTAAGAGATTGTTGTAAAATTCTACAGAATAAGAAATTAGGGTACACAAATATATTTTCACTAATATATATATTCTTATATTTTTTGGGAAGAAAAGCCAAAGATATACCTATGCAATTTTTACAATACATAGTATTTTCAAAGCTATATTTAATTAGACCATTGGGATTTGATTTTGATATGACATTTATAACTACGGAATCATTATCATTGAAATCAGTTATGTTATCAAAATCAATTAATTTCAATTGTCTTTTTATAGTAATTACCGAATTTAAGAGATCAGGGGTTATCCTAAACGAATTTAACAACTCCCATTCCCACGTTTGATATTTGTTGTACAATTTTTCTATATTTAGTTTATTACTCTTTTCTATTTCAAAAATATCTCTTTTATGAGGAATATGTAGAGAATGTGCATTCTCAATAAAACCTATTTTCCCGATTTTTGATATTCTATAACCCAAGTCCACATCTTCAGCACCCCAATGAGTAAAAGATTCATCGAATCCACCTACTTCAATAAATATGTTTTTTCAACCGAACATACACCGGAAAAATATAATAACCAATAATACTCAATTAGTTCTTTTTTTGCAAAAAAGGTCACTCTTTTGTCAGTAAACATTTTATTATTAAAAATGCTTTTTTTGCCTTTGTCTGAAGAAATGATATCCAAATAATTGTCAAGTCCAGAATAAAAATAAAGCGCATCTTCTGAATATCTTGTGGCGTGAGTCTGACCAACAAAAGCACACTCTATACGATTTTTGTGTGCTATTTTAAACTCATTGATTGCAAACGAGTCTAAAACCATATCTCCATCTATAAAAATTAGAATATCATTATTAGCCTCACTTGCACCAAGATTTCTATTCAGAGATCTATTACCTTTTACAGAAGAATTTATTATAATTAAATTATTGTGCCTAAATAAATGTAATTCATCAATTATGCTTTTTTTAGAATGATCATCAACAATAATTATTTCATCATCAACATCTAGTTGCGATATAATAGAATTAATAACAATTGAAATGCCTGCATTATTTGAACTGAGAACAATTACACTAACATTTGGTAGATTTTTATCCATACATAATCTTCCTTATCTTTGCTTTCATAGTTATTCATTTTTGGCTATATAATTTAATTGATAATTAGAAGTTATCCTCTATTCATTATCTTTAGCCAAAGTCAAAATACATTTCCGTCAATGATAGCGAACTACACATCTTACATCTAACGAATGTATATATGTGTAACACTTGTACAAGCAACCCTCATCCTAAAAATGTAGTATTAAACTTAACTAAGCCTATATTTGATGTAGATAATATAAAAATATTTATATACTCCCTCTTATGATACTAATTATAACATAATTCGACAAATGTTTAAATAACTTTTACGCAAATCAGTTATAAAATTTCACACGGTATTTTTATGTATTTTGCATAATAGAATCTTGTTCACTGCTTTATAAACATACTTTTATGCAAAATAAATCTAGGCATTTGAATAGACTTTCTTTGTTTTCTGTTGCATAATAAATTTATAAACAATAAGGAGCTATATGCGATGGAAATAAAAAATATACAAACAATTGACCTGACAACCGATTATCTAAACTTTTGCCTTTCAAGAAAAAATCTTGATCAGAAAACGATAAAATCATACACTATTGATTTAAGGCAGTATTTTGAATTCACTATGGAATCTGCTATTGAATGGACAAACAAAAAATCCATTGAGCAATACATTGATTTACTGCATTGCAAGTACAAACCTAAGAGTGTTAAACGAAAAATCGCTTCGCTAAAAGCATTTTTTCACTATCTTGAAATTGAGGAACTTATTGATATTAACCCTTTTCATAAGATACAAATCAAATATAAAGAACCCTTTATTCTTCCCAAAACTATTCCTATAAATAATATTGAGCAAATTATTAGGTTTGCTTATCTACAACTTACCAAAGCTAAAACTGACTATACTAAGAAAGTTGCTCTGCGGAATGCACTTATACTCGAGTTGTTATTTGCCACCGGAATGAGGATTTCAGAATTATGCACACTCACAACTGAACAAATTGATTTTAATGATTACATAATCAAAATTTACGGAAAGGGCTCAAAAGAACGCCTGATTCAAATCTGCAATCAAAATGTTCAGGAGTTGCTCAAAAAGTATAATCAATCATTTAAATTTGAAATAGCAAACAACAAATTTTTCTTTATAAATAGACTCGGCAACCGTCTATCTGAACAATCTGTTCGTAATATGATTACCAACTATGCAATCGGTGCAGAAGTGCCGCTGCACATTACTCCGCATATGTTTCGTCACTCTTTTGCAACTCTACTGCTTGAAGAAGATGTTGACATACGCTATATTCAACAAATGCTGGGTCACAGCTCCATTACCACAACGCAAATTTATACTCACACCAGTATTAACAAACAGAAAAATATTCTTTCCGCAAAACATCCAAGAAATAAATTGGAAATTGGAATATAATAGAAAAGCCTTGCAATCGTTAAACTCACAAGGCAATCAATAGTTTATTTATTTTTATCGAAATCATTTTCTATAACATCAGAAATGAGATTTGAGAAATCAACTGCATTTTGGGGAGAAATTACAGGTTTTCCTGTTCTTTCCTCGATATCTTTTCGTGCATTTCCGGCGACTTCTCCGCCCTCTTTTGCAACACTTCTGTTTTCAGAAAAAGATTGAGGATTTTTCTCTTTGGAAATCTCAGTTGTGGTAGCTTCTGCCAACATATTCAGTACCAACTCAAGCGTACTCATATTATCTCTCAGGTTTTCCTTTTTCAATCCTTTGAGATTTTTATACTGGCGGGTTGTCATTCCTGACCAAGCTTTTGTGATTTCATCAGTCAGAATTGCATATTCTACACCCTGCTTTACACCACGAGAATCCCATTCATCAGTAAGCTCTTTTCTTACCTGTATAGCTTGAAGTCTTTGATTTATCCACTCCCTGCTATACCCTTTTTTCAGATATGTTTCAAGGGCTCTCTCTATGGTAAGTTCAGGGTCTATGGTTTCATCAATTCTCTCTCTACCTACTTCTGCAAGCCACATTTTGAAAGGTTCTGCTTTTGGTGACGGGATTGACTGTATTAATCTTAAAAGCTGTTCTGTATTTGCAACATCTGTTTTGTAATTTTTACCATCCTTAGGAGATGACATTTTCAGTTGTACGATATTTTCGTACAACTGGTTTGCTCCTTCAGCTTTAAGCTTTCGCTTAAGATCGCTCCAGTAACGACGAGGTTCGTTACTGTCAGTCAGAACTGAAATTACATCAACTATGGAAAAATACCATTCTTCTTCCGACTCATTCCACGCAGTACGAATCTTTTTATCTTCAAAAATTTGTATCTTATTTTCTTCGCTCATATATATTCACCCACTTCTAACCTAAAATTATTATAGCAGACTGAGTTTACAAATTCAATCTATTAAGCTTTATAGAGATAGGAATTGTTCATAATTAAGGTCGAAAACAATCTCTAATTCGTATCCCCGTGATACTTTCACTTCTCTTATGAGCTGACAAGCTATCATTTTCTTCTGTTCCATTGTGGAGTTATCAAACTCATCAGCCCAAGTTCTGAATTGTGAGTAATAAAAATCGAGCTTGTCCATCGCATTTTGCTGATTGGCAAGCTTGAACTTTATATCATTTAATTCAATTTCCTTTTTATGGAGCAAATCGTTTGTATTGTCAATAGAAGTGGACAGTATATCGGGAGTGAAGCGGCTTTCGCCGAGTAAAGAGCGTCCTATTTCGGCGGACAATTCAACCACCTGTCTTTTAAGCTTTTCAATTTCTTTTTCAAGCTTTGTCTGTTTTCTCCTATACTCCGATATTTCGGATTTGTAGCGTTTTTCCAGTGCTATATCTTTTGGTGTTGATTTGATTTTGGCGAGATAATCTCTTAATGTTGCAAGCACGACACCGTCAATTCTGTGTGCCACATAAGCCGACTGTCCGTCACATGCACCTCTTTTCATCGCTTTATTGGTACATATATACCTCTGTCTGCGAACTCTGTACTGACTTCCGTCTGCCCTGTCGTATCTGTCGATATAGCTTGTTGATACCATTTTCTGACCGCAGTGAGCACAGTATATATTCCCTGACAGCAATGTACTGCCTTTGGTAGTCCTTGCTATCTGTTGCTTTTCCTCATTCTTTGATGAGCGTTGTTTCAGTATAAATTGAGCTTGGTCGAAGATATTTTCATCAATGATATGAAGTCTTTCAATATACGGTGATTCAACACCGCCTGACACAAGATAACCGCAGTACAGCCTGTTCTTTAGAATACGATTAACTGTATTACATTGGAATTTACTGTTATTATGGGTTCTGATTCCGTGACTGTTCAGATAGTCAGCCATTCGATATGAGCCGTAACCCTCTCTAACTGTCATCTCAAATATCTTCTTGACTATCGGAGCTTCATCATCGTCAACGACTATGTCCATAAGCTCTTTTCCCTTTTTGTTGATTTCACCGCTTTTTATAAGTTTGTAACCGAATGGTGCAACACCTCCGGTAAATTTGCCGTCCAATGTCATTTGGTTAAGGCGAGTTTTAACACGTGCTGACGTTTTCTGACTCTCACCGTTGGCTTGCCAAAATCGTATGTAATTCATAAGCTTATCCACATGATTATCCATACGCTGTTCACCCTCGTTAACGCTCCACACCTCTATGCCGTGCTTGATAAACCATTCGACGACGAACGGAGTTTCGTCATCAATTCTGCCTATTCTGTCAAACATAAAGACAAGTAGTACATCGAATTCTTTCTTTTCTGCGGCGGCTTTCAAATCCTGAATAGCATCTCGGTCGCTTGCCGAAACCTTGAATCCCGACACGCCTTTCTCCTGAAACTCTTTCAGAATGGTCCAACCGTTACGTTCTGCAAATTCTCTGCACGAGGTTTTCTGCATTGGAATATCATCTTTATCAACCTGACCTTTGGTTGATACTCTGTACAAGCAATATACTCTTTTCATTTCATCACCCTTTCATACGATTTTTGCAAACCAACAATACTACATAATTTTTATAATATCCAGCGAAATCCAAAATTAAATTGAAAGAAATTCAGCATCCAATCTGAGATTTCATTCTGTTCTCAAATGTATCCAAAAGATTTTCGAGAATATTCCTTTCAACATGGTTATTTCTGTTTTTAGAAAAGTAAATTGTGACCTTACAGTCGTTTATAACAGATTCTATTTTGTGTTCAGAATCAATTTTATTTTCATTTATATAGTTTTCGTTCAAATTATCACCTGTTCCCTATTTTTTATTTTCATCATTAATATGTTCTTCCATATACTCATCTGCCTTTGCTGCTGAATTGCAAAAACACATAACACATACGCCGATAAAAGCACCGACAAAAAGACCAATCATAAATCCTAACATTTTAACACCTTCTTTCAGTAATTTTCTTCTAAATACCCCGACAGCAAAAAACAAAAAATCTTCTGCTGTCGGGATAATATCAATCGTTTTGGGTAGCTCTAATTTTCACGCTATCCTGTTGTCGCTATTTATCCTCGATGCCCTGCAACAAGGAACACATCAGACGGCTATTGCATATAGCTCCATTGGAATTTCACCACCGTGAGGATCTCCCACAGCCGCCATCTTTGGTTACGACGGTTTTATCACGCTCGACTTTTGACTTGACGGAAGTATCATTATACCATCTGCCTGTCATCGCCCTCATTGAATTTGCCTTTCAATGTCTGAGTCCTGAAGTTCTGTATAGAAGTTCGCTCATTTAGCTTGTCCGCTCGAACAGCAGAAGGAATGTATCTGATGTGCTGATATTTTATTTTCAAAGAACAATGCCTGCTCTATTTTTGGCGAGTATAGGAAACAGGCAAAAGAGAAATAATCCCTTTCACCTGTTTCCTCACTTAAAAGCTAAAACACACCCATAATTTATAAATTTTTTAAAATATTTTTGATTTTTTCTACTGCACGATACACCGATCTTTGCACACATTGATAAGTACAGCCTTCTTCAAGTGCTATTTTATCAAAAGTTTTTTCTTCAAAATAATACTTGTTCAGCCTGCGTTTCTGCACCTCGGGTAATTTGCTTATTGCCATATGCAAATTTTCTGTAATCTGAACATTTTCAAAGTATTCTTCTAACGACCATTCCCTTGAATCTTTCTTTTTATGCAAAGTATGTTCATATGCTTCGGAGTGTTCCAAATGTCTGTCGTACTCATTCATTTGGGAAATATCTTCAAGTTCAAATATATTGAAAGTTTCAAATACGCTCTTTGAAACTTCAACCATTTGAATGCGGTTATTAACATCAACAAAATAAACATAGTATTTTCCTTTTTCTGAGCATAAAGTATAAGGATTATACTTGTCTTTTCTTCTCTTAGGACGTTTGTCCATTAATTTTTCCTCCAATCAATCTGAATCTTTTAGTAATTCAGGTTGTTTGGAGGACCTCTGTTTCTATATTTCATCATGCCCTTCCATTTTCATGTAAAAAGGGCATAAAAATACCGACAAGTATAGAAAGCTATTACTTGTCGGTATTCTATCACACGCTATTAAATGTCTTTATCCTTCTTGCTATCACAAAATTCATTAATTATATAGTTATTAACATAAAACTTGCCTTTGACCCCTATTTCTTTTCTTATATTACGGAAGCACTTCTCAGTTTTCACTCGTATATTATCATAAGCAGTTACAGAATTTGAACATTCCTGACAAACTTCAACAATATCCCAAATTAAACTTATCGAAATTGTATTTGCAAGTTCAGAATAATTGTCTTTCAAAAAATCTTTTAAAGGACTTACAACATTTAAGGATTTTTCAGCTTTAATGTTACTGTTTGTATTCTCTTTATGAATAGAACTTTCATTTACTAATAATTCAACTAATATATTGCTAAGCTTTGCATATAAAGCTTTATTTTCCTCAAAAAGCGTTTTTCTTAGCTCATCCTCTGTTTTTCGTTTATCTGTTATATAATTAATAAATATTGGGACAACAACTACGGAAAGAATTCCACCTACTATTGATGCAATCCAAACTCTAACATCCTCAGGGCTTTGCCAAAATACAATTGCTGTCGGCACAATAATCATAAGTAAGGCTAATACAATCATAGCTATGTAACTCAATATCAATACTTCATTAAATAAACTGAAAATAATATTAAAAATTTTCCTTAGTTTAGGATTTTTACTTTTTATCTTATTTATTCGGTTAATCATACTTATATTCTCCAATACTATAATTTTAAATTCGCTTTATTTTTTAGTTTTAATTCTATAGTCTAACAAAAAGTAACATATAACAAAATTCCAGCTAATCAAAAATATTATTGTCAGCCACAGTGACGCTGTAAATGTTCTTGAGAACAGATTTACAGGCATTTGATTTCCTGTTAGGCTTTGTGAGTTTAGTGTTTGTGCATTATCGACAAGCACATTCAGGTAATTTGAAATGTCGAAAATGTTATCATTCGGTATATATTTTGAGGGGATAAAAATGCTGAAATCACAAATATTAAACACAATCAAAAGCACGGCAGGTATTCCTGCAAAAACAAGCACAAGTGCAACATATTTTAGCGGAATATTTTTTAGCGATTTCAGAAAGTAGTTTAATTTGAGATTTTCTTTTATCTCCTCAAAAAATTTTCTACTGAACCTATACCACAACTTCAATGCAATAATGCTAAATCCGATAAATATTGCAAGGTATAAAATATGTTCAAATGACGAGAGCGTTTGATTTTTCTCATTCAGATTAACCGAATAATACTGCGGCAAATCCATTTGCTCAACAATTGCTCCCGTATATACCGAGTTATCGTAAACAATCATATCAACCGTTCTGTCACCATAATTTTCGGATGTTGTATATGGAACATACACTCTCTGTTTGTCATCAGCAGAAAACTTATTTATTAAACTTTCGTTTTCGCATATCACACCGCAAATTGTATATTGATTTCCGTCAATGCAAATCTTTTTACCGACTGCATCTGTTGTAAAAAACAGTTTGAGAGCAAGAGAACTTCCGATTATTGCAACCTTATCTCTGTTATCTATGTTTTTGGACGAAATATTTTCGCCGTTAATTTCGGTCTTATAATCCGAAAACCAGTTTTCATTCACAAGTACCGTAGTTACGGTTTCTTCCTTAACTTTTGTTTCTTTACCCTCGGAACAAAAAGCTATGCCTTTGTCAGTAATCCGTTCAAACAGCTTTTTAAGTTCAGAAACCGTTTTTGGAGCAGTTTCGGAATTTTTATCATAAGTTAATTGAGTAACATCAGGTAATTGCCCTTTTGCATTTTCAATAATTATAATATTCGCAATAAAAACGCTCACAGTCAGCAACAGCAGTAACAGAAACGAAACAATTTTTCTTTTGCTCACACTGTTTCCTCCTCAATATAAACACTTGAACCGTTTTCTATACTCTTGGTTGTTTTATATACAACTTGACTGTCGCCAAAAAGTGAGTCCGATGTCACCTCGCAATACAGCTCGTCACTGTTACATATATCCACCGAAACCTCTTCAACTGTTGCATCACCGTTTTCGGTTTTATTTATAACAAATACTATTCCCGTATTGCCTGCCCCATCCACCGATGAAACAGGCAAAAGATAATGTGTTTTCATATCATTTGAACCTGCGGTATCGTCAATTACACCTGTTTGAACCGAAACCACTTTGACCTTTGGAAGAAGCATATTATTGATTGTTTTTGAAAAATATGTAAGTAATGCAATCACAATAAAAAATACAATTGAAAATTTCAACACTACGCTCTTTAGCTTATCTTTTTTCATAAAAGCCTCTCTCCTATCCTTTATCAGTTCCGACAAACGGCGAATCAATATCCCTGTGTCCGTAAAGATAAATAAGCAATGCAGGAATCATAAATATAACTCCGCAGGCAAATATTATGCCGTAATCCGAACTACCAACATCAGTAAGCGTTACGGAAAGCGGATACATACCCTCATTATCAAAATAAATCAGCGGTTGTTCAACTACATTCCAATTATCAATAAAGCAGAGCAACGCAAGTGTTATGAGTCCGCCCTTAATCTGCGGAAGAATAATATTAGTAAATATTTTCAAATATGACGCACCGTCAACTCTTGCCGCCTCAATTGCGGAATCGGGAATGTATTTTATACTTTGCCTCAAAAGACAAATTCCGAATGCAGAAAAAGTTCCGGGTAAAATTACCGCAAGAAAATTATTCAGCAAATTCATATTTTCAAGAATCATATAATCAGGCACAAGAGTTACCTGCAACGGCAAAATGAGCAAAATTATATATATAAAAAACAGCTTGTCCCTGAACGGGAATTTCAATTTTGCAAAAGCAAAAGCCGCCAATGATGATACTGCAACCTGACCGATTACTGTCGGGAAAGTACAAACAACCGAATTCCAGAACTTCAACAAATATTCGGGTTTCCTGAAAAGAGTCTGATAAAACTGCTCCAAAGTTGCCATATTCGGAATCATATTGAGTTCTTTATATTTTCCGTCAGAAAAATTGAGCATCTCGCTTACCTGTGAACCTGTCATAAATGAACAAGCAAGCATATAAATGACAGGAAACAAAAACAGCACAGTTACAGCAATCAACAAAATATATTTTAGTATTTTCATAACCGTATCTTTCATAACAAACCTCTCAAGAATAGCTGTGTTTCCTTTCAAAGCAGAAGAAAATAAACAGCACAATAATTATAAACAGCGATAAGACAATTGACGCCGCCGACAATCTTGGATAGTTGAGATTGTAATAATTGTTGTTGATGAAATTCTGCAAAAAATACACATTGGTGTTTGGATAATCGCCAAACAAAGCAAATACCTCACGGAAAATTTTAAATGAATAAATAAGCTCCATCAGAAAAACAAAAAATGTAGTTGGTGCAATCATAGGTATAGTAATTTTAGTTACAAGCTGATGAGCTTTTGCACCGTCAAGCCTTGCGCTTTCGTAGAGAGATTGCGAAACATTGGCAATGCCTGCCGTAAAAAGAATCACACAAAATCCGCAGTACTTCCACACATAAATAAAAACGATCATCACCATAGACCATTCCGAATTAAAAAATTCAACAGTATTAAATCCAAGTGAATTAAGTAATCCGTTGATTGCACCGTAATCATCAAAAACTAATTGCCACACGCAAATCAGAGATGCAATCGGAACTACAACAGGAATAAGCAATGCACTTCTGAAAAAGGAAGATATTTTATTGAAAGAATTAAGAAACAACGCTATCAAAAACGAAATCACCATTAACAACGGTATCGCCGTAACTGTAAATATGCCCGTGTTTTTAAGTGCAAGCAAAAATGTGTTGTTTTGAAAAAGCTGTATGTAATTTTCTATGCCCACAAAAGTATCGCCGACATACAGGCTTTTTATAAAACAAATTATGTACGGCACAATATAAAACACCGCTATGCCTAAAAAAGACGGTAATATAAACAGGTATGCTGCTATATGTTCTTTTCTTTTTCTTGTCAGTGTTTTTCGTTTCATAATATCATTCCTATGTAATACTCTTATCTTGTCCATTCCAAAGTTGATAATAATACCCCCTTTGCTTTAGTAAATCTCTATGATTTCCGGTTTCAACTATCTGACCGTCTTTGAACACAAAAATCTTGTCACAATCCTTAATGGTGCTAAGTCTATGAGCTATGATTATTGTTGTCATATTTTTCGAAAACTTATTAATTGTATTTTCGATAGTTTTTTCAGTAATATAATCCAGGTTACTCGTAGCCTCATCCATAATTAAAATTTTCGGATTTTTTAATAAAGCTCTTGCTATTGCTAAACGTTGTTTTTGACCGCCTGACAAATTTTTGCCGTTTTCCTCTATTCTGGTGTTATACTTTAACGGTAGACTGTTAATATATTCTTCAAGTTCACATATTTTACAAACTCTTAATATATCATTATCACTTGCATCAGAATTACCAAACAACAAATTTTCTTTTATTGTTCCGCTAAAAAGAAAAGCATTTTGCGATATGTAAGAAAAATTATTTCTTATCTGACTTATTGGAAAATCCCTTATATCAACGGAATCAAGTTTAATATTTCCTTTTTCCTGCTCATATAACCTTACCAATAATTTAGCCAAAGTAGTTTTTCCTGAACCGCTTTCGCCAACAAATGCTATTTTTTCTCCATGATTAATTTCTAAATTAATATCTTTTAATACAAGGTCTCGTGTTCCATATCGGAAATTCAGATTCGAGATTATAAGATTGTCAAACTTGATTTCACTATCATAAGCTGTGCACATATCATTGTTTTCGTATTCCGGAGATATATCAAGAATTTCCCCTAATCTATCGGCCGCTACAACTGCCGTTTGTATTTGCGGTTGAAGATTAATTAAATTTTTTATTGGTTCGATAAAATATCCTAATAACGCATTAAAAGTTATTAGCTCACCAATCGTCAGTTCTCCTTTAATAACATAAGTAGCGCCAATCCATAAGATGACAAGTTCTCCTACAACTGCAACAAACATAGTTACAGTCTGCTGGCTAAGAGATAATACGCCTCCGTTAAATACCCTTTTTAAAAATTTCCTATACAATTTGTCCGTTTTTTCTTTTTCGTTATCTTCCTGATTAAAAGCTTTAATAATTTCAATACCATTTACAGTTTCAATAAATTGAGAGGTAACCTTAGAATTCATTTCCATTATTTTTCTGTTGTTTTTTTTAATTGGTTTATTATATACAAAAACTATTATCCCATATAAAAAAAGCATAACTACAGATATCAAGAATAATAGCCTGTTGCTGTTAAATAAAACTACTGCACCTACGACTGCCATAATAGTATCCATCATAATTGTTAATGACGCTTCCGATACAATATCTCTTATACTTGAAGCGTCATTAAATCTAGATATGATTTCGCCGGTATCACGCATAGAATAAAACTTCATGGGTAAAATCAAAGCGTGGTTATAATATCCCAGCATAATAGGAATATCAATATTCTGCTCTAATTTTACAATTAAAAATCCTCTTAAAAAATTCAGTCCTATCTGCACAAAGAATAAACACAAAGTAATAACTGACACATAGTTCAGCATTTCTAAAGAAGAGCTCGGAACAATATCATCCATTAAAACTTGATAATAAAAAGAAGTAATAATACCTATTGAAGTCAGAATCATTGAGAGAATAAATATTCTTAACAACAGCCATTTTTGGGAAATAAGCAAACGAAAAAAACTTATTAATGTGCTTTGTTTTTTATTTCCTTTTTGAGAGTTGTTTGTTGGTGCAATAAGAATTAATATCTTAGTCCAAATTTTAAGGAAATTTTCTTTTTTATACTTTACAATTCCCTTTGCAGGGTCGGAAACTACTACAGTATCACCCTTAACTTTAGTTATAACTACATAATGCAATAAGGAATCGTCAATCACTACATGTGCAATAGCAGGTATAGGTAATTTAGAGGTTAATGATTCCTTATCAGCTTTAACAACCTTTTGCTGAAAGCCATAGTGTTCAATCGCCTTTACAAGTCCATATGCACTTGTACCTTGTCGATCTGTACCTGCAATATCGCGAATTTTTGCTATAGATACTTTTAAACCGTATTTTCCAAAAATTGCGGCCAGACAAGCCGGACCGCAATCTGTTTCATCGTTTTGTAATATACATTTAAATCTAATCATAATATACCAGTTCATTCTGTTAAATAAATTTCCGTTGCCGCTGAAAGCTGACGAATAAATTTCTCTTTTGAAATATCTCCGCTTAAGTAATCGTTCACAATATCTCCGATAACCGAGGAGTTGTAATAAGTATTTTCAAATTCCAGATAATCATATAAAGTACAACTGCTTATACTGTTAATCATATCTAAATATTCATTAAAAAACTTAGTTTTTATTTCATCTGAATATTCTTCCTCAGATTTCTCATACTCTCCATCATCATTAATATCATATACACGTTTTGACGTATGGTCAATTACATATTCAAAAGCAGCTTTATTTACAGGCAGTGCCCTTACCACTATTGATGATGATGAGCTGCTTTCACTCCATAATTTTTGAATATCATAACTTAAAACATATTGAATAAAAGCCAACGCTTTTTCTTTGTTATTTGAATTATTATTCAATGCAATACCACATTGAACAAATGCTGATACTGCATTCGCCTTTTTATTGTAGTTTGGAATAATAACCGGCGTGCTGTTATTATTATAAATATAAAAATAAGAAAGGAGCA
>OGOM01001282.1_pt1 | contig 19204 bp, 36 predicted proteins | sample 1552681 | NCBI WGS metagenome assembly OGOM01 (sample SAMEA2580188, study PRJEB22360) | human gut metagenome | biome: human gut; feature: human-associated habitat; material: faeces | place: Denmark | collected 2008/2010 | reverse complement strand
TACGGAAGAAGTGGACTATGCCACTTGCCAATTGGGCTACAATCTCACAGCAACTGGCCATAAAGTTTGGAGAACGATTTAAATTATTGTAATTTTACGCTCGTCGGGACGGGTGGTCCCGCCCCTTGGCGCTGGCCGTTCCCCGACCGATGAGTTTTATAGAGAAAAATAATGCGTGACACAGTTTATTTTACACTACCATATTTTTTAAATGATCGAGCCACTTCTCATCTAATCTTAAACCATTACCTTTTAAATATTCTTCAAACCTTTTATCGATTTCTTTTTTTAGAAGCCCAACTTTGTTCCTTTGCTCTCTATCTTTAGCCTTATTTGTTAGTTCTTTTAATTCATCCTTTACTTTTCCTGAATTGTCAAAATATTGGATATAACCAAGTCCCTCACCTAATGTATTAAAATTTAGCAAAGTATCTGTTGAAGCCTTGTAGTCATTGAAAAATATTTTTCCTTTAATTCTTATAAAGCTTTTATCAATAATATCTTCAATTGTGTCAGTATTACATGGAGTATATAACTTTCCTCTTGCTTCTAATTCTTTTTCTAATAATTCAAAAGCATAATCATGTAAAAAACGTTTTTCAGAAGAATCCTTTTCTTTGACGAGAATATCTCCCATAACTCTACCACTACCCAAGCTACCTTTTTGTTGTTCAGATTCTGTGATGGATTCTTTTTCACCACTTAATATATATTCTGTTAATCCTTCAAAAAGTTGGGAAGATATAGAGTACATTTTATATTCATCCAAATAAATAAATGACTTAATATTATCCATTTTCAAATTCCTTTCTTCGATCTTCTCTATTTTTATTAAATTGTTTTATACTCTTATTTCGGCTTTCCATAATTGACTTAATTGCTACATATCCTCCAGACAGGCAAACAATAATAGTCAATGCTAATAATATAATATCAATTGTTCCCATTGTCTAAAGAATTTAATTTGTTCATAATAGCATTACTAAACAAGTAAGAAACTATGCATAATAAAATCGAACAAACAAATACAACGGTTTTATCAACAATGTATCCTTTTGTTTGTTCCGCAAAGTATAATACACCAACAATCGCTGACAGTATAACAATGAAGATAACAGAATAACCAATAAATGTTGATTTTTCTTTTGGAGTCAGTTCTGTTTCTCCATTTAACTCGTTTAAATTTGTCAAATTTAAAGTAAGTCCAAAGAACGCGACATCCACAGGACTTATCAATTGTTCCCAATCTTTATTAAGTGAAAACAGGCACATAATTATCCTTAAGAATATGGGAATTAGTCCTATAATAACTGTATATATTACCCACTTGCATTTTCTCATTTGTGTAAAAATAATATTTGATAACGCAAAAATATTATTTTTACAGAATAATGCAATTCTAATAGGTATATTTTTTATTATGAGTGTAGCCATATCTATTTCTTGTTTCTTCTTCTGCGCGAAGCCATGTCCTTACCCTTCACCTTTGTAACCTTGGTACCGGTAACTGTATGGAGCTTGTCACGCTGCATTAATACTAAATTCCTGTATGGTATCTCATAGACCACTTCCCGGTATGACAGATGCAGATTTTCCATGAACGATGCAATCTGTCCCAAGAGAGTATCATTTCCTACGACCTCGGTTTCGCTGCCAGCAGACTTACGTTCCTCGCCAAGCTGACAGCTTTGAGAAAAACCTTTGAGTCAATCATAGAGAGTGCTTCATCTAAAGCATTTACGTTTTCTTCGTATGTTCCTTTTGCCAGTTCTTCACTCAAGTTTTCGTCACCAGCTATCAGCCAGGAGAGAGCCTTGCTGTAAGCCTCGCTTTCTCCAAGGGAGAGAAGCACTTCTTTCAAATTGTCTGCTTCTTGTACGCCTGACAAATGGGAGATTGCCCCGGCCAGCTTGTGGATAGTAGGAGGGTAGACCGTGTAGGCTTTCCCAGCGACAAACACCGTTCTGAAATCACTTCCGATAATGGATTCAGTTACTATTTTTGCTCCTTGATTCATTCTGATAAAAGATAAAAATTAAGGGGTGAAGCCATAAAGCCCACCCCTGTTATGGAATTCAATCTCTACCTATTGGATAGGCATTAAGCACCTGCTGTTACTTCAGATGAGTCAAACCAGTATTCCGGTGCAACTTCTGCATTTTGTGGTTCCACTTCCACCGCACTTACAGGAATACCGACAGCCTTGTCTGTTGTGGCTTCACGTGCACCGATGTCAGCACGTGGAATCACACAATACTGGTCATCGTCAGTTAAAGCAACAAGTAACTTCTCAATGTTTACCTTACCTCTTGCACGCTTCCAACCTTTGTCGGTGTTGATGACATCGCCACCCATAAGGTCTTTTTTAGTAGGATAGTCGTACTCGCCAATGGTAAAGTTGACGGTCACGTCACCCATTTCCTTTTCACTTCGATAGGTCTGGCCGGTAAGCTGGTTCTTATAGTTCGTTCGGCTTGCTTCTCCCTCTTCGAGTGTCCACGTATCCTGATGGATATTCTTGATTTCTTTCAATGCTTCACCCTGTAAAAGAGTATGCAAGGCTTGTCCTGTCAAATCTGCGGTAATCTCGCTTGTTTCGCCATACCAAAGCTTCTTGATATTCGCGGCTGTGACTTTCTTTGCTTCTGCCATATTATTTCACATTTAAAACTTCAAACAAAATTCTTACATTCACATAGTGACACTTTAAAGCAGTGTCCTCCTCCGTTTCAATTGATTCGATAGAATAATGATAGGTTGTACCGTCATAGCGACCGGTAACACCGTCAAACAATCTCTGTGCCTGCTTCTCCAGTTCGTTCAGCCGGATGGTATTGGCTTCGCCTTCCTTCAAATCGGGAACACAAATGTTCACCTCGACGAAAGATTTCTTCCAGTATGTGCCCGGCTGTTGCTTCTTGGCGTGAATGACAATCCTTTCGGACTTTATCGCCCCTGTCAGCTTCTTGCCATGGGGAACGATATCAATCCCGAAAGACTTGCAGTCACGGTAGAGAATGTTCGCTATGTCAGTAGTTACTATCATACAATAAGATATTGAATATTATTATCATACTGAAGGAATACATGAAAAACCAGTTCTCCAAGTTGAACAGTACCTGCAAATCTTTTGTCTGACAAATCTTTATCAGATATATTTTGTCCTGTTGCATACATAAAAATATCCACTAAACACAATTCTTTTTGACATTCATCTACTACTGCCCACAAGCAAATTGCATTCCGTTGTGCTTGAATAGATAATATTCTTGCTCCGATAGGCAGACATAATTTTGAGTGGTCTGCGACCATCAGTTCATACTTGAATATTCGTTTCATTTGATTTCCTCCTTTAATCGTCTCTCAGCAAATAAGGCTGCACCAGTTGAAACTTCGTAACCTTTGGATTCCACGTGTGAGGCATACTCAGCATCGTTTCTTATCACCAGTCCATCATCCTCAACTGAATACTTGTTTGACTTACGGAGCGTTCCGGTCCGGTTCTGATAACTACCGTTCTTTATAGCATAATCGACAGCTTCCTTTCCGACCCTCTCTTCTACAGCTTTCACCTCGGCATAACCTTGGTCGAAAAAGCTGTCCACGTCCGAAAAATCAAACTTTACATTGATCATAATTTCAACCCATCTGCTGTTGGTTCAATCTTATCGCCTGTCGAAGGGTCTTTACTTGACGGGTAGGGATTCGTATCATTTAATCGCTTTAAATCCATACCCAACCACATAACACCTTCCTGCAATTTGGTAATTGCAAGGCTTCTTTCTCTGCTTGGCGGAAGATTCTTAATAGCCTGAATCTTCTCGTCAATTTCTTTTCTCAGTTGCTTATTAGCAACAACTTCTTCTGCTCTTGTCATATCCATATCTCTGAGTAACCAAAATAATTCGTATTCTTCACCATGTAAACCTTTCCAGCTCCCCGGATATTCTCACCGTCCATACATCTGACCTCATCACCAGCCTTCAGAGAGATTTTCTTCTCACAGACTACGTGATAGTTCGGTCGGTACACCTCGCCGTTCTCCGAAGTAAACTCTTTGGTGGAGTTATCGTCACAACGGCACCGACACACGTCCTGCCAGCTTTCACCGCCGGTACCGGGGATGGGACGGCCGAACTCGTCTGTTTCTAACGGAGTAGTAACCTTGACTTGTAATGTATGTGGCGCGAATATCATAGGAATCTGACTTTAGGTTTATCTGACAGTGTGTCTTCAAGACCGTACTTCTTGCACAAGAATGAGTAGTATTCCTTCAAGCCTTTGGTGTCCCAGGACATAGAGAAACCGTTCTCGCTGATGGAAGTGGCACGGAGTAATAGAGAGGGGATGAACTTCGCCATAGCCACTGAAACAAGTCCGATGTTTGACGGGCCCATCTCATCCTCTCCGCTTACTTCTGAAGACAAACTTATCTCCAAAAGGTCAGCCTCCGACAAGTTGATGCCGAAGGTCTGAAACTTCTGTGATATGTAGTCGTTTACTGTCATGCGTTCATGGTTGACAAATCGAAATTCACAATCAGGTTCGGGTTCGTAATCTGCGGAATCCACTCTGCAGTGTATTCCAAATAACGACCGTTCTTGTCCTTGTAACCGGAAATAAGCATATCACCGTCTGCCTGGGTGTAGTTACGTCCCGGTACGCCGTCCACTGCTTCGTACGGAGTGTGGAAACGCATATAACCGACCTTATCCTGCGGAAGCAAGGTGATACGGTCGTCTGCGTAAATCTGCACGTTCTTCCCGGTCTGGTCTTTCACGTAATCTTCCTTGATTTCAATGGCCGGAAGCCCGATGCCAGTGAATACTTGGGAAGCCAGTTGAGATGTAATCAAACCAGTTGAAAGATACATCTCATTTCCTGTAAGCTGCATCTTGAACTTGTCACCAAACTCAGCCGACCCGATGATATTCTTCACGAAAGTTCCTCGTGACATAATCATCTTCTGGAAATTACCGTAGTCCGCTTTCAGTGCATTAATCTGCTGCTGCAAATAGGTGATGAAGTTCGTCTTCGCACCAGTATCAGGCTTGATGAACTTGAACGGCAATTCAATGTTGAGAAGGTCAACGCCTCCGGCATTGTCGTCCTTGTTCTTAACAGCTGCTTCTCCGGTCATCAGAAGTGAACCTACGATAATATCCATGCGCTTGTGAGCTGCCAAAAGTACCTGGCGGTAATCGTCATAGATGAAATTCACGATTTCCTGCATGGCTGCTACCTGGTCAGCAGGTTTAGCTGTGTTAAACTTGTCAATCAAGTCCTGAAGTTCGGACAGGCGGTCAATGGAAATCTGGTAAGCATCGCCAAGATAAGCGATTTCACCATATCCTGAACCGATATTCCGGCGTTCACGGATAGGCTTCTCGCCGTATCGTGAGTTAATAGAACCGGCCATCACTCCAGTAACCTGACCGATGTAGTCCTTGAATACACGGGTAGTCGTTCTACGGAAATCAAGATACTGCTGCCAGTAGATTGTATCCTTACGAGTCTGAAGGACGCGCTGGATAACGGCGTTTACGATATTGGGGTCATTAAACAGAGTATGAATAGTTAGCATCATGTTTTACCTCCTTTCTTTATTTGCTTGCAATTACACCTGCTGTTCTCAAAGATGCCAGAAGGGCATTCAATTTTGTATGTGCATCTTCCTGCCCAGTAGCATCATCCACTTTAACACCCTGCTTTACACCTCCGAGAGCAGAAGATGTTGCTGCAGACAAAGTGAATTTGTTGGCTTGGGATGCGATACCATCCAATTTAGCTTTGTCTTCTTTACTCATCAAGCCATCTTGACTGGAAGACGCTTTGGCAACTACAGCCTTTCCACTTTGAGTAACGTCAGGAGCGTTGAACTGGAAATGCGGCATGTTGGCCTTGTCAATGTCAGAGAAAGGCATAACCAATTTGGTAGGCTCAATCTCGAATGCTCGCATCAAAAGAGCAACTAATACAATTCCTTCTTCTACTTGTACTCTTCCGTACAAGGCTGAGTTAGCAATGACTTTCGGAGTTGTGCCGCTTACCGCTGTAGCTTCATAGAGTACAATACCAGCTTCCAATGTTTCGCCAAAGTCGGCAGACAGCGTCAACTTATCGAAATCTTTGTTTGATTTGTCAATACTGTTGATGGTAGCCCCATGAGAACCATTACCCAGATGCATACCCACATAAGCCAAAGAGTTTTTCTTGATTTTCAAAGTGGTATTGGAGCCGGTGGTAAACTTTTCATAGACTTCTACACGGATGGCCACCTGAGCGGTTTTCTTTACTAAGTCGGCGGCAATGGGAGTGAAGGATGGAAGAAATGAACCAGCAACAAGGTTGGTCGTATCCAGCTTGTAAGGCCCTCTGCGTCTTACTCCGGTAGAAACATCATAGCGTTCCTCGATGGACGGTTCAGGCTCAATGTTGTACTTAAATCCTGCTGACATAAATTACTTGTTTTGTTGTTCGACAATAGATTTTGTGTCCGCCTCAATCATTTTGGCGAACTCGCTCGCTTCCTTCTCCTGCTTCTGTTCGGCAGTTTCAGGAGCTTTGGAGAACTGAAAACCGTTGTTAGACATATCCTGCTTCATGTCCTTGAAGTAAGTGTCCAAGTCCGTGTTTTCAGGAATATTGCGGTCTTTCAGCATAAATTCGGGAATACCATACTTCTTCGCCACTGCTGAAATCTGAGAATTGCGCTGCGCCTGCGCTTCATTTTCCTCCATTTTGGCAAGCTTGTCGGCAAAAGGCTTGATACTGGCTGCGATGCCGTCAGCAATCATCTTTGCGATGTCTGTCTCCTGCGGATTTGGAGGGTCGTTTGGTTTCGGTGGTTCTGGTTTCGGATTCTCGATTGGTTTCCCGTCTTTCAGTCCATGCTTCTTCTCGTAGTTTGAAACAGCGGAAGTCTGCGCCTGTCCTGCACGGAAATCACCATAGTTTTGCATCACGTCCTGAAATGAGATACCCTCAACGATGGAGGTCACCTTCGTTTCGTCCGTTACACCCTCTGCCTTCTTTGTGGCGATACGGGTGAGTGTGGCAGTGTCCACCCCAGCGAATTTCTGTTGCAGTCCTGCCAAGATTTGTTCAAAGATTGTCATACCGTATGAGTTTGATTAATAATTTCATACGGTAAATTTACTTATAGAGAAAGGGAAGGGGAAATTTTAAGGCTAACGATACGAAACAATTGGGAGAATGTTCGTTTTTAGACAAAAAGAAAGCGTGACTACCTAAGTAATCACGCTAAACTGATTATTTATTAAGTTATCAATTTGTTCCTTATACTTCCACGCGTTAAAATAAATATCGGAATTAGATTTAAAATAAACTGCAATGTGTAATTTATCCACGGACGATTAAAGAATATAGGTAATAGCCCGAACATCCATTGTGTTACCCAAATTAAAATGGACATTCCACTAATCCCTATCACCATCCCTAATATTAAACCCCATTTATTTTCAGGTGGAGCAAATGGAGATATTATAAGCATAAACAAAAATATTATTAACCATATAATCCAAAATAAAGAAGAAGATACTGTATGCAAAATTTGATTTCTTTGGATATTTTTCCTATCGATTTCTTGCATATTATTAGAAATCTTATCTTCTAATGTAGACTGATTATCAAATAATTCAAGAAATTGCTCTACTACTGTTTTCCTATTAATAAAATCATATTTCATTTCATCAAGTAACTTACAAGTTATTGTATCTTGCTTTAATGCTACTTTTGTTTTTTTCAATTTTTAATAAATAATCAAGTTCTTGAGAATTTATGTATAAGTAAGAAAATCCTACAATATTATCAACAAACAATATTGATAATATTATCAGTATAGTGATGGATATTTTTCTTGGGACTGAAATTCTTTTATTTTCAAGGAAATTCCATATTTTAGAAATTAGCTCAGACATAAAATCACAACAAATTTATAGCAGACAGTTCTTCTGTCAGAGCATTAATACCTTTCTGAATCTTCTCCAACTGCTGTTTACGTGGTTTGTGTACTCCAGCCGCATAATGCCACAACTGGCGTTCATTGATTCCGGTTATCCGGCTTAGAGCGGCCTTGGTAAAGATACTGCTATAATAGTTGATGAAGGTAGCAGCATCTATCTTGAACTTCAATGTGAACTCTCCCTGCAAAATTTCCACTGGAGCGATGTTCATCTCCTTGCATGACTCCAGGTATAGTTCAACAGCTTCCTTCATGTTCTTCTCGATTTCCTTCACATCGTTGCCAACCGTTATCACCGGAGCACCTTCAATGTAAGCACTAAGATTATTTCCAGCATGTTCTACAATCACTTCTACGGTTTTCATACTGACCTCCTTTTTATCGTTAAACAAAAGAGGCGGGGGCTATTTTAGCCCCGCTTGCCTCAGAATGTTGTAATAAGTGCCTTTCTCAACGCCTTTCTTGCCGTGGTCGGGGACAATCACTACATGGCTACCATCAGTGTAAACCATGTGACTGCCTTTCTGCCTCACGAACCAAAAGCCATTTTCAGTAAGCAGCGTTACAACGTCTTTAACTGATTTGTAGCTCATAGCGTTTAAGACTTAATTACGATGCAAATATAGTAAAATAACGAATAATTACAAAGGAGTATTCATGTTTTTACTATGATAAAGAAAATAGCGATACCTCGAAAGATACCGCTATTCAAATAGTCAATGTTTTAGATTTATATCATTCTGTTTTGTATTATCCCCGTAAATATTCTGACTGAATTGTTCTATTCTTCAGATTTGCTGCTGGAACTTTTAAGAGAGGAAAGCTGTTTCTGTTTCTCAATGTCGTTCTTCTGTTTCTCAGCCTGCTCTTCCTTGATGGCTTCAATCTCGTCCAGAACTGCATCCACGTTCCCCACAAAGGTGATAGCCCGTTGCTGCGACCAGATTTCGCCGTCCTTAGCCTTGATAGCAGTGTCTATCTTGTCTTTGATGTCCTCCAGTTTATATGGCTGCATCTGCACATCCACATCAATAGTCTCGGAGGCTTCTTCTAGGGTGGAATTCACGGAACCCAACGCAGAGACAAGAAAGTTTACCCGTCGTTGCATGAACTCGCCGACGGTTTCATTCAGGTTCTCCACATTCAGGTGTGTGGACATGAACACATAATCGAAGGTAACACCGGAAACGGCGTTTCCTGTACCCTTCAGGGAGTCGAAAGAGATTCTGGGCGTATTGGTCAGTCCGTATATCTGACTTAACAGCGTCTCCACCTCGAACTTGACAGTATCTGGTACCTGTGACCAGGTAAGATACTGGGCATTTGCTCCCTGGCCGGTCAGCTCGACCACCCGGTTTTTGAACTCACCGGAGAAGTTCTCCACGTTACCAAATAGCATGAGAATAGGGAAGAAGTGGTAGTCGATACAGTCTGCATAGTTTGAAAGAAGTTTCTCCAGTCTTACACGGAGGCTCTTTATCTTTTCACAGTATGCTTCCGGACGGTACATATAAATCACTGGCATCTTCTTGAATCCATGAGCAAATGAGCCTTTGTCAGACCAGCTGCTCGTTAGCTCCCACTGGTAAACCATATCCTTGGTAATGGTCATGAAACAGGTAATCTCTACATCGTTCAGGTCTTTTTTCTTATATTCACGGGATAGGGCTACCAAATCCCCCTGGTCATTGAAGAAAGGGTAGAGTTTGTCGCCACGGAACGGGGACCAGATGGCACTCTTCAGGCGGTACTCAGGCTTAGATTTACCGAAAATTCCTGAAATCTTTCGTTTGAGTTTTGCCCAGAAGCCGTCATCCTTCACCACATACCAGTATTCGGCCACTTCCTGCTCGGCCAGCCATGCCCGGACTACTTTCTTGTTCTGGTATTTCAGCTTGTTCTTCTTGAACACCTGCTTCAATGTGGAAAGAAGGCTTTCTTCCGATTCATCCGGCTGGCAATCAAGGACCGGTTCTGTTCCCACGGTGAAGGCTGTCTGAATATTCACGATGTCCTGCTCGATAGGAAGAGCAATCCTGTTCGGGTCAACTTCTTTCCTTACCGCCGGCTCAACATATTCTTTCCCGGTTGTAGGGTCTGTAATCCGTTTCTCAGGCTGGGTCGTAATTTTGATTTTCGGGTATTTCTCTTCATCTATCACTATCTCGTGCTTGTTCGGATTCCAGTCGTTGTAAAGAGCGTGAGCGTTTGGTTGCTCAGTCTTTCGTCCTTTCTTCAGATAGTAGATTTTTCTCTCTATTTCAGGTATAGCTAAAATTTCTTCTAAGGTTCTCATATTATTACATTTATTGTTCCAACTTTAAAAGGTAATCCATATTAGTCCAGCCGCCATTAGCCTTTATGCTAATTATTTTCTTTTCTAACAAGTTTTTTGGAATTGCATCGTTCAAAACTCCATAGCGGTATTCGTACTTTTCATAATCCAACCAACTCACGTTTTGACTATAAATTTCAAACTTACCCCATTCTCCTTTTCTTTCAATGAGAACTAAGTTTATGAACTCACCAACTGTATGAGGTCTATCCAGTTTTACATCGTAATAAGCTGAACAGTCTCCAGACTCTTCTGAGGTTTGTATAAAGCGTATCATATTCTAAAGTTTAATGTCCAAATATTCCTGAAACGTCTTTGGGTTTCATAATTCTACCGAGAAGTTCTCCCAGCACATAGTAGCGTGCAGCGTCAATACCGTGGTTATCGTGGTCTTCCGGCTCGTTGATGTAGTTTCCATCCTTATCTTTTGCCCAGACATAATTTCTGAACTCCCTTTGCAGGTTATAAGAACGCTTGGTAATGAATATTTCCATTCCCTGCATCTTGTCAATACCGGCATTGACAGAACCTTGCCCTTTCTCTACCGCGTATATTTTAATCCCTCCGTTATGAATCTCCTGGATGAGTCGCGGGTCCGCACTGTCGGCAATCACTCTCAAATTCCACGGGCGTAGCGTCTTTATAATATCCCCAGAAAGTAATCCGGTTCTATAATCCATTTCATCCAGATAAAGCGCATTGTCAATGATTCCACACCGGATAGAAGCCGATGGATCATTGGTATAACCAAAGTCCTGTCCGATAGCCACTTTCTTGCACCACATGGGGAACTCATCCACGATACCCCATTTCTTGAACACGGCACCTTCGGCCACGTCTGCCCATCGGCCGATAACCACATGAGCGTACTTCTCCGGATTCTTCTCTTTCATTTCCTTGACTTCTCTCAGGAACTCAGGAGAAAGGTTCTCTATATTGTCGAAGTAAGTCGTATGGATATGAAGTACATTCGGATGGGTGGAAATCTGTACCTGGACGCCGTCAATATCCACCAGCCGATGAGTATTCTCGATGTATTTCTTGTAGATGAAATGGTTCGAATCGCATGGATTCATAATTATGATAATCCGGTTCTGGATTCCCTTTTTACGGATGGAGAGCATAATCTTGTCAAACTCTTCCTCACTGGTCCATTCCTCTGCTTCATCGCAGACAAAGGTGGTGATACCCTGAATTGATTTCAACTTGGCCGTCTGATTCCCTGAAGAGGTTTTGATACCACGGAACATGATACGACTGCCGGTCATCCGGTTTACAATATCGGTTTTGGTGGTCTTGAAATACTTCGTTGTTCCATCCAAATCTATCTTTTCCATCATCTCTGGAATGATAGACATCCCGGCAGATACCATCGTATAACGGGTGTATAGAATCTGGTGGACTATCTTCTCTGTGGGAGTCATTTCGAATGTCAGACGCTCAATGAAGGTAGAAGCGTTGAAAGACTTCCCCGATCCACGGCCACCGGTAATGAGAATGATAAACTTCTCGCTATCGGTATATAGCGGATGATATATCGTTTGGGGTACAATCATTTCAGTTTGTCTTTAATCCATGAGTCAATAGAAATTCCGTGGTTAATATCCTTTGGAATATCTGCGTCTTCGTCCTGACGGCGTTCAACCTTCCTCCATTCATCGTCGTGATGATATAGCCAGACAGACATTGCCTGAAGGTTGGGAGCCAGCTCGCTTTCACTTACCTGAAGCTCTTCTTCGCCGGTCAGGTTTCCGTCCTGGTCTTTCAGCTTTCTTACTACAGTACTCTTGGTCTTGATACCGCCCAAAGCTACAGCAAGGAACTTGGCACGTACAGCTGCAGTGATGGTCGCACGCCCGCGCGCTAATACTTCGCATAATTCAGAGTGCTCATTCTTCTTCTCACAAAACGTTTGGGGAGCCAAGCCTAACGCAAAAGCGATTTCTCTGTCCGTGAATCCCTTTTTGGCATACGTCTCCACCTGAGAGAGGAATTCCTCACTCTTGTAATCGAATTTGGGCTTTCGTCCTGTATGTTTGCTTTTTTGAGATTCACTTTTCATAATTAATCATCCGTTATTGTTACCGCATATAAATGCGGCGAGAAACAGGCTTATCACCATAAATATCAATCCCTCTCTTTGAGAAATAGCTGTCTATCCTTGCCGCATATCTTTCCATTATAGACTTCGTTCTGTCTCTTATACTTTTTTGTCTGTCTGTACCAAGCCCGTATTGCCTTCCGGCGTTGTACATTATTCGTCTTGACTGTTGATACAACTGACTATATGTTTTTCTTCTGACTCGGCTTTCCTCCTAAAATTTCATGTTGTCATTCAATTCTTTCTATCTGTTCATCGAATACTTCACCCTTGATAAACTTGGAGTAGGGGTCGTAACCGAATCTTTCACAGAAGGCTGCTTTAGCTTCGAATGTGTCAAAGGAAAGCATCAGATAAGCATCCATATCCTGTGCCTGTTTCTGGGCTGCATTCTTCACCTGCTGCTTTACTTCTTTCATGTGAGCTACCTTTTCAGCTCTTTCCATCTGCTTTGCGGCTTTCTCAGCTTCTTTCTGCTCTGTGACAGGTGCCATCATATCCTCTAGGGCATCGGCAATAGAGCTTTCTTCTTCTGTCTGGAGAAGGAAATCACAGCCAATCATATTCAAATCAGCGGCCGTTAAACCGGCATCCTGGTAATCTATATCCGGAACCAACCGGGCCAAAGCGTCATAGTCCCATGAACCTTGCGCGTTAGGATTATTCATCAGGATGTTCAATTCCTTCTCCTGCTTTTCGTCTACATCAATGACATCAACGCGAATTCGGTAGTCGTTTTCCGGGAACTTCTGTAGTTCATCCATCACGCTCAGACGCTGGTGGCCGGAAACAACGGTTAATCCGGTCTGCTTGTTGACTACAATACCACCGACCAAACCGAACTTCTTGATGCCCCGCTTCAATGTCTTACGGGATTCCTCAGACAGTTTCCTGGGGTTATAATCAGCGAAGTGAATGGCGGAACGATTAAGTTCCACCGATTCACTCTTAATGTATTTGCTCAGTTCCATACCTATTGCTTTTGTTTATGTTCCCAAAGGATTCTCTCAGCCATCGGGAATACTTTATAAATCCTCTGTAAATCCTGCGGATAGTTCTTCTCCAGCCATAGCATACAATCCAAATTAAAGCCTACGCCCGAACTGGCCTTCAGTGAATATCTGACAGGCCCCGGAAGGCTGTTCTGTTTCATGTAAGATAGAATGTCTTTCTGTGTCCAATCGGCCAGAGGATAGCACATTCCGTTGTTCTCATACCCATTGGCTTCATAACCTTTCAGCATTAAACGGCGGTTCATGCCGTCAGCCTTCTTCATGCCTAGGAAAGTGTAGTAAAGTCCGTATCTGAGCTGCATGGCTTTCACCACATCGGCCAACTTCAAAAGCTTCACTTTGTGGTTTGGCACACAATACAGGCCACCGCGAAGAATGTAGGTAAGGTTCCAGTGGGGTACCTGAACAAATTCTATCTTAGGATATTTGGCTTTTACCCATCCAATCCATCTTTCGATGTGCTCTAAACCTTTGACAAAGTACATGAACACGCAGACTATTCTATCAAACTTCGGGTAGATCATGTCCAGCAATACCAAAGAATCCTTACCCAGCGACAGAAACAGCAAAACCCCGTCAGTCTTCTGTCTGACGAGGTCAATATGGCTGTATGTCCTTTCTTGCAGTGTCATTTATCAACCGGCTTCTAATCCTAAACCCTTACGGACTTCACGGTATTTCTGGTTATGATTCATAAATTGTCCACTGCCACCTGTAAAAGAACGGTTGGTGGTATTACCTAAATAAGCGCCTGTCACACTATTTACCTGTGAACGTAAATTTCGATTTTGCCTTCGAGCCATAATTTTTCTTTTTAAGGTTATACATTCTATTGACTAACACCATTTATCTCTAACACTTTGCCTAAGTCGTAAACAATATCCATCTTGTCATATTCTTCGCCTGTTTTCAGGTCTTTAAGTACAATCATTTCATTGTTCTCGTCTACAAAATCAAGAAAAGATATGTTCTTGATTTCAACGAGTGCAGTATCTCTGTTTTTGTTATAGCCAACATAGAAGCGAATAGCATCGAATTTTATAGCATCAAATGTACCATCTTTCTGATATTCAATGTATTTCTTCTCGCTCGCTGGTCGTAATTCTCTAAATTCTTGTTTCTTGTTGCCTTTAATGATTTCATCAAACCATTTCTGCTTAATAATCAATGTTAATACTTTCATAATCGTGCTATTTTAAAATGTTAGTTCACGAAAATAGGATTCGAACCTGCACCCCACCAAGTCAAAGTGGTGAGCTAACCATCGACTCCATTCCGCGATACTTTTCTTTTTAGTTTATAATTCAAAGAACTTTTACTTTTTATATTGTATTTCTTTATCAATTCTGCATAGGTCATGCCAGCCTCTCTCATTCTTTGTATCTCTAAAACCAGTTCATCTGAATACACTTTTAATTTATTAGATGCAACCAAAGAAATCTTTTTTCTTTTTGACTCTGGTTTATCCATAGCATTTTCTGACGGTGTACCAATTGCAAGGTTTTTGAATGAATTGTCAAAAGAATTACCATTTAAATGCCTTACTTCTATATTATCATTAAATATCAAATCGCCAAACTTTTGATAGGCTTGCAAACGATGTATATATACTTTGATAACTTTTGTTTTAGACACTCTTATACCAAAATACAAATATGGGCCTTTGCCGCGAGTCCCGACCTTATTACCTTGTGGTGAGTATGCATTACCTTGTTTATCGACAAAATAACCTTTCTCTTTTGCTAATATTTCATATCTACTATTCATATATTCAATTATTTGCTTTTCACCAAGTCAAAGTGACGAGCTGACCACTGCTCTAACCCGCGATGGCATCTATACAAAGATACCCCATTATGAAGACAATTTTGAATAACAATTCAATACATACGAAACAATTTGCTAATTGTTTGGTAATAAATCAGGGTTGTGTTTATTGATGATGCTTTCAACAATTTCTTTTGCACATTCTATACCGGATTTATACCCTCTGGCATAGTCTGTTCTTGTAGACAAGTAGCTGGTATCATTACCCAACCACTCGATTATTTCTTGCAGGATTTCTTTCTCATTCATATACTTAAAATTCTTTATCACTAAGATTAATTACACCTTTATCTGTGTACTCATACCCAATATATTTAACAGAATCACCGTTTACAACATACCAATCTGTTAAATTATCATCATTGCTGTGCGCAAACAGCAAATCGTGCGTTACACTATTACCTCTCTTTATCCCTATATAATAGTTGTGGTTGTAGCAACTGATTTCAGGGATATGCTTAAATTTTTTTGTATCTATACCATCATAGCAACCGTATATTCTTTTAAATTTTTCATCCATAACTTGTTAGATTTCAATTTATCCGTTTACAACTTCTGGTATCTTATAATAATCACTTTTTGACGCTCTGCCTTCTGTAACCCAACCTATACCTACCCAGCATTTTATTTCACCGTCATGAATCACTCTGTAACCTGCATCCATAACTACCTTTGGCGGGTTCACGCTCATCTTGATGCTTCTTACATCAGATGCTTTGACTGTCAACTTTTCTATTTTCATAACCATCTTAAATTATGGTAGCCCGAAGGCTACCGGTTTAGTTTATTCTCTAAATCTGATATTCTCTTATAGAAACCTGTCGTATGAGGTGAATCACTCAGTTTCAGAAACGTCATGTCGTAATGATGGATAAACTCGTGAATAAGTGTAGCTGCCATCACTTTGATAGACACAACATGCTTCTTTATTGCAGTAAGATTATATAACGTGATAACCTGTGTCTGGACTGTGTATGTACCTAACGTCTTACTTTGCAGTCTACCAGAATATCCGGTTCTATGCGGTTGGCTACGATTCACTACCTTAATAGTAGATTTTGGCATATTGAACTTTGAACAAAGGTAGTCACAGAGCATTTGCGCAGCTTTCTGACGTTCTTTCGTGGATTCAGAAGCATTCAATAAGGATTGATATTCTTTCTTTGAAAATCGGCTTAATTTCACTTCTGTAATGCTGTTTGATTTCTCGTATGTTGTCATAATCGTGTGTATTTGCAGGGCTTTCGCCCTGCTGTTATTTACTTGTGTGAATCTCTGAAATCAAGTTCTACAATCTTGTGATACTTGTGTATGTCATACAGACCAGTTTCACACCCCATAGCTGATGCAAGTCTTACAGCCTCTTCTAAAGCTATCATTACGTCTGAGCTTGCGTCAATAGCTTCATCCTTTGCCTTGTTGTATTCTCTATTATTTACTGCTGAATCCTGAACCTTTTCAGCTTCTTGTATTCTTTTTAGAGCTTCATTGATAACTCTGATTTGAGCCTTAATCTCTTTGATGTAAACATTGTTTGTTGTCTTCATAATCGTATGTGTTTAATTTGTTATTACTTCTTGTTTGATAGTACAAAGTAAAAGTAAACACTTTAATAAAACAAATATAAATAAAAGGATATACTTGTATTTTACAAAGATTAACGAAGTAAATACTTATACATGAATAAAAGCATTTACTTTTGTGTCAAAATTGATTTTTATGATAAATAGAACAAGAGAAATTATAGAGCAACTAAACCTTAAAAAGGTAGATATTGCAGAAAAGTTAGGTATTACCCCTGTAGGGCTCAATCAATTACTTAATACAGAGAAGCCCAAACTTGAAACGTTAGAAAAATTGTCAAAAGCTATTGGTGTACCTGTATGGAAATTAATTCTTACTGATGATGAAATCAGAGAGGTTAATATATTAGAAGAAAAAGATTTAACCGAGGTAAACGGCTACGTAAAAGTGAAAGGAACTCTTTATGAAGTTCACTCATTTGAAGATTTAAGAAAGTTATTGGAATTGAATAATTGATGAACTAACATATTTCAGAAAATTCTTCATCTCCTAACAAGCCTATATTTTGTAGTAAATTAATCATTAATAATATTATAATAAAATGACCCAAATAGATAAACTGACCGAAATAAGTAACTTTTGTCAACATAATAAAATACCTTATAATTTTGGTAATATTAAATTTAGTGCATTTGTTGAATATAATAGTCCATCATATAAAAAAAATGGAACTTCTGAAATTACTATATCAATGGGAGCTCCCAAAGAAGGGGAAACTAGATTGTTGTCAGATATTTTTAATAATTCTCCACATATAGAATTTAATCCAAAATATCAAGATTTCAATTTCGATATTACCAATAACAAACTTGTTATATCTGGATACAGCACGAAAATTGGAGCTGCATATGAGGTATCAATTAGTCTATAGTTATAGAACGTTAAGAAAATATTCATGCTTTAAAACTACTTATCATATTAGATTGTCAATAACAAATATCAGATTATAAGGTATTTTTATATTTACAAAAAGAACAATTACGTGATAGGAACAATTTACAAGTCAGTTTTGTGATACAATAAAATTAATTTTACACAGAATGAATTATCTTTTATTATTAACTATTGTGTCTGGGGTTATTACTATTATTACTCTTTTCATTCCAGACAGGCTAAAAACAAAGAAAAGGTTTATTTATAGTGCTTTTATCCTCATTGTATTTATCAGTGGATGGCTAACTCAATTAAACACAAAATTAGAAAGGATTGAAAGCATACAAAAAGCTGCAAGAATGTTAATTGAGAATCAGGGTTCAGAATTTACAGAGCGAGGTTTTATTCAAGCTGGTTTATCTTTTATGGAAATTAATAAAGACCTTTATCCTGATACTTATCTAAGAGCCATTAAAATATATGAAAAACTTGAAAAATCCGAATATACGTTCGGAGCATCGGAAGCTTCACATGAAATGGAAGGCTTAATCAAAGGAATCTCAATATTAAATGAAGAAAAATAAAAGATATTTTTACAGTTAATAATCAAAAATAATATTATGCAAAAGTTTGATTTCGTAAAAGCGTTGAAAGACATTGTTGATCAACTTCAGTCACAAAATATTGTTGATTTCTATAATTCAGCAATGAAGAAAGATGTTAATGGATATTATAAAAATGCAAAATTTAAAAATTTATTGCCAATATTGTTTCAATCAAAAGGTAATTATGTAAATCTTCAAAGGAATAAAAATTATGAAAATATTTTAACTAAGATTTCTGCTGATGATATTTATTCGAATGACAATTTATCTTTATTAGCAGTAAGCTTATCCAATGATAAAACATTGGAAATCTTAAAAATAAAAGAGTGTGTTGAGCTATATTGTTTTCATAAATCATTATTGATGATGCTTCATTCCTCAGAATCATTGTTATTATCAGAATCATTAAATGACTCTTTTGAAAACTCTATAGAAAATGGGATATTAATTTTTCAGACTGTCATCGAAAATAATTTTTTAAATTCAGAAGATTATATTAAAATATTTACAGCACTACAAGAATTAACCAATATTGTTGGTAAAATTATATACGGAAAGGAAACTGAAAAATATAACACTGAGATTATTCTTCTTGATAGTGGTAGTGATACTAATATCGGTATTAAAACGAAAGCAGAGATAGCAAAAGCCATTTTTGACTTATTTAAAGAAATCTGGGATTACATTACAAGTTTTAAGTTTAATAGACAAGACAGAAAGAACAAAGAGCTATTAGACTCTCTTGCTATTAGAAGTGAGATTAAAAAGAAAGTTGAAGAAGGCGTAATATCGCCTGAAGAAGCCAAAGAATATGAATTTTATATTAAGAAGTGATTTAAACTTATGTATATCAATTAAAATGTTGTCAAACAGCGTACAAAT
>OGOM01001244.1_pt1 | contig 19671 bp, 19 predicted proteins | sample 1552681 | NCBI WGS metagenome assembly OGOM01 (sample SAMEA2580188, study PRJEB22360) | human gut metagenome | biome: human gut; feature: human-associated habitat; material: faeces | place: Denmark | collected 2008/2010 | reverse complement strand
AAAGATAATAAAAAGCACTTTCAATCCAAAGGAAAGAAGGCGCTCAATTATCATTATCTTACTTTTTAGCTCTAGTCTTTTCTAATCTAAAGCTGGTTAATTCTATTCTCCTGCTTCTTCTGGAGCAGCTGTGATGATTACCTTAAGTTTGGTTACGCGACCATCCTTAACCTTATCGTTAATAAATTCAAGACGTTTGTCCTTGTTAATAACTTCGTAATGTTCCTTAACTTCTTGAGTGGGAATTGCTCCTACACCAGTCAAATAATAGCCTGCGATAGTATCAACATCATCACTTTCAAGCTCTGTGTCAAAGTGTTCATTGAAGTCATTAAGAGTCATAGATCCTTCAACAATATAGGTATTCTCTCCTATTTCACGAACTTCCACACTAGCTTTATCTGTTTCGTCATCAATTTCACCGACGATTTCTTCCAAAAGATCCTCGAAGGTCACCAGACCAGCCACACCACCATATTCATCAAGTAAGATAGCCATTTGATTATTGGTGTTACGAAAGGCTGCCAAGAGGTCGTCAACGAAAATTGTTTCTGGAACAAAGAGGGGCTCATTCATGATACGGCGAAGATTAACATTCTCAAAACCGAGCTCATAAGCCGCTTTAAGGAGTTTTTTGGTATGGATTACACCGATAATCTTATCCTTGTTATCTTCGTAGACAGGGATACGAGAGAAGCTTTGCTTTAGAATGGCTTGGATATTTTCCTGAGTATCGTCTTCAATATCTATCATGAAGGCATCTGTACGAGGAACCATGACTTCACGCGCCATTAATTCATCAAGAGAAAAGATACCTTGAAGCATTTCGATTTCTTCAGCTTCAAGTGTATCCTCACTCTTGGTCAACATGTACTCAATCTCATCACGTGTCATCGGCTCATCCGCATCATCAAAAGTCATAGGTGTCAAACGAGACAAGAGGTTGGTTGATGCCGAAAGAATCCATACAAAGGGACTGACAATCTTACCAGTTACAATAATGACAGGTGCTGAGTAGATGGCCAGATTTTCCTTTAGGTTCATGGCAATACGCTTAGGATAAAGCTCACCAAAAACGATAGAAATGTAAGTCAAGACCACCAAAGATACCACGCTACCTGCTGTTTTAGCCCAAGCTACGTTACCAAACCAGGTCGCTATAACTGCTCCTAGGGAAGCAGAGAGACTGGCCCCTTGCAAAAGACCGATAAAAGTAATACCAACCTGAATAGTTGATAAGAAGTTATTGGGATTTTCAAGAACCTTGAGCAGGCGAATAAATTTCTTGTCGCCTTCTTCAGCCTTTTGTTCCACACGTGAACGGTTTAGTGATACTAAAGCCATCTCAGACGCTGAGAAAAAGGCCGAAAGTAAGGTTAAAATTAGTAATAAAATAAATTGAAATAATAAGGACTGACCGCTAGAGTCTTCCATTTTTTCTTCTCCTCTAAAAAAAAATTCTGACTTTCATTATATCACAATTTTCCAATATAGGTTCCTATTTTATGCTATACTTAGAGTAATTTATCATCGAAGGAGAGACTTATGTCACTTATACGCTTAGAAAATGTCAGCTTGGCTCGCCAAGGAAAAACACTCTTGTCCAATCTTAACTGGTCAGTTGAAAAAGGCCAGACCTGGGCTATCCTTGGACTTAATGGTGCAGGAAAATCAACACTTCTACGCTTATTGACAGCTGAGTTCTTTCCTTCCGAAGGTCATGCTGAAATACTTGGCTATACCTTTGGTAATGGAGACATCACGGGTCTTCGCAAACATATCGGTATTGTCAGTTCCTTCATCACTGAGCGTCTGCCTAAGCATATGACTGCAGAAAAAATCGTCCTTACTGGTAAATACAAGAGCTCAATCCTCTACAAGGCATATGGGGATAAGGAGTTGCAAGAAGCCAAGGACATGCTGACCTCACTTGGTGCTGGGGATTTGATAGGTCGTAAATACCATGGCCTCTCTCAAGGAGAAAAACAAATTTGTTTGATTGCTCGCAGTCTCATGGAAGATCCTGACATCATTATTCTTGATGAAGCGACTGTTGGCTTGGACCTATTTGCTCGTGAAAAACTCTTGCGTCAGATTGATCATATCACCTCGCTTCCTCATGCTCCACTGGTTCTTTACGTCACTCACCACGCTGAGGAAATCACTGAAAACATGGACCATATTCTCCTACTCCGTCAAGGAAAAATCGTAGCACAAGGACCCAAAAATGATGTCATCACACCAGAAGTCTTAGCTGACTTCTATCAAAATCCTGTTCAAATTATTCCAATTGACGACCATCGTTTTTACATTAACCCTCTTTTATAGAGATCAGTCATAAAGTAGCTTGATTTAGGGCTAATATACGAACAACATTAAAGAAACAAGTCCCCTAGACTATAAGTCTGGGGGGATTTATTCTTTCATCATTACTTCTTTTTTATTTGAGATACGCTATACAAAATTAAGGCTGGAAGGACAAGGTGTTCTATAGACGTTCTTGAATAAAATAAATTGTGCAGCGACTATATATAAACAGATTTTGTCAGAGGTTTTACTGTGTGAGGAAATCTTTTGACTTTTACCGATTCGATAACAAAACAGTTCTTTTTTGACCGAATAAATTCTAAGATTAACCACATAGACATATGATATTGTCCGATGGCCGCTCTTTCCAGTTGTCTTGTTAATCTTCTTTACAATTGAGAATTTCATGAAAAAAGATTATAAGTCTAGCCTCATTAGTGCCTTGATTGGGCTGATGATTGCTAATGCAATCTATGACCTACTCCTCCCTATTCCCTATTCCTACCGAAACTCTGATTGTTTCCGGTATCCTAGTAGGCCTAGGATTGGGCTGTCTCTTTCCTGACCACGATAATGAAAAAAGCAAACATTAAAAGAAGCCAAATTAATAACTTAGCTTCTTTTTCTACTCTAAATTCTTTCTTAAGCTCCCCTTCGGGCTAGATTGATCATATCATATATCAAAGTATTGCTTGTTTCTTTGAGAGTATAGTTTTCCAAAGTATTGACTTCCTTACGAAGCTGTTTGGCATAACGACTAGAAATACGCCCAGCTTGTTCATATTCGATGATAATCTTACGTTCCAAAAAATAGCCTCGCAACATTTCGTCAACATAGTCTGGATTTAAGTGAGTGATAACCCGCTCGACAAAGGCTCCAGATTGAATAATTTCAGCCTCTCGAATCCGACAGCGTTTCAAATAAGACAAAAGATCTGAATGATAGACACCTTCCAGATTACTCAAGGCTTCCAAAACCTGCTCAGTATTTGTTAAATAAAGCTCAGTCATATGATCACGATTTTCCTCGGTCAATCGAGGACCTCGCCTATTCTCCTCTTGTTCAAATCGAAACTTGAAGGTAAAAGCTAGGTGCAAAATTCTACGAAGACCAAGAACGAAAACAGCAGAGGCATAAGAGAAACTAGAAACAAAACCACGGTTGATACGGCGCTCCAAGCCTTTGATATAACGTTGGTATAGATTGTATTCGAGTTCTGAAATCTTCCCCTTCTTGTAGGCATATTCCAAACCCTCACTCTCGATTTCCATAATCATGATACGGATATTAGCTAACTCTTCCTTGACATCATTTGATTCCTGCTCCAAGATTAAATCTTCCAAACGTTGGTTATAGTTGTCAATGGTAGCATAAACAGCTCCTTGATTTGCAGACTGCTTCAGGTCTTTTTCTAGCTCTCTTACCACATCATTAAGAATAGCAATCTGCATGTAATGGTTGGTCGTATGTGCTGGTCCGGTAGCTAACCTAGGTAGAATTAAAATACCTATCAAGAAGCTCAATAGTGTAACACCCGCTACTGTAAAGGTCAAGAGACTGTGTTCTAGCGCAGTCATATTAGCAACCGGAAGTAAAAGGATTGTTGCAATCGAAACCGTTCCTTTTACGCCAGAAAAAGTCAAAATCGTAGCAACCTTCCATATTTTTTTCAGTGACCGTTTGGTCCGCCAAGCTCTTTGGGCAAACACTGCACTAATCATGACAAAACGAATTCCAAACATGATCGCTGTTAACAAGACTATGGCAAGAAGCATCCAAAGCGTATCATAAGTACTGCTAGACAGTACTGGGGTTGCTAAGGTTGGCAGTTCCGTCCCCAGAAGGAAAAAGACCATACCATTAAGAACAAAGGTAATGGTTCCCCAAATCGTATGGGAGACACTATCCAATTTGGCATCAAATACGGTGATTTTTTTGAAACGGCTAGCAAGTGAAATCCCTGCTACAACAACAGCAATAATTCCAGAGACATGTATTTCCTCAGCTACAAAGTAAGAGGAAATCGGTAGCACTAACTCTAGTAAGAGTGCACCTGTGACATCTGCTGCATCCATATTATCTAAAATGGTCAAAAAAAGACGATTCAATAGAGCTGTAATCAAGCCAACCAAAAAACCACCAATTACAGAGATAACCAAATTCCAGCTCGCGTCCAGGAGGGAGAAGGATCCCGTTGTCAAAGCAGTTACTGCCACCCGAAAGGCGACCAAGCCAGAGGCATCATTTAGCAAACCCTCTCCCTGCAGAATATAGCTAATCCACTTTGGAAAACTGAAGCGTTTGGAGATAGCGGAATAGGCAACAAAATCCGTTGGACCAAGAGCGGCACCGAGGGCTAGACAGGCAGACAAGGGCACCGAAGCAGGCAAGACGGCCTTAGCAAGATAGCCGATTCCTAGCGTAGAGACGAAGATGACTGGAAAAATCAAAAACAGAATGAGCCTCCAGTTACGTAGAATACTGGTAATATCACTCTCTTCGCCCTCACGAAAAAGCAAGGGAGCAATAATAAACGCTAGAAAAAGTTCCGTTTCAAGCTCAAAAACTTCCCCCTTAAGAAGAAAACCAATACCCACTCCAAAAATAATTTGAATCAAAGGTAGGGGAAGTCGTGGAAAAATGCGGTTGATAACGTTCGATAAGATTAAGCTAAACAGAAGAACAAGCAAAGCTAATGATAAATGCATAGTTTCTCTTAACCTTCCTTATGACAACAGTTAGAAAATAGTTCTTTTTGCTTGCGAATTTTTTTATCAATGGCAGTCACGTCTTCCTTAGCTAAAAGTTTATGGCAACGTTCAACCTCAAGACTGGCTAGTTTCTTCTTGATTTTCGTCGTTTTGCAATTATAAACCGTTTTTAAGTTATCTTCAGCACTCTGCTTGTCTATATATTTGGCCTGCATATTTGCAAGTTTTTCTTTAATATCTGTAATCATTGTAATTTCTCCAACATCACCAAAAATGGCGGCGTATTAATTTGATTGAGAGGTTGATACAGCATGGCTGTAAAAACACGCTGGTCTAAACCAATCACATACTCAAGAACAGCATCCTTCTCCATATCACCCCCATCATGACCGTAGTAAATCATAATAGCTAGGCGACCACCCACCTCTAAGCGGTCAAGAATCTTCTCAATAGCTTCAAGGGTCGTGTGAGGTTTGGTGATGACACTCTTGTCTGCAGATGGTAGATAGCCTAAATTGAAAATAGCTGCTCGAATAGGCTCCCTAACATAATGGTCCAGATTTTCATGACCATCTAAAATGAGTTCCGTATTTTCAATTCCCAAGTCTGACAAGCGTTGACTGGTCTTTCCAAGCGCCTGCTCCTGCACGTCAAAAGCATAGACCTTCTTGGAAAGGCCAGCCAGAAAGGCTGTGTCATTACCGTTTCCCATGGTCGCATCGACAACTATACTCTCATCGTCCAGCACTTCTGCTAGAAAGTCATGAGACATATGAATGGGACGTTTAATCATGCTTTTTCCTCCTTCTTGCTAACGACTTTACACCCTTGCCATGAGTCACGACGTTCCATCTCTTTGTCAATGGCATTAAGGACTTCCCACTTGTTGAGACTCCACATAGGTCCAATCAGCATATCTCGCGGTGCATCACCAGTAATCCGATGAATGACGATATCCTTAGGGATGATTTCCAACTGGTCACAGATGATTGACACATACTCTTCCTGACTCAGCAATTTAAGACCCCCTTCGTGGTAGTCTCTTTGCATACGCGTATTAGTCATCAGGTGGAGGAGATGGAGTTTAATCCCCTGAATGTCATTATCAGTCACACAACGGCGAACATTCTCCACCATCATCTCATGAGTTTCCCCCGGTAACCCATTAATTAGGTGTGATACAATTTCAGCCTTGGGCGCACGCTCACGCAAGCGCTTCACCGTCTCCACATAGAGTTCATAGCTGTGTGCTCGGTTTATGAGCTCTGAGGTTTCTTCATAAGTCGTCTGCAGTCCAAGTTCAACCGTTACGTGCATGCGGTCTGTGAGTTCTGCCAGATAATCAATCACATCGTCTGGCAAACAGTCAGGGCGAGTACCGATATTGATCCCAACAACACCAGGCTCATTGATAGCCTGTTCGTAGCGATCCTTGATAACCTCAAGTGGTGCGTGAGTATTCGTAAAGTTTTGAAAATAAACCAGATATTTATGAACTTCTGGCCACTTGCGGTGCATAAAGTCAATCTCATGGTAAAACTGCTCACGAATCGGTGCCTCAGGAGCTACAATAGCGTCCCCAGACCCCGATACTGTACAAAAGGTACAGCCACCGTGAGCCACTGTTCCATCACGGTTGGGACAATCAAAGCCCGCATCTATAGGAAGTTTGAAAATCTTTTCGCCAAAAATCTCGCGATAGTAATCATTTACTGTTCTATAACGTTTTTTCATACAGACTATTATAACACTTTAGTCTAAAAAAGAGAGTAAGACAGAGACAAAATCATAGATTTCTGTCTGTCCTACTCTCACTTCTCATTTAGTCTTTTTCAAATAATCAATGGCTTCTTGAGCTGTTTTAACAGGGACGATTTTCATCTTGGTCCCCAGTTTCTCGGCAGCTTCCTTGGCCTCTTGATAATTAGTCTTGGCATCCGGATCAGCCTTTTTCATTTCCTTAGTTACTAGATTATTTGGCACGAAGAAAATGTCTGCGCCACTATCAGCCGCAGATTTCACCTTGAGATAGGCCCCACCGATATCACCGACAGCCCCATCTTTTTCAATAGTTCCTGTACCAGCAATCTTGCGGCCAGCCTTGAGGTCTTGACCAGACACCTGATCGTAAATAGCCAAGGTAAACATAAGACCAGCACTTGGCCCACCGACACCATCCAGTTTAAACTTAACATTCTCAGGACTCTTGATCTCAGTATGGTCCGTTAGGCCGATACCAATACCATTTTTGCCATTGGCAATCTTAATAATCTTACCAGTAGCAGTCTTTTCTTTGCCATCTCTCATATAAGTGACCTTGACCTTTGAACCCAGCTTAAGTCCTTGAACGTATTTAATCATGTCAGTAGAATTATCAAAGGTATTACCATTAACAGCCGTCACCGTATCAGCAATATTGAGGACACCCTTGAAGCTAGAATCATCAGCAACCTGAAGCACATAGACACCCATATACTCCAAACTAACCTCCTTACCAGCCAGAGTCAAGCCCTGATAAACCGCTTGGTTTTGAGAAGTCTCCATGTAAAATTGGTTGATGCGCATGAAATCTTCATCAGAGTAATTTCCAGTTGCCTCTTCAGCCGTTTGAAGCTTTGCAAAATCATTAAACTGAGCATAGAGCATCAAGGCCAAAGTCGCCTTGGTTTGAGCCACCGCCACAAAATTATAGGAGCCCTTAGAATCATCAGCTTTCTTATTCACTGTCAAGACTTCCTTGGTATCAAAAGCACCACCCGGAAGCTCCACATAGTAATTATTGAGCGGGAAAAAGAGGGCAAAAAGGAGGAAAAGTACCGTAAAAATACTTAATAACCACCACTTAATACGCCACATTTTCTCTAATAGCGCTTTAGATTTTGTCTTGTTTGCCACGCTTGGCCTCCACTTCCTTAACAACTGCTTGCGGAACATAGGAGCTAATGTCCCCCTCAAAATAAATCAACTCACGCACACGACTTGAAGACACCGGTGTCACCTCATGACTAGCAATCAAATAAACCGTTTCAAGTTCTGGCGCCAAACCTTTATTGAAATAGTCCATATTAGCCTCATAGTCAAAGTCTGTCGCATTGCGTAGGCCTCGAACCAGATAAGTTACACCAAGATCTCTGGCGACATCTACAGCCAGACTATCGTGGGCCGTTATGACCTTGACATTAGGAAAATCTGCCACAACCTCATCCAAGATACGCTTGCGAGTCGCAACATCCCAGAAGTCCTGCTTATTTTTATTATAAAAAAGTCCTATATAGAGCTCGTCAAAGAGTTTGCTGGCTCTGACAATAATATCCATATGCCCATTTGTAATCGGATCAAAAGACCCCGTAAACATAGCAATCTTGGTCATAGCATTTCCTTTCTACAACTTCCCTACCAAAGGCTAACGCACGTAAACGGTCACCTTACTGATACCATAGGTTTTCTGCTTCCAAATCCCAAAGTTTGAAACTTCTTCAGGCAAGTCCACACCCTTATCAGTCTCACAAACCAACATCACCTCTTCAGACAAGAGCCCCTGCTCCTCTAACTGAGTAATATTGGCCACAATCTGCTCTTTCGCATAAGGCGGATCTAAGAGCACCAAGTCAAACTGACCTGTCAATTGTGTCAATGCACGCGCCGCATCCATCTTCAAAAGCTGGAACTGTTCCTCACTCTTGGTCATCTTGATATTTTCCTGAATAACAGCCTGTGCTCGACGATCCTTTTCCACGAGGACAGCAGACGACATGCCACGGCTAATAGCCTCAATAGCTAAACTACCACTCCCAGAAAAAAGATCCAAAACACGTCCTCCATCAAAGAAAGGACCAATCATATTGAAAATGGCACCCTTGACCTTGTCCGTTGTTGGACGAGTCGTTTTGCCTTCTAACGTTTTAAGCGGACGCCCGCCAAAATCACCTGCTACAACACGCAAGTCGGTCACCTCGTTTTTACTGACTTTTAGTAAGACTTCTCTATTATAACAAAAAACTACACATAGATGTTACTCCAAAGGAGGCTAGACTAGCTAAAGATCATCACACAAACACAAAAAACTCGAAATTCTCCCGAATTTCCATTTATGTTACTTATCACCAAGTGCAGTCACGTAGTTATAAGCTTCAATACCGGCTATGGCACCTTCCCCTACGGCTGTGGTAATTTGGCGAAGGTCTTTCTGACGCACATCACCAATGGCAAAGATACCTGGAACACTTGTCGCCATCTTGTCATCTGTGATTACCCAACCATTTTGGTCAGTGATGTCGAGGCCTGTCAAGTAATCTGAAACAGGATCAAGTCCGACATAAACAAAGACACCGCCAAATTCGTGGTTAGTCACCTCACCAGTTTTGACATTCTTGATATCAACACTGCGAACCTTGATGTCATCACCCTTGATTTCTTCAACGACGGAATCCCAGATAAACTTGACCTTTTCATTGGCGAAGGCACGGGCTTGAAGGACCTTTTGGGCACGCAATTCGTCACGACGGTGAACAATGGTCACGCTATTGGCAAAGCGTGTCAAATAAATTCCTTCTTCAACAGCAGAGTCTCCACCACCAACAACCAAGAGGTCTTGATTGCGGAAGAAGGCACCATCACATACCGCACAATAAGAGACACCACGGCTGTTGTACTCTTCTTCACCAGCAACACCAATGTGGCGGTGTTTAGCACCCGTCGCAATGATAACTGTCTTGGTTTGGTACTCCTCGTCACCAGTTTTGACAACTTTATAATTGCCCCTGTCTTCGATACCAGACACGATACCATAAAGATTTTCAACGCCCAATTTTTCCAAGGGTTCAAACATCTTCATGGACAGTTCTGGACCAGAAATACTTTCAAAACCAGGATAATTTTCAATATCAGATGTGTTATTCATCTGTCCACCAGGAGCACCTTGCTCCAAAGTTGCCACTTTAAGGTTGGCACGAGCTGCATAAAGTGCTGCAGTCATCCCCGCAGGACCAGCTCCAATAACAATTGTATCGTACATGAGTAACTCCTTATATGATTTTCTTGTAGAGATATCTTACACCTAATGTGCCAACAAAGCTAGCATTATGCATTCAGTACGATAAGAATCGCCATAAAAGCAAATGCCAATACTGGGATCGAAACCATCGACATCATAATAGCATCATAGAGGGCACCCTGACGCTCCTTAACGGTTTTGTCTAAATGACGTAGGGCACGCCATACAAGCCAAAAGACACCAATCACCAAACAAACAAAGAAAGCAATCACAAGGCCTAAGAGATAAAATTTAAAAATATTTAATAACATAAATCATCCTAAAGTGAAAAATAGAAAAGGCTGAGACAATATTCTCCAACCTCTGAATCCGATTAATAATAACTACATAAGGCAGTCACCGAGTAGACTCCTTAGTCGCCTTTGAAGTATTCAAAAGTTTCTAGTCATCCTTGTGGGACTTTGACTATGAACTAGAAATGTAGTCCTATCCCATCACCTTTTCTATTGTAACAAAAATCCCATCTTAAAGATATTGTTTTGAATAAGAAGCGAAGAATTCTTTTGTTCGCTCTTCTTTTGGATGGTTAAAGATTTCATCAGGTGTTCCTTGTTCAAGGATATGACCTTTTTCAAGGAAAAGCACCTTGTCAGCCACTTGATAAATAAAGTTCATGTCGTGACTGACCAAAATCATGGTTTGACCTGATTTAGCCGCATCTACGATTGATTTTTCAACCTCACCAACCAACTCAGGGTCAAGGGCAGATGTCGGCTCGTCGAGCAAGAGCACATCAGGCCTCATTGCAAGGGCACGGGCCAAGGCCACACGTTGCTTTTGACCACCCGACAAGTGACGTGGGTAGTAATTTTCACGATTAGAAAGCCCAACCTTAGCGAGCTCTTCTTTCGCAATCTTGGTAGCTTCTTCGTCAGAAAGTTTCTTAACAATCTTAAGACCTTCCTTAACATTATCCAAGGCTGTACGACGTTCAAAGAGGTTAAACTGTTGGAAAACCATAGCCAACTTACGGCGAAGGGTAAGGATTTGCTCCTTGGTAATTGTTCCAAAATCCACCTTGAAATCATCAATGGCAATAGTACCAGAATCGGGTTGTTCCAAATAGTTCAAGCAACGAAGGATAGTCGACTTCCCTGCACCAGAGGCACCAACAATAGCCACAACTTCACCTTTTTCAATGTCAATATCGATGCCATCGAGAACCTTTTGTCCTGAAAATTCCTTGGTCAAATTTTTGATACTAATCATTAGCGGTCACCTCCAATGCCAGAAATGTCAGCCGCTTCAGGCGCCTTAATGGCCATGTGATTTTCAACTGAACGACCAATGTACTCAATCAAGATTGAGATTGCCCAGTATACAAGAGCTACTGAGATATAACGTTCAAAGTAACGGTAGTCAGCACCACCTAAGATTTGAGCTTGCGCATACATTTCAACGATACCTGCACTGAAGGCAAGTGATGTTCCCTTAGTCAAACCAATCAAACTGTTAATCAAACTTGGTGTCGCAATAACTGCCGCATTTGGAATGATGACACGACGGTAAACTTGTGCTGATGTCATCCCAAGAGAACGGGCAGCTTCGATTTCCCCAGCGTCAACGGCCTGAATCGCTGCACGGATGGTCTCACTCATGTAAGCTGCTTCATTAAAGGCAAAGGCTGTAATAGCGAAGATAGCTGGTGGAATCTCATTAATGTTCCAATCTAAGCCGAACTCACCATTCAAGTAACGAAGGAAGAGTGGAATACCATAGTAAGTCAACATGAGTTGTACAAGGATTGGTGTCCCACGCAAGAAGCTCACAAAAACGGCTTGAATTGGATAAAGGATACGTACTCGATTAATTTTAACAACCGCAAAGACAAGGGCCAAAATCAAACCGAAGAAGGCACCTGCAATAGTCAATCCCAAGGTTAAAGGCAAGCGTTCTACAATCTTAGGAACAGCATCGAAGACAGCCTTCCATGAGAAGAGCTTACCAGCTGGCATCCAAGATGAAATCCAGTTGAAGACAATTGTAACCAATTGCAAAACATAGCCCCAAAGGATTTCCACTAGCCATGATAAGGGAATGGCTAAAGCAACAGCTACTGCCAAACCAACCAAGCCAAGGATAACTTGAAGATACCAAGGTGACCGATTAAATGCTTCTATACTCTTTTTCACAATGTCGCCCTTTCTTTCTAAAAAAGTCGGTTAGCCTAGTGCTAACCGTTCAAATATCTTATCATAAATTTTATAATATTCATTTTAGCACGACTCAGAAAGTCTGTGAAATAGTCTTTTCTTATCAAAGTGATAAGGAAATCATATCACTGATAATTCAGCTTTATTAACGTCAAAAAGCTGAGACAGCAGTCTCAACTTTTAACAGTCTTATTTCAAATCACTGACGTAATCGCCACCGAAGTATTCCTTACTGAGTTTGGCAAGGGTTCCATCCTTCTTAAGCTCTTTGATACGTTTATTGACAAAAGTCTTGAGTTCCTTACCTTGCTTATTTTTTGAGAAAATAAGGTATTCAAGACCATCAGTCTTCATACCGATATCGTCTTTAAGCTTGTTTACAGCCAACTTATAGCCTTGATCTTTAACAATATACTCAGACGAAATGGCATCATAAAGGATAAAATCAATTTTTCCTTCTTGAATGTGTTGAACGCGTGTTGAAAGACCCGTCGAGCTAGAAGCGTAATTGATTGTAATTGGTGTCTTGTCCGCATTGGCGTGGTTCCAGTTTTCAAGCAACTGAGCGTAGTTAGTGCCAGGAAGCACTTCTGTTGTCTTACCAGACAAATCGTCTAGGCTAGTATACTTTGTACCCTCAGCACTGATGATTGCATAGTTAGAACGTGAAATCGGATCTGAAAAACTATATTTCTGTGCACGCTCTTCATTGTAGTTAAAATCATTAGCTGCAATCTGATAACGTCCAGAATCCACCCCTGTCAAGATGGAATCAAAAGGCGTCGTTACAAACTTGACCTCATACTTGTCTGAATCCTTAAAAACAGCCTTTACCAAATCAATATCATAACCCTTGAAGTCATCACCTTTTTTAAAAGTGAAAGGTGCCGTATCAGAGTCAGTCGCAACAGTAATCGTCTGCTTTTCACCAGATACCTTACTGTCACCTTTGTTTCCACAAGCTGCCAAAGTCATAACTGACAATCCAAGAATCCCCATGACTGCAAGCCATTTTTTCATATCTATAATCCTCGATACTCTCATTAATAGTTAGCAATAACAGTTTACCATCTTTATCCCAACTTGTCTAATAATAAAAACCTAAGTGGTGATAGAAAATGGTTGCCACTCATGTAATAACTCTTCTCGTCCAAAAAAGCTTCCCGTATATGATTAACATCAAATGCAATAAAATACTACTTGTCCTTACCTGATAACTTATTACTTGAGTCGCTACTATCTTCAGGTTGATAGTCTGACAAATCCTTATGGATACGTTCAGCGTAAACGACTTTATTTTCTGATTCAGCATGGTCAACCAGATCCTCGACAAGTTCTTTATAATTTTTTGTAGAGATAGTCCAGTTGACCCCATTATCTTCGATAAATTGAAGTTCCTTTCCAAATTATCTGAACCTGTCAAAGGTATACAGAACAATTCTTTATCAATATCCTTAAATCACCGTTAAAGTTTTCACACTAAAGGAACTTTGTTGTGAGATCTTTGCCCTTACCCTTTTCATCATTACTCTTATCAGATTGGTTCCAGTACTTCAACTTGTCAATATTAATACCATAGGGACTCATAAGGATAGTACGAACAGCAGCTTCAGCTCCATGGAAACTAACAGAGAGTGAAGTAAAAGTCACTGTTGCTTCATCTTTCTTGACTTTCACTTCCTTCAGTTTATAGTCCTGAATCTTGCCAATCATATTACAGCTTACCCTGAGAAACTTTGAAAACACTTGAGTTGGTGTCTTAGTATTAGCCTTGACACGTTATGTCGAAGTTGATTCGTTTTTTCTTTTCAGCTGACTTATTTGAAGCACAGGCTACAAGAACCAAGCATGTTGCTAAAATCAAGCCCAGATACGTAAAAACTTTTTCATTACTTTTATTATCTCATTTCTATTACTTACTAATTAAGATAGCACAGGTCTAATGATGCTTTAAGGTCAACTAGCAACGCAAAAAGTCAAAACTCTACTATTATATAATCACGTATATAATCACGCCAAATCGTCTAAGTCTAACTGTCTACCTTCTTGGTCTTCCAAACCTGTCAGCGTAACACCAAGCAGGCGAACGCCACTACTATTTTCCTCCAGCTGATCAAAAATACTATGAGAAATCCTATCGATGGTGTCAAAATCCTGGGTTGATTTGTCCAAGGTCATACGTTTGGTTAGGGTTGAGAAGTCCGAATAACGAACCTTGATGACAATGATACGACCGACTTTTTTAGCTTTCTGGGCGCTTTCCGCTACCCGTTTAGCATTTTTAGTCAACTCAGCCTTGATGTCATCTTCATTATACAGGAGCTTACCATAGGTTCGCTCACTTCCGATAGATTTACGGACACGATTAGGCTTTACTGGGCTATTGGAAATGCCTCTAGCCTTGCGAAAGAGGTCAAAGCCAAAACGTCCAAAGCGGTCTATTAAGGTTATCTCAGAAATTTTCAAAAGATCGGCACCGGTGTATATATCCATGTCATGAAGACGCTCAACTGACTTTTTACCAACACCATGAAACTTTGCAATAGGTAGCTTTTTCAAAAATTCCTGGGCCTCTTCGGGAAGTACTACCGTCAAACCAGCAGGTTTTTGGAAATCAGAAGCCAGCTTCGCAATGAATTTATTGTAGGAAACACCAGCCGAACAGGTCAGATGGAGTTCCTGCCAGATATCATACTGGATAAGTTTAGCGACCTTAACGGCCGACTTGATCCCAAGTTTATTGGTCGTAACATCGAGATAGGCCTCGTCAATAGACATAGGCTCAACCAAGTCCGTGTAGCATTTAAAAATTTCACGAATCTGCATCCCTACCTCTCGGTAATGGCTATAATTTCCTGAAATAAAGACAGCATTGGGACAACGTTCGTAGGCTTCCTTAGAAGACATGGCTGAGTGGACACCGTATTTTCTAGCCTCGTAGTTACAAGTAGACACCACACCACGACCGCCTGTTTTTCTGGGGTCATTACCGATAATAACAGGTTTATCTTTAAGACTAGGGTCATCCCTCATCTCAAAAGGCATCCATGTCGATATGAATAATTTTCCGACTCGTATCATTAATTAGAGGGAACTCTAGCATGGCTTCTTGCCTCCTTTCTCAAATTTATCTCATTGTAAAGCCTTTCACATAAAACTTTGGGCCTACAAAACATTCTCCCCCTATGATACCAAAATCTATCAAAAAAACAGAAATTTATAATACAGATTTCCAGTTTTCAAAACTGTATTATAAAAGAATGTCTTTAAAAACGGAGTTTCAAAGTTATGTAAGCGGTTACTGTGTGATATAATACTTCTAGAGAATGTAACAGATGATTTTGTTACATTCTCTAGAAAGTATTATAGGAGATCCAAACTATGGCAACGGTTAAAACTAACACAGATGTTTTTGAAAAAGCGTGGGAAGGCTTTAAAGGAACTGACTGGAAAGAAAAAGCAAGTGTGTCTCGCTTCGTACAAGCAAACTACACACCATATGATGGTGATGAAAGCTTCCTTGCAGGACCAACTGAACGCTCACTTAAAATCAAAAAAATCATTGAAGAAACTAAAGCTCACTACGAAGAAACTCGTTTCCCAATGGATACTCGTCCGACATCAATCGCAGATATTCCTGCCGGCTATATTTCAAAAGACGACGAACTAATCTACGGTATTCAAAATGATGAGTTATTCAAATTGAATTTCATGCCAAAAGGCGGAATTCGTATGGCAGAAACAGCTCTCAAGGAACATGGCTATGAACCTGATCCAGCTGTTCACGAAATTTTTACAAAACATGTAACTACAGTAAATGACGGTATCTTCCGTGCTTATACATCAAATATCCGTCGTGCACGTCACGCACACACTATAACTGGACTTCCAGATGCTTACTCTCGTGGACGTATCATCGGTGTTTATGCTCGCCTTGCTCTTTACGGTGCTGACTTCTTGATGCAAGAAAAAGTAAACGACTGGAACTCTATCGAAGAAATCAACGAAGAAACTATTCGTCTTCGTGAAGAAGTTAACCTTCAATACCAAGCACTTCAAGATGTTGTTCGCCTTGGTGACCTTTACGGTGTAGATGTTCGTCGTCCAGCCTTCGATACTAAAGAAGCTATCCAATGGACAAACATTGCTTTTATGGCTGTATGTCGTGTTATCAATGGTGCGGCTACTTCACTTGGTCGTGTGCCAATCGTCCTTGACATATATGCAGAACGTGACCTTGCTCGTGGTACTTACACTGAATCAGAAATCCAAGAATTCGTTGATGATTTTGTCTTGAAACTTCGTACTGTAAAATTCGCACGTACAAAAGCTTACGACGAACTTTACTCAGGTGACCCAACATTCATCACAACTTCTATGGCTGGTATGGGTGCTGACGGACGTCACCGTGTTACTAAAATGGACTACCGTTTCTTGAACACACTTGATAATATTGGTAATGCTCCAGAACCAAACTTGACAGTTCTTTGGTCTGACAAATTGCCTTACTCATTCCGTCGCTACTGTATGCACATGAGTCACAAGCACTCTTCTATTCAATACGAAGGTGTGACTACTATGGCTAAAGACGGATACGGTGAAATGAGCTGTATCTCATGTTGTGTATCACCACTTGACCCAGAAAACGAAGAACAACGCCACAACATCCAATACTTCGGTGCTCGTGTTAACGTACTTAAAGCCCTTCTTACTGGTTTGAACGGTGGTTACGACGATGTTCATAAAGACTACAAAGTATTTGACATCGATCCAGTCCGTGATGAAGTTCTTGACTTTGACACTGTTAAAGCTAACTTCGAAAAATCTCTTGACTGGTTGACTGACACTTATGTAGATGCCCTTAACATCATCCACTACATGACTGATAAGTACAACTACGAAGCTGTTCAAATGGCCTTCTTGCCAACTAAACAACGTGCTAACATGGGATTCGGTATCTGTGGTTTCGCAAATACTGTTGATACATTGTCAGCTATCAAGTACGCTACAGTTAAACCAATCCGTGACGAAGATGGCTACATCTACGACTACGAAACAATCGGTGAATACCCACGTTGGGGTGAAGATGACCCACGTTCAAACGAATTGGCAGAATGGTTGATTGAAGCTTACACTACTCGTCTTCGTAGCCATAAACTCTACAAAGATGCAGAAGCTACAGTTTCACTTCTTACAATCACTTCGAACGTTGCTTACTCTAAACAAACTGGTAACTCTCCAGTTCACAAAGGGGTATACCTCAACGAAGATGGTTCAGTGAACTTGTCTAAATTGGAATTCTTCTCACCAGGTGCTAACCCATCTAACAAAGCTAAAGGTGGATGGTTGCAAAACTTGAACTCACTTGCAAGCCTTGACTTCGGTTATGCAGCTGACGGTATCTCACTTACTACTCAAGTATCACCTCGTGCCCTTGGTAAGACTCGCGACGAACAAGTTGATAACCTCGTAACTATCCTTGACGGATACTTCGAAAACGGTGGACAACACCTTAACTTGAACGTTATGGACTTGTCAGCTGTTTACAAAAAGATCATGAGCGGTGAAGATGTTATCGTACGTATCTCTGGATACTGTGTAAACACTAAATACCTCACTCCAGAACAAAAAACTGAATTGACACAACGTGTCTTCCACGAAGTTCTTTCAACGGACGATGCTATGGGATAAAATGAATAAAGAGCTCGCAATAGCGAGTTCTTTTCTTTTTGTAAAACACTTGCTTTTCATTATAGTTTTCTAAATAAACTATAATTTATATTTGACTATCTTTCATATTAGCTATAAAATAAAGGCGTTTCTGTTTGGTTTCTCCAAACACTTCACTTTCAGAAGTACCTTAGAGAAATATCACCCTGTCACCGTCTGACTACTAGTTTACAAATAACAGGTCAACTAGCAGTCATGACAAAAATAACAGCCTATAGGGAGAAAAGATGAATAAGAAAAGTTTTAAGCTAATTGGATTATTGTCTCTTATAGCAGCTACCATCCTACTCGTAGCCTGCCAGTCTGAAACTAAAAGTAAAACCTCTAAGTCTCAAGAGGTCCAATGGGGCTATACGGGTATAACTGGTCCTGAACATTGGGGTGACCTTTCTAAAGATTATGAACTCAGCAAAAATGGTAAAGAACAATCTCCGATCAATATCACTGGAGCTGAGGACGTTGATCTTCCAGAACTAAACCTTAATAATCAAGAATCAGAAGCTCAAGTTGAAAATAATGGGCATACGATTGAAGTCAGCTTTAAAAATCCAAAGAATACCCTAACGATTGGTAAGGAAGTTTACAAGTTGCAACAATTCCATTTTCACGCACCAGCTGAGAATGAAATAGATGGCAAAACCTATCCTCTCGAAGGGCATTTCGTCTACAAGACGGATAATGGAAAAATCACAGTTGTCTCAGTTCTCTATAACTATGGAGACAAAAACCAAGCCTTGCAATTAATCTGGGATAAAATGCCTCAAGCCGCCAATACTGAAACGGATTTATCTCAGGCTATCTCACCTGATGATTTCTATCCTGAAAACAAGGACTATTACAACTTTGAAGGCTCATTGACAACACCGCCTTGTACTGAAGGCGTTAACTGGATTGTCTTCAAAAGCCAAGAAACTGTCAGTAAGGAACAGGTGGAAAAATTCTCCCAAACTCTTGGATTTGAAAATAACCGTCCTATCCAAGATGCAAACGGCCGAAAAATTAAAGCATAAAACCTATCAAAAGCTTGATGATAGACTATAATCTTTGCTACACTATTCCTATGATTATCAAACATACAAGAGATACACTTTCAGAGACTTATCTAGATGCTGTGGCTATTCGAAACACCGTTTTCGTTAAGGGCCAAGGAGTTCCTCGCTCCATCGATATTGATGCCAATGAAGCCTACTGCATTCACTTTGTCCTCTATGATGACAAGGGCCAGGCTACAGCAACCGTACGACTACTTCCTAACATAGACTTGACACAAGTTACACTCCAACGTATGGCCGTGCTCGACGACTACCAAGGTCAAGGTCTGGGTAGCATCCTCCTAAAAGAGGCTGAAGATTTCGCTCAAGAGCAGGGCTTCAAATCTATTTCTCTCCATGCTCAACTAGGGGCACTTAAGTTCTATCTCAATAATGGCTATCAAGAAGTCGGCCAAATCTTCGAAGAAGCTGGTATCCAACACATTACGGTTGAAAAGTCCTTAATAAGTAAAAAAGCTTAAGCAGTAGATCAACTCTGCTTAAGCTTCTTCTTTTGTTGAAAATATAGAATAGCCATGCTCGATAGCAAGAACTGCCACATTTTCTTTTTTTAATAGCTCTACAATCTTTTTCCAGTATTTCTATCCTTTTAAAAAAAGTACAAACACTCCCATGTAAACCAAAAAAACAAGAGACAAGCTTTCTTTTCTTAGAGTGTCTACTC
>OGOM01001219.1_pt1 | contig 20128 bp, 8 predicted proteins | sample 1552681 | NCBI WGS metagenome assembly OGOM01 (sample SAMEA2580188, study PRJEB22360) | human gut metagenome | biome: human gut; feature: human-associated habitat; material: faeces | place: Denmark | collected 2008/2010 | reverse complement strand
CACAAGTTATCAAAATTAATTATACAAATCCTTGAATTCCGAGCATTCAAGGATTTTTTTATTTTATTTTCTTTTCCCCATTCTTTTATACTCATTCAAAGAGGTCGTAAAAAGCAACTCCCCCCAGCGAAAAAGAAAAGCGCATATTGCCCCATTTTATTTGGCTTGCTTATAAATGGAAAGAGGAGCGATACAGCATCGTGTACTGCTCCTCCTTGCCAATATATGAAAAAACAAATCCCAACTATTGCACATAACGGACCGTACTCCCAGTCCTGCTTTTAACATCGGTCTGTTGTCCTTCTAATAGTATTTCACGGCAGGAGCTGCCGTTCCTTTATATTGTTTATTGACATAAACACGTATCCAATCTATGTACATACAAGGCATGGCGCTGTTGTCCCACAGTTCAGGTTTCACAGCTCCGGCCCATGCTTTGGGATTGGTTGAGATACCGGTGCTAAAAATCATAAAGAAACCTTTAGGATCACTCCACGGCCAATCGGTATTACCATTTTCCCCTCGTTTGTGCTCAAAATAAGTAGCTCCATTTACCCCACCTACTATACGGTCGGGATACCATTCCAACCAATAGATATTCCATTTTGACATATCTCTGATTTCAATAGACGAAGTAACACTTCCTGCACCACCAACTACACCGGCATAATGATTTTCCGAGTGCAGGGTGAAATGAGCACGGTTATTCAATTTCCTTTTAGGGTTCTCCAAAAGATCTATCTCACCATTGGCAGGCCAAGGAAGATTATTATTGCCCATAAACCACAACGCATCGTTGAACCCCTCATAGGCATTACGTTTGAATCGCACCTCAATGCGCATATTTTCTGTAAAATTACACCACTCCTCACTACTTCCGGGCAGAGCAGTCCGATAACATCCATGTGAGAATTTCACACGCTTACCGAAACGGTTATCCACCGAATCAGCTTCTTCTATGCTACGAATCTGCAATACACCATTCTTCACTTCCGAACAACGGCTGTTATCTACCCGGGCATCACGACTCATATGCTTGCCTCGATGTTCGATGAATCCCAACGGCAGTCCATTACGGGTATCCCGCTCCAGGAACTCATGTGCAGTAAAAAAACTCCATCCATCCACCGACGGATGCGCATCCCCAACTTTTAAAGTAAGCGGTGCACCGGGAACGGGATAGACTGCAGATTCATCATCTTTAGCAGGTAAAGCAACAGCGAATATTCCTATTTCAGCAATCGATGTACATGGTTTCCCACTTATTTCAGCAAGAGGAACCAGACGGAAGAAACGTCCTCTATAACTTTGTTCAAAGTGTACGAAACAAGTCACAGGGTTATGCATAATGTTACTGAACTCCCCGGATGTGGCACATGTTTTCCAATGCGAGCCATCCATACTGACTTCAAAACGGTATTTATAGATAGTTCCTGCCAGATTATCGTCCTGCGCAGGTGTATAGCTGAATCCGGTGATTTCGGCATCGCGCCCCAAATCTACCATGAATGTTTTCAGCCCTTCCGTACGCCATACTGTCTGTACATTTTTATCAAAAGCCTTCCGCATAGTCTCATCCGTACCGGAAAGACGCCATTGGCTTACCGGCACATTTCCCAACTGAACTTTAGCGCTATTGTCTGTCAGCGGACGGGCATAAAAAAGTCCCGTACGCAGAATGTGAGCTTCGTTACGCGCAGAGCGTATCGTCAGACGAATTTTCTCCGGTTGGCACTCTGTAAAACGCACCAAACGCTTGTAGCCCACAGTAGTACCTTCGGCAAGTGTCCGCCAATTCCCATCCCAATAGCCTTCTAATAAAAAACTTTCCACACGTTGGCCTTTGGTTATATCCTCCTGAATCATAAAGGTGTTTACAAGAGCATCCTTCCGTACCATGTACTCTTTCGATGTACCTGATAGGGCTTTCCACCGTGTTCTCCCCCCCCTCAGATAATCTTTTTCAAAAGTATTTTTGAGGTAAGTAGAGAACTCTTTTAGCCTGCGGCAATCATTTTCATGGATAAGTCCCGACTTATTGGGTGGAATATTGAGCAATAACACCGAATTATATCCTACCGACTTGAAGTAGATATCTGCCAGATGCGCAAGCGATTTTACATGACTATCCTCCTTGGAATGGTAAAACCAGCCCGGACGGATAGATACATCCACCTCCGAAGGAAACCAAAAAAGCTCTTTTGCGCGCGCCACAATGTCCCGGCTTCCCAAATCTTTTGACTTGCCAAATACTCCCAGCTCCTTATTTTGTCCTATGGCACGGGAATAAATACCAGGAGTTAATACCGTAGCGCTCCATTCTGTCTTACGTCCGATGCCCTTCTCGTTGCCTACCCAACGAACGTCATCGCCCATGACAGCAGTAACCGCTTTGGGCTGTAAACGCCGGATTGTACGCTCAATAGCCTCCCAATCATAAATTTGCTTTTTGCCATTAGGCCCTTCTCCATTGGCTCCGTCGAACCACACTTCATGCACTTCTCCATAGTTGGTAAGCAACTCCGTAAGCTGCTCGATGAAGAACTGGTTATAGGCATCGCCTTGTCCGTAACATTCGGCATTGCGATCCCAAGGTGAAAGATATATACCGAACTTCAAGCCATATTTCTTGCAGGCATTGCGTAATTCGCGCACCACATCTCCCTTGCCATTCTTCCAAGGTGACGACACTACAGAATGCCGGGTAGTCTTAGTCGGCCATAGACAAAAGCCATCATGATGCTTGGCAGTAATGACAGCCATCTTGAAACCTCCTTCTTTCAAGGCACGCACCCATTGCTCGCAATCCAGTCCGGTAGGATTGAAAAGCGCAGGATCCTCCTTGCCGTCTCCCCATTCACGTTCTGTAAAAGTATTGATACCAAAATGTAAAAAAGCCGTCAGTTCCATCTGTTGCCACTCCAACTGCTGTGGTGTGGGTACTAACCGGGAGGCCATATCTATTTTCTCCTCCACCGTAGCTTGTGGTGGAAATTCCAAATGCTTTTCGTAATATTCCTGTGCATTGGACTGTGTATAACAGCTCAACAACATCAAAGCAGAAAAAAATGTCTTTTTCATGGTTGTTCTTTTTCTATTCAATAATTATCTCATCTATGCACACCTTCGTTGTTTGCTCCGGACGAACATGCGTTGGCGGATTCATACCAGCTCCATAGGCAACAATACGCACATAGCGAGACTCATCTTTTAAATCAAACTGCACATCCTCTGTAAACATACCCTGTCTGAATATTTCCGTCTCTGTAAAGGACTGTTCTTTTATTTTCCGGTATTGACGATCATCCGGCGATACCCAGACCTCCATCCTGCGCGGTTTGTGGATGCCCATGCCGTAACTGTTGTTGAATCCCATTATGAGTTTCTGCATACGGGTTTTCTTGCCTAAGTCAAGGGTGATGCAGATTGTATCGTTATTTTCCCATGACGCCCATTCAAAGTCAGAACTGCGACTGCTCCCTCTGACTCCGTTAACCAGCACATCCTTTGCCGGAGAGTCCGTATATACTGTACAAGCTGTCGCCTTATTCAAACCAACCGGCAACGTCAGCATTTTCCCCATGCGCTTTCCATTGTAAAAAGTTGCACATTTCAGCAGCGTGCTCTGTTTTACAATCAGAGGTTTTACATAGCGCGGAGAGTTGACCGTTGGTTCACCCCCGTCCAAGGTATAGGCTATCTCCACATCGGGACGAATACAATCCAGGGTGACTTGTAACTTGCCATTGCGAACCGTTACAGAGTGCTGAATATTATACATTGATTGGGCGAAATTCACTCCTTTGACGGCCAATCGTTCCGTAAAATGATCCAGCGCTTTCAGAAAGCGGCTCCAGTCTTTCTTTCCTGGTATAGTCCACCCCACTTCAGCCACAGCCGCCAACCGGGGGAACAACATATATTCCACATCACTGGTCCGGTTGCAGAACTCTGTCCACATAGAACCTTGCACACCCATCAACAGCGACTTTATCCCATCATTCCAAGTCGGTCCCACAGGTTCATAACTATAAATATCTTTCAATGTATTATTTCCAAAATAGGTATACGGTTCAAACCATTGGGGACCTTGATAACGGATAAGATACATGACACGAGCAGGAGTCATTACAAAGCGATGCCCTTGCCCGGCTGCTTTTAGCGCAGCTTCACCCATACCTCTCCAGCCGAATATAATAGCATCATCAGGTATCTGCGATTGGGTCAGTTCGTCCCATCCCATCACTTCACGCCCCTTGCTTTGTACATACTTGCTCATACGTCGCATAAAATAACCTTGCAAATCTTCCTCATCCGCCAGTTTTTCCTCTCTGATACGTTTCTGGCAAAGCGGGCATTGCTTCCAATGCGTTTTCCAAGCCTCATCACCCCCTAAATGAATATACCGGGAAGGAAAAAGCGCCATTACCTCATCAAGAACGTCTTGCAGGAAATGATAAACATTTTCATTCCCCGCACAATAAATGATGTCAGCATGATTCCCCCCGAGTCCCGGCAACACACCAATGAATTTATCCACTACAGGACAAGCAAGCATCGGATAGGCTGCAAGAGCCGCATTGCTGTGTGCCGGCATATCTATTTCAGGTATAATTTCAATGCACCGTGAGGAAGCATATGCCACAATCTCGCGTATGTCCGTCTGGGTATAGAATCCTTTTTTCACGGTAGGCTCACCTTGCCGTTGGTTGTGCCTCTCATGGAAAAGCAAGCCTTCCCGTTCTACGCGACGGGAGCCTACAGCCGTAAGCAAAGGATGCTTTTTTATCTCAATGCGCCAACCGTTATCATCAGTAAGATGCAAGTGCAATGTATTTATCTTCAACAAAGATATACAATCTATCAGACGTAAAAGGTCTTCTTTAGGAATAAAATATCGGGCTACATCAATCATCACGCCTCTGTACCCGAAACGGGGACTGTCATTCACGGTAGCAGCCGGTACGCTCCAGTCGACATTCATTGCACGCTCTCCTCCCTCCAGCTCTGAAGGCAGAAGTTGGCGCAAGCTTTGAAAGGCATAGAACGCCCCTTCTTTACTCGATGTATACACGTTAATCCGCTTAGGAGTGATGACCAGGCGATAAGCTTCTTTTTTTAAGGAACTATCAAAACGAAGGCAGACGTCACCGGCTTTCGCTGTTGTTTTCACTTGAGGAGTAAAGCCTGCAGGAACATTGAACAGCGAGGCGAACTGTTCTGCTACAGATACCATAGCTGTATCCTCTACGGTGATTACCGTACTGGCTTTAAATATGAAATTACCCTTTTCAAGCGTAAAATTCTCTGGTGCAGGTACAATTTCTAATTTTTGCATCTTGCGCTCTTCACCTCTGACATAAAGAATGCAGACACACAAAAAGAAGAAGGTCAAAATGAAGATATTTTTTTTCATTTCTATATTTATATGGTGAAAAATCAGTCTCTATCACGTTCCGGCGAGAACCGCACCGGATCGTTATACTGCTCTTGCAGCTCCAGCATGGTCTCTTTCAAACTATCTACAATTGACGTATAGTCGCTGTTTCCGTATAAATTATGCATTTCTGTAGGATCCTCCTTCAGGTCATACAGCTCCCAAGTATCAATATCATTGTAAAAATGAATAAGTTTGAAACGGTCTGTCCGTACTCCGTAATGACGTTTAACCATATGCTCTGCCGGATATTCATAAAAATGATAGTACAAAGCCTTGCGCCAATCCACCGGATGCTCACCTCTCAATAGCGGCAGCAATGATACTCCGTGCATATCCTCGGGTACTGGAATGCCGGCAAGTTCCAGAAAGGTAGGAGCATAGTCGATGTTCTGTACCATCTCACGGATTTCTCCTTTTGCATTCAGCCCTTTGGGCAGATGCATAAGCAATGGTGTGTGCATAGACTCCTCATACATGAAACGTTTGTCAAACCATCCGTGCTCACCCATGTAGAATCCCTGATCAGAGGTATAAACCACCAATGTATTTTCCAGCATACCTTTGTCTTCCAAATAATCCAGGATTCTTCCGACATTGTCATCCAATGACTTAACCACCTTCATATAGTCTCTCATATACCGCTGATATTTCCATTCCGCCAGTTCCTTGCCTTTCAAGTTGAGCTTATAGAACTCTTCAGTAATAGGTGCGTAAAAATCTTCAAACTGCTTGCGCTCAAGCGAGTCCATACGGTTCAGCATACATTCATATGTCTTTTTCAAACGCGACTCCTGACCGTCTTTCAGCATTTTCAAATCATATATAAGATCCATATCTTCAGCAATGCCCATTTCCTGAGAAGCAGCGGCAATACGTCCTTCGTAATCATCATGGAAATTTTCCGGCAATGGAAAGACTTTATCTTCGTAAAGTGAAAGATTTTTGATTTCCGGTAACCAATTCCGGTGGATGGCTTTGTGGTGAATGAGCAGACAGAACGGCTTCTTCTTGTCCCGTGAGTTTTCCATCCAGTCAATACTCATATCTGTGATAAGATTCGTTATATATCCTTTCTTCCGGATAGTGTCGTTGTTCATGTTAATAAAATCCGGATTGTAGTAATTACCCTGACCGGGAACAATTTCCCAATAATCGAATCCAGTAGGAAGACTTTCCAAGTGCCACTTCCCGATAATTGCTGTCTGATAACCGTTTTCACGCAAAATTTTCGGGAAAGTCTGCTGAGTACCATCAAATACGCAAGTACTATTGTCGTAAAACTTATTACCGCAACTGTGTTTACCTGTGAGCATGCAGGCACGACTAGGCCCGCTAAGCGAATTGGCCACAAAACTATTGGCAAATCGCACTCCATCAGACGCAATACGGTCTAAATTGGGAGTATGAACATAACGACGATCATAGCAACTCATCATCTGTGCCGTATGGTCATCGGTCATGATGTACACAATATTATACGGCTTATATTTCTGTTCCTGCTTTTGCTGGCAAGAAAAAAGTGAGGAAGATACAATAGTCACCCCTGCTACTGAAAAAAGTACATGTGTTGTTTTCATTTTATTAGGATTACGAATTATGGATTACACACACTATATTATTAATTCCGTCTGCAAAAATGGCAAGCTCTTATATAGATTACAGCCCTATATTTACTATAAAAACTCCAATAATCGCTATTTTCATATTATTTTGATTAGTATGGAGAGTGCATCCCGGACTTAGCTTAATAAATAAAAGGAGGCACAGAGCAAACAGCTACTCTATGCCTCCAGCAAATATCTGCAAAACTGCTACTAAGGCAAAAATAGATTAATAACCAAAGTTGTTGTCATCTACCGTAATGCCTTCGTTATAATTGATTTCTGACAAAGGTATCGGCAATAGCAGATTCTTCTTCAAGAAGTCCTGAGTCAATGCTCCACCTTCCGCTTCGTTATAAAGACGATCCTGCTTATTATTTTTTGTTTCCTGATACGTTTCTACCGAGGCTCTCGTTATCTCATGATTATTGTGTTTTTCCAAGGCTTTTTTAAAGAGTTCCACACCTTTCAACCGTACCATTTCATACATATTGGGCTCACCTGCAAATTCAAAGATCCGTTCGTAATACAGATGCTCTCTCACTTCATCCTGCGTCAAAGTCTTCGGCCAGTCAGCCGGCTGAGCAGAAGTCCCTGCAGATGATTGTCGGGCACGTGTCAATACCTCATTAGCTAAATCAATAGCACGGTCTTTCTGCCCCAATTCATTATATACATCGGCCATCAAAAGCAACATTTCGGCATAACGGTATACAATCAGATTTTTATGACTGCGTGTACCCGTAGCTTTCTTATCGAACATTTTTCCGAAATAGGGAGAAGCATGTTCTTTGCCAGAAGCTGCATAATCTGTTTGTACACTTTCTCCAATACGGGCCAAACGTGTGGAGTCTTTTAGAGCCTGACCTGTCAAAGGAACCTTTTTATCAGGGTTCATTGCCTCCGCCATCTTGGTATAGTCAGCAAATTTTGCTATAGAAGGATTCGAAGGGTCTTCCATGTCTGCATAGGGAAGTTCTGCTACAAAATCTTGCTGTAGCGGTATGCCGTTTTCCATTACTGGTTTTCCGTCCTTCATCACATAGACACCTTTCACCTTATATGTGATGTACGGATAAGAGTAAGTAGAGTCATTGGCACACGGTTGGTCGCCCTTTTGCGGTACATCATCAGCCTGATTATTCTTATGCTGGCGCCAGCTGGTAAGGAAATTTATTTCCAAACGGGGATCACCGGGATAGGTAGCACGCATCCAGTCGTAAAGCGCTTTGGTTGCCTTGTACGTCCCCCATGCGATACCACTGTTTGAGTGAGCCGGAGCAAAACGGTTACAAGCACGATTGAATACCAAAGTGGACTCTGCGTTATAGTTCAATTGGAAGATTGATTCTTTACTTCCATTTACATTGTCTACAAACAAGTCGCCAAATTTCGGTTGAAGTTGATATTTTCCGTACACTTCATCAAACATGGCTTTGGCATTGTTCAGATTCGTTTGTTTATCAATGTCCAAGCAAGCCATTTTATGATACACTTTGCCCAAATAAGCCTTGGCTGCCAGACTTGTGGCATAGCCATCATTTTGTGTTTCCGGTAACACCAAAGCTGACTTGAAATCATCGATAATCAATCCGAACACCTGTTCTTTCGGCGTACGGGGCATAGCAATTCCATCGGAAGAAGAGGCTGAAGTTCTCATGGGAACGTCACCAAAATGGGAAACCAAGTTGTAATAGGCAACACCACGCAAGAAACGTGCTTCTGCCCCCAGCTTGTTTTTGATATCATCCGAGAGTTCACTCTTGTTCAAATAGTCAAGGAAAGCATTGACTTCAGCGATTACTTTATACATACCGTTCCAAGCATACTCCACTTGTGTACTGGAAGTCAATACATTTAAACTGACATTAGGGTCTTCACCGGAATTACGGTTTGTCCAAGCAAAGCCAGAAGCGCTGATAGGCAATTCCTGCCATTGCTGACCATATCCGTTGGGAGCAGCCATATAGCCGTAGCATCCCAAGAGAGCTTGCCTGGCATTGGACTCACTGCTGAAAATCACCAAATTATTTTGGGAATAAAGGGGCTCTTCATCCAAACAACCGGTCAAAACAGCACTGCCGGTAAGCAGGAAAGAAAAAGCAATATATTTAAAATTCTTCATATTATTCAGTCATTTAAGTTGTTAGTGTAATGGAATTAAAAAGTAAGGTTCAAACCGAAGATGTAGGAACGCGGTGTAGGATAAGAGTTCATATCCACGCCCGGACGAAGTCCGTCGAAGGCAAAACTGTTCACTTCAGGGTCATAACCGCTGTAGTCGGTAAGGATGAAGGCATTCTTCACACTGGCGAATACTGACATGTTTTTCATTCCGATTTTGGAAATCAGGCTCTTGGGCAAAACATAGCTCAATGTAATGTCTGAACACCGGAAGTAACTTCCATCTTCTACATAACGGTCCATCACCATGTTCTGTACCTCAAAGTTAGCCGAGGGGAAGAGATTGCTGGGGTTTTCGACAGTCCACATTCCCTGATAAGCTTCAGAAGTGATGTTGTTGGACTTCATACCCGGTGTGTTTATGTAACGGTTACCGGTGTTCAATATATCACGACCTTGTACTCCGTTGAAAGCAGCTTTCAGCGTCAGCGACTTCCAGGAAAGGCTGGTCTGGATACCATAAGTAAAGTCCGGATTGGGATTACCGATAATATCCTTATCCTTATCATCTACCACACCGTCTTCGTTTCTGTCGACAAACTTCACGTCACCGGCTTTCAATGTCTGCCCCATGGCAGTCTTATAGTAACCTTCCGTTCCATCAGCCTTAGTATAACGGATGCCCTTACCTTCTACCACATCGTCAACCTGTACGATACCGTCAGTCACATAACCGTAGAACTGTCCCGGAGCTTCACCTGCCAGGAACACATGGCCTACACCGAAGTGGTCACCCAAAGAATTACCAAAGTAACCGACTCTTTCACCCAATGCACCAAATTGTCCAGGCAACATACCCAAATCACCGATTTTTCCCTTGTTGACACCAATATTTCCGCTTACATTCCATTTCCAGTCTTTATGGTCAATGATGCAGGCATTCAGTGAGAATTCCACACCTTTGTTTGTCAATGATCCTTGGTTATAATAGGTTGTAGAGAAACCTGCCGAACCCGGAAGATCCCGACTGATAAGCAAGTCTGTAGTTTTCTTATTATAAACATCTATAGTACCTGTCAAACGGGAATTCCAAAAGCCGAAGTCTACTCCCACGTTCCAGGAAGCTGTCTTTTCCCATTTTAAGCTATTGTTTGCCAAGTTAGTAATAGTAAGCGTATTCAAAGCATTGCCCAGTTTGTCGGCATAGATAATACTACCGCCACCATACATGGCAAAAGTAGAATACGGATCGATACTCTGGTTACCAGTGATACCATAGCTCAAACGAAGCTTCAATTGGCTCAGCCATTTCAAACTCTTCATGAATTCTTCCTGTTCCAAACGCCAGGCGATAGAAGCAGAGGGAAAATACCCCCAACGATTATTCTTGGCAAACTTGCTGGAACCATCGGCACGAATGGAGGCTGTTATCAAATATTTCTCAAAAAGATTGATATTCACGCGTCCCAAGTAAGAAAGCAACTGATAATCTTTCTGAATAGGTGTCTGATATTCACGAGAACCGGCCATGTGCATACCATTTTCGCGCATTTCCATTACAGAAAACTTGGTTCCGACCACATTTTTGTTCAAGAAATTGTAATCCTCGTAAGTCATACCGACTGTACCATCCAAATTACCCCAAGAACCCAACTTCGTATTATACATTACCAGATTCTCTACCGAGTAATTGCTCTTGTCAAGATTGGAAATGGCCAAGTAACCTTGGTTATTCATACCCTGATATAGCTCCAGACCATACCAGCGTTTACGTTCATTGGTATTGATGTTACCACCGGTACGGAGATTATAACGCAAAAACTTGCTGATTTTCCATGTCAGGTCCAAGCTGGCATTGAAAGTTTTATCATCAGCCAAGTCTACATAATCATTTAACCAACTGAATACCGTTGTTTTAGCTTCTTGGTCGAAAGCAGGGTCGTCCTCCGGCATTTCATATGGAGCATAGTCCAAAGCCGTACGTGAAACGGCACCTGTAGAACCACCCAATGTATTACCACCGGCCATCATATCGTTCTGACGGAGAGAACCAGCCAAGGACAAACGTAGAGAAACAGCCTTAGACAAGTCGGCATTCAAGTTGGCACGCAAGTCACCCTGCTTCAGTCCTGTCTGTTTCACGGTTCCCTCAATATCCTTGAAATTAGCAGAGACGTAGTAGGTAGTCTTACCTGTACCACCATTTACAGATACGGAATAGTTCTGAGAAAAAGCGGTTTGATAAATTTCTTTCTGCCAGTTTCGTTCAGCCAGCACATGATAGGATTCTGGTTTATCAGGATCATAAGAACCTGTAGCATCACCGAATACATAACGTACTTCGTCACCAACCAGGTGGAACTGCCAGTTTTTCTCGTCCGCCTGACGCGAATTACGATACAAGGCATGCTCACGCAAACTCATCATACTCAACAGTTCAGAAGGCTCTGCAATGGTAAAGTTAGCCGAAGCATTTACTTTTGCCTTACCTTCCTTACCTTTCTTTGTAGTAATCAAAATGACACCATTAGCACCACGGCTACCATAGATGGCGGTAGAAGAAGCATCCTTCAATATGGTAATATCTTCAATATCGGCCGGATTCAGCGAAGCCAAGGGGTCTTGTGCGATCTGAAAGTCACCCGAAATACCAGAAGAAGCAAATTCACCGGTAGAAGCCTGCGGGATATTATCAATTACATATAAAGGTTGGTTATCGCCACGCAAAGAACTAGCGCCACGGATCGTAATAGAGGAAGCAGCGCCCGGAGTAGCAGATGCTGTATTTACCACCAGACCGGCAACTTTACCATCAAGCAGATTGTCTATAGATGTCGCTTTCATTGCCTCATCACCATCCGGACGCATGGTAGTCAAAGCACCGGTCAAGTCACCCTTGCGAGCCGTACCGTAAGCCACGACGACAACTTCATCCAATTGCTGCAAGTCGTCTTTCAACGTTACATTAATATTAGTACGACCACCTACTTTTATTTCCTGCGTTGTATATCCAATAAAAGAGAATACCAATATAGAATTGGAATTTGGAACAGAAACAGTATAATTACCATTTACATCAGTTATGGTACCACTGGCAGCACCTTTTACATGTACGTTTACACCAGGCATCGTTTCACCATTACCATCGTACACAATACCTTTCACTTGAATGGCCTGAGCGAGAGCTGTGGTTACAGCTAACAGACATAGCACCATCACAAGCATCGCCTTTTGAAGTCTTTGTCTCATAGAATTAAATTTAAATAAATATTGTCGTTTCAACGCTGCAAAATTGCAAAACAATCCAAAAACCGAAGTACAAAAATCACTATTAATAGGTCTAAAAATCACTATATTTTCATTGATAGTATTTTTAAGGGCTCCAGCTTCTGAAATAAAGCATTTATGCCCATTTCATCGGTATTACATTCATTTCCAACCAGGAAAAGAATTCATAAACTTCACTATACGAACAAGAAATCTATCGTTTATTTAAAATCAGACATCCATTTTGATAGGTTACACGATAGCTTTTCCCTTTTTGAGTCTTGAAAATCAGCACAGCATCCCGATATCTCAATATGCAAGGTGCTCCCGCATAAGAAATAATGTCAACCTGTCGCAGCTTTCCATCTTTCCAGCATACATCCAATGAAAAATTTCCACGGGCACAAAGTCCGGACACAGAACCGTCACTCCAAGCATCGGGCAAAGCTGGCAACAAGTGAATGAATCCCATGTGACTTTGCAGCAGCATTTCCGTAACACCGGCCGTGCCACCAAAATTTCCATCAATCTGGAAAGGTGGATGCATGTCCCAAAGATTATTCAATGTTCCGTGTTTTAAGAGATTACCAAAAAGTTTATAAGCATGATTACCATCGTGCAGACGCGCCCACTGATTAAGTTTCCAACCCATACTCCAACCGGTTGCTCCGTCACCCCGGTGTTCCAGCACCACTCTGGAAGCATTGGAAAGTTCAGGGGTGGTTATCGGCGATACCGTATGTCCGGGATGCAAACCAAAGAGATGGTTCACATGACGATGCTGGTCTTTCGGATCATCCATATCACCGGACCATTCCATCAGCTGGCCATAGCGCCCAATTTTATAAGGAACCAACTTCTCCAATACCTGCTCCCAGTATTTGCGTTCTTTAGCATCCACCCGCAGCACTTTGCTGGCATCAATAGCATCGAGTAGAATTTCACGGACTACTGCATGTACGAAGGTTGCTCCCTGGTCTACCGGACCATGTTCAGGAGAAGTGGAAGGAGCCGCAGTATAGGTACCGTCGGATTTATGCCATAAGTAATCTATGGCAAAGTTAGCACTACTTTTAATCAGTTCATAACCGATTTCTTTGAGAAACTTCACATCTCTGGTGTAGTCATAATACTCCCAAATGTGTGTTGCCAGCCATGGTCCTGCCATAGGGTTGAAATTCCACGACATATTCTCACTCTCCAACGGTGTAGTAAAACCAAAGATATTTCCAGAAATGGAAGCCGTCCAGCCACGAGCCCCAAAATATGCCTGAGCAGTCTTCTCACCAGGTTTTACCAAAGTACGGATGAAATCTATGAGCGGTTTCATGCATTCGCTTAGATTGGTAGAACATGCCGGCCAATAGTTCATCTGCAGATTGATATTGTTGTGATAGTCCACACGCCACGGACCATCTACATTATTATGCCATATACCTTGCAAATTGGCAGGAAGATTGCCGGGACGAGAACTGGCTATCAGCAAGTAACGGCCAAACTGATAGTACAATTGTTCTAAATAGAAATCTTTTTGACCTTCGCGATAACGACTCAAACGTTGAGTAATCGGCATATCACGAAAATCAGATGAATTTGTCAAGTTCAGTTTCACACGGTTGAACAATGCTGTATAATCTGCATAGTGAGCTTGATATAACGCTTCATAGCCTTGTTTTTCTGCCTCATTTATCCAATAGGCTGTCGTTTCTTCCGGATTTACTCCCACATACGTTTTCGGATTAGTGAAGTCAGGATTGAAATTAATCAGATAGTCAGTATCAGCTGTAATCAGAAATACCACCTCATCCGCTCCTTCGATAAGGAGTTGGTCATGAGTGTTCGTTACAGTCCCACCTTGCGTTAAAACCCGCATACGCACTACATACTCCATACTATTATTATCTAATCTGGCTCGAAAAACCAATCCATTTTTCCCTTCAGGTTGTAAAGAGCCTGCCGAAACCGGATTAGGAGCATAGCTGAATCTAAGGTTCTGTTTAGCAGGACGGTCAGCACTATAACGCATCACCAAAACGTTTGCAGGATAAGATATAAATGAAGTACGCTTATATTTTACTCCATCTTTGCAAAATTGTACTATTGCACGGGCTGAATCGAGCGACAGTTCACGGCGATATCCGCTTATCCCAATAGTACTTAGTCCTGTTTCTATGTAGAATTCTCCCATCGTCGTAAAGTTACCGAACCGGAATGGGTCTTCTTTATAAGATTCATATGGAACTGTACTGTTGAAGTTCTGGCAGGTCAGACGTTCGGCCTTTTCTTGATCACCTTCAGTAAAGGCTTTACGAATCTCGTCAAGAAGATAAGCAGACTGCTTATTTACATTCCAATAATACGCCGCTCCCTTAGCGGTATTCGGTCCCCCTCTCCATAAGGTTTTCTCGTTAAAGGTAATACGTTCGGCTTCTATTGACCCTAAAATATTAGCACCTATACTGCCATTGCCCAAAGGCAAGGAAGCTGATTCCCATTCTGCATCCGGATTCTTAGCATGGTCTCCGGCTGAAATAGGTTTCTTATCCTTCCATAATTCCGGATTTCCACCATACCATACGGCATGACCGTTTAACGTCGTGGGACTATCAAACCAATAAGACAAGGGTGGTTGTATGCCCTGGCCATAAACGCCAAGGCTCATTAACAATCCTATAAATAGAATCCTGTTTCTTTTCATATTATTCATAAAGTACATACAAAGCAGCTCACACAAAAGAGAATCATAGCAATGAGTTGATTCCTGCGATAGCATTTCAGTTACCCAACTATGAATCGGTAACATACTGAAGAAAGTTTCGTCCAACTTACCTTTCAATTCAGTACCCGAATACATATTAAAATAGGCATTCATAAATGAATGATTTAAACTTCCGAATCAAAGAGACTGGAAAAAACATTAGAAACGTTCCCTTAGAACAGCTTGCACACTACATCTTTAATCTTTCCTTTAAAACCGTTCAAGCCATCCCCTATCTGTTGTAAGGGAAATATCAGTGTCTCCTGATACTCCATATACTCCATACGCCTATACTGCTGACAATAGACTTTCTTGGTACGGCCTTCCAGACGTTCCTGCAACTTACCGTTCACATAAAGGGAAGTCCCCTTGTAATCACTTTCTATACGAATATCAGTCCATTCACCTTCAAGTCTGATATAAGAATACGAGCTGTGGACTCTAACGCAGCCTCATCATTTTACAGGACGTATTTCAAAACTAAACAGATACTCTTTTACAGGCACCAAATAAGGCGCTAATCCCCCCGGTCCGGAAGTAGCCGTTCCCACACCGCTTTGCAAAGCGTCAAGATGAACGGTCACCGTGCCATTTCTTTTCAACTTGTTAATGTGCCCGGCAGCATCTATATTCTCATCAGTGAAAGGAGATACACTAAATTCAAATGGCTTCTCCCCCCACACAGACAATCCTTTTCCTAATTCATCGCTAACTTGCATCCAACGCACGTCTGTTCGATTACCGGTAGCCTGAGGACGCACATAATAATGAAACATTCGTTCTGCATCAGTATGATAAATTCCGATACGCCCCGATAGTTTTCGGTCAGCATAAGTCTCATGCTCTCCTCGGCCCAAATAAGTGACACGATTAAAACTGTGGGGCATTTCAAAAACCAGCCCGACACGAGCCAATGAACTGACAAACGTTGTATCCGGAACGAAACGGGTTTGTACAGACAATATTCCATCCTTGCGAATGGTGTATTCGAATGTAGCAGACCCTATTGTCTCATTTTTATCATTCAATAATTCCACTTCACTGTAAGTAGTGTGTCCTGATGTTTTTACAGATAATACACGTTGGACCAAATGATTTAGCCCTAATTTGCGCCAAACCTTTGCGCCCCCCTTCTTTTCACGGTTGTCATTGTCCGTTGCAGGGCGATATAAACTCAGCCGCACAGGCGAGGCAAGATATTCCTGTCCTTCATAGATGTATGATGTTAATGCTCCGGTTTTCGGATCAATCTGAATTTCCGGTTTTTCAGACAGTTTAGCCAATGTCGGACGATACTGACTATTGGCAGGCAAGACAAACTGATCATAAGCAACCTCATCATCAGTTCCGATGAAGGCACTTTTCTTCTTAGGCGTCCAGCTTAGATTCAGATAAGCCTCACGGATATTCCGGGGTAAGCGTACGCCTCCCAATGAAACTTCAGTAGTGGCATGTGGAGCCGCTTCTATAGACTGTTCCCCTTTCGCTAACATTTTACCATTATCTCCCACTATGCTCCACTTCAACACATAAGCATTCAGATTGGTAAAGTCATACCAATTTTTGATAGCGATGGTTAAATTTTTAGGATCTTTGAGTGTGCATTTAATATATTGATAAGCTTTTTTTACCTCTTTTAAATGAGGATGCGGTTCACGTACAGCATTCACCAACCCATTACAGCAAAAGTTTCCAAAACTTGGTATATTTTCCGGTCCGTAATCACCGCCATACGCCCAATACCATTTACCATGAGCATCCACCTCTCTGAATGACTGGTCGACCCAGTCCCAGATACAACCGCCTTGTACGACAGGTTCGCTCTCGAACACTTCCATATATTCCTTCAAACCGCCTCCACTGTTACCCATTGTATGCAAATATTCCGTCATAATGAAAGGGCGGTATACTTTCGGACTTGTCTGATGGGCATAAGCCAACAACTCCTCCACACTACGATACATACGACAGTAAATATCAGTATTATATTGTTGTTCAGCACGTTCATACTGAACTGGACGACTTTGCTCTACTGATTTCATCCAATCGTAAGTGTGTTCAAAATTAATACCATTACCTGCCTCATTTCCTAATGACCAGATTATGATAGCGGGATGATTTTTTGACCTTTCGTACATCCGTTGTACCCGATCCATATGGGCTGGAAGCCATGTGCTATCCTTAGCAAGCGAAGCTGCTCCATACCCCATGCCATGCGACTCAATGTTTGCTTCATCTATTATATACAGACCGTAAAGGTCACAGAGATGATACCAATACGGATGAGTGGGGTAATGCGAATTACGCACTGTATTCAGATTATTCTGCTTCATCAGACGAATATCCTGCTCCATCAGTTCCTTACTGACTGTACGTCCCAATTGAGAATGTTCATGACGATTTGCCCCTTTTACCAATATGGGCACACCGTTTATGCAAAATCGTCCATCTTTGATTTCCGAGGTACGAAACCCTACGTTACACCCTGTCAGATGTATGATTTCTCCAGAAGTATCTTTTAGAGAAATAATCAATGTATAAAGATAAGGATGTTCCGCACTCCAACGTTTCACTTTCGGTAAAGTCTCTTTCTCAAAAAAAATGAAATTGCCGCTTTCCTTGCTTTGAACCGGACAATCCTTTTCCAAAATCGTTTTTCCGCAAGCATCTTCTAACCGATACGATAATGTGGCAGCACCTTCAGCCTCCCCTCCTATGGTTGTTTCAAGAGCAAAAAGCCCATCCGTATACGTTTCTTTATCTAAAGTGGAAGTCACTTGATAGTCTGCAATATATTGCTTGGGAGTGCTATACAGATAGATATCACGTTCTATACCGCTCAATCGCCACATATCCTGACATTCCAGGTATGACCCCGCACTCCAACGATATACTTCCAGGGCAACTGTGTTCTCTCCCTCTTTTACATATGGAGTAATATCCCATTCAGCAGGAGTCTTCGAACCTTGATTATAGCCCAATAGATGCCCATTTACCCAAATATAATAGAATGAGGTAACGCCCTCACAACAGATGACGGTCCGGCGATCTTTCCAACCCAATGGTAAAGTAAAGCTACGCCGATAAGAACCTACCTCATTTTCATCATATGGTACTAATGGTGGGTTCTTCTTAAAGTTAAATAGCGGGTCATCGAATTCGTAGGATTCATTCACATAAATAGCAGTTCCATAACCTTGACGTTCCCAGTTTCCAGGCACCTTGCTGTCAGCCCATCCACCCGTATAATATCCAGGCTTATAAAAGTCTTTGGGCCGATTATCAGGATTCTTTACCCAAGAAAATTTCCATCTCCCGTTCAGACTCATATAATAGCGAGAATTTTCATAATCTCCCTGACGGATATTTGTAGCTTTGTCGTATGGCCATACATAAGTATGAGGCAGTAATTTATTTTTTCCAATAGCATATTGACTTTGCCATTCGGGAACAGTAACCTGAGCAGAGAGCCTACCGACTCCAAAGAATATTCCCACAATGAGGAAGTGTAGAAAAATTTTATAGATGTAATTCATCGTATAACAAAGGTATTAGTTATAATAAATAGTTTTTTTGCAAAAGTATCCGTTCCACAGTGAACGGAAGGTATAGAAATATCTTTTTTTGCTCCAAAAATGACTATTTCACTCATTATCATATAATCCTCCTATACTCTATAAACAGCGTTAATTTATTGGTACAAATCTTGATATACAATAAATTACTGATACCAAACTTGACGGCGATTATACTTGTTAAAATAGCGGAATAAATTTATAAGATTATTTGCATTATTGAAGCAAAAACAATATTTTTGTTTTACTTTTTTATACTATGAAGAAAATTTTATTAACTGTACTTGTTTGGATATTGCCAACCGTCTTATGGGGAAAGCAACTAAGTGACAAGCAATATATATTTCAACGGATTGACGTACGTGAAGGACTCTCTTATCAAGTCAACTGCATGACAGTCAGCCACCGTACAGGCCATGCCTGGATGGGGACCAAAAACGGTATCGGACGCTTCGACGGATATGAACAAAAGAAATATTTGAATTGCAATATAGACCAATTGGTAGAAGACCGCAATAATAATATTTGGGCACTCGGTAGCGAAGGAGTTTTTCTGTATGATGCAGTCAATGATACCTTTTACCGGGCATGCGACCTAAATGGAAACCTTATATCAGCCTCCTCCATCTGTCTTTGGGATGACGGTGTTTTTTTCGGAGGATTTGACAAATTATACAAATATGATTATAAGACTGGGAAAATCGCTCTTTTCCGTTCGATTACTTCCAATACAAAATTCCAAATCACCGATCTTTACCGTTTTGACAATCATACTCTGTTGGCTGCCAACCGTTGGGTGGGAGCTTTGCTGATAGATATTCGTACCGGACACACACGTGATGTCCCATTTGATTGTCGCGACGTAGTTACGATACTGCCTGATTCTAAAGGTAATTTTTGGGTGACTCCGTATTGTAAAGGAGTGCAATGTTACAATAAGAATGGTAAGCTTCTTCACACCTACCACACAGGCAATTCATCAATGCAAAGTAACATTGTGCTTGCATTGGCTGAATATGATGGTCACATCTGGATAGGTACCGACGGTAAAGGAATTGCCGTTCTAAATCCTGAAAATAATCAAATGGATGTATTAACACATATTCCGGGAGATGCCTATTCTCTCCCCAGCAATTCTATTTTGTCTTTTTATGCAGATCCGGAAAATGGGATTTGGGCTGGCAGCGTACGCAGTGGAATGTTCAATATTAAGGAAGTGGGCATCAAACTATATGCGGATGCACTCCTTAATGCCGATTATGGACTCAGCGAGAAATCTGTATTAAGCCTTTATCAAGAACAAAACGAAAAGGATATATGGATAGGAACGGATGGTGGGGGACTGAATGTGTTTAATGCCGAT
>OGOM01001215.1_pt1 | contig 20175 bp, 20 predicted proteins | sample 1552681 | NCBI WGS metagenome assembly OGOM01 (sample SAMEA2580188, study PRJEB22360) | human gut metagenome | biome: human gut; feature: human-associated habitat; material: faeces | place: Denmark | collected 2008/2010 | reverse complement strand
CGCCGTACATGTCATACACCGTGCGTCCTATCAGCTCTTCCTTATATTCCGTCACAAGTTCGTTAAGCTTGCGTCCCTGCAGTGAGCCGTTGCCCACTACCGATTCCTTGCCCGGCACGGCACTTATCTCCCAGCTCTCGCCTATAGGGGCTGTGTTGCCGTCGTTTATGCCTTTCAGGGCTTTCAGCAGATTGCCGCCCCAGACCTTTGAATACAAGTTGCTTTCGAATAATAATGGATAAAGCATGGTTTATATTTTACAAAAAGCATTATTAATATTCCCTTAAATATTTATATTTTACTTACGTTACAATTCGAATTCATAAAAACTTATCTTCCATTAAAATCCTTCTGCATATCTAATACTAGTTTTAAGCCTAATCTTAAATTATTTTTAAAACGTATAGTATTATTTTTTAAACGCAAGGAATCAATTTTATTATTTATATTGTTTAATATATTATATACATCTGTTTCTAATATTTTATTTGAACTGATTGATACACTTTTTATTCTTCCAGACACAGATCCATATTCAATTTTCATACCATTATATTCTTCTGTATCATATCTCTCAGTACTCCCTGTATAATGAAAAGTATAATTTTTACCATCTTTAATATACTCAATATATGAAGGGCGTTCTATCGCTGTTAAATCAGTTTGTATATCAAATATATTTTCTGACAAAAAATCACCTTGATGATTTTTTATAACAACATGTATCTTACACATAAACTTATTTTAATATTTGAAGTGTATAACTAAATATTTTTTGGTACATTGCTATATGAGAATCTAATTTTTCTTTATATGAAATTCTATTATTAGAATCATTGTCAATCATCATAACTCCCCATATACGTTGATCCTCATAAAAAATTGGAACCGCATATAAATTATTTGCTTTTGTATTCATTGATAAAAATGTACTATAATATTTTTTATCAATAAATGAATCTGCCATATATTTTTTTACATCTCTATTTTCTTCTTCATATTTATTTGAAAAGTTTATATGAGAAATATTTACAGTACATACTTCTTGTTCTAAGCCTTCTTTATAACATTTATCAGCTAATCCATTACATGGTTCATTCCTATCAGTTATCAAGAAATGTGTATATGAGGTAATATTATCTGAATGTCCATAACGAGCATATATACATAAATAATCATCGAATATTTTATAAGGGATATTATGCCAATATTGTTTTTTACAAACTTTATAATGTTTCAGAAAAAATGATTTTATTGGATATATAATACAAAATTGAAATATTATTTTATACCCTTTACGTGGTCTTAAAATACTTATTCTCGTTTGAAAATCTCTACCATCAAGGTGTTCTTTCACTATGTGTTTGAGAAAATTATATGACCATTTTTTTATTGAATTTTGTCTTTTGCAATAATTAGCAACAGTATCAATAAAATATACAATAATAGCGGCAAATAAAGCTAACCATGCAATGGATAGCTTATATTTTGACAAAAAGATATCATACCATTCTTTTGAATCTTTTGGCAACTCCTGAAGGTACCATAATAAAATAGTTAATAAAACACCTGCGACCTTACTTAATAATGTCCACATAAACAATATATAACAGTCAACTGATAAAAGTTACATTTTTTAAATGTAACTTTTATCATTGTTGAAATTTATCTTTATGATATAATCGGTATCCGATTAATCCCTTCTAAATATATCCCTTGTATAAACCTTATCTTTTACATCATCTAGACAGCTGTCATATCTGTTGGCAATGATAGCCTTAGACATTGACTTAAATTCGTTCATGTTGTTTACTACCTTTGAGCCAAAGAATGTTGTTCCGTCTTCGAGTGTTGGTTCATAAATAACAACTGTTGCACCTTTAGCTTTTATGCGCTTCATTACCCCCTGTATTGAGCTTTGGCGGAAGTTATCGCTGTTTGACTTCATCGTCAGGCGATAAACACCGATAACACACTGATGCTCCTGTGCAGGATTGAAGTCGCCACGGTTGAAATAGTCATAATATCCTGCCATCTTCAATACCTGATCGGCAATGAAGTCCTTACGTGTGCGGTTGCTTTCAACAATGGCATGTATCAGATTCTCAGGCACGTCTGCATAGTTTGCCAACAGCTGTTTCGTGTCTTTCGGCAGGCAGTAACCGCCATAGCCGAAGCTCGGGTTGTTATAGTGTGTACCGATTCGTGGATCAAGGCATATTCCCTGAATGATGGCCTGGGTGTCAAGTCCTTTAACTTCAGCGTATGTGTCAAGCTCGTTGAAATAGCTTACACGTAGGGCCAGATATGTGTTGGCAAACAATTTCACGGCCTCTGCCTCTTTAAGTCCCATAAACAGAGTGTCGATATTCTCTTTTATAGCGCCTTCCTGTAGTAATGTTGCAAATGTCTTTGCTTTCTCCTCCAAGTTATCACCTGCTATAGCCTTTATTGCCTCGTTCTCTTCATCGCGTCCTACGATATGTTTCGGATATCCTACGATGATACGGCTTGGATAAAGATTGTCATACAGTGCCTTGCTCTCTCTCAGAAACTCCGGCGAGAACAGCAGGTTGAACTTCTTGCCTTGCAGCTTTGCGTCGTTCTTGAAACGCTCAGCATACTTAACATAAAGGCTTCGGCAATAGCCTACAGGTATGGTGCTCTTTATAACCATTGTGGCATCAGGATTTACATCCAACACAAGGTCGATAACCTCTTCTACGTGGCTAGTGTCGAAATAGTTCTTTACAGGATCATAATTTGTAGGAGCTGCAATAACTACATAATCGGCATTCTTATATGCTGCTGCACCGTCTAATGTTGCTGTGAGATTCAAATCTTTCTCTGCAAGATACTTTTCTATATAGTCATCCTGTATAGGGCTTATCTTGTTGTTTATCTTCTCAACCTTTTCAGGTATAACGTCAACTGCAGTTACCTTATGGTGCTGGCTTAAAAGTGTTGCAATACTAAGTCCTACATAGCCTGTTCCGGCTACAGCAATTTTAATTTTACTTATATCTTTCATTTTTGAACAAATTAATTATTCTCAATAAAATTCTTCAAATCCCTTTCTAGACTAGCGGAAGCCTTTTCTCCAATATGCTTTAATGACTTTAGGTCTTTGTTCATCAACAAATCTTTCAATTGCTTCTTGTCATAAGCCACATATACATAACCAAGTTCGTCCATCCTCATTGCCGTGGCCATCTGATGGTCGTTCCTATGTTCCTTCAATGAAGCCAACCTCGGTACAATTATTATAGGCTTATTCTGCCTAAGAGCTGACAATATAGTCCCCATGCCGGCATGTGCAATCACGAGCCGTGCTTTGTTAAAATACTCTTGAAAAACATCTGGAGGCAAAAAATCCACACATTTCACGTGCTTAGGTTCATACTGCGTCTTAATAGTCTGCACTATCACCTCCTCGTTTATCTCGACACATAGTTCATCCATCATTTTTACAAATCGGTCAAACGGAGCCTGTGTTCCAATAGTAGCAAATATCATATTCCTAAATATTACCAATTAACCAATCACATTTCCAGCAAAGAAAACATCCTTATCTTCCAATTCCTTCCACTGAGTATAGAATCGTGAAGCAAACTTCTTCGCTACCCGTCCACACAACGAAAGATGGTTTACATTTGCAATACTGTCTATCCACACCGTCTTTTTACGCAAACAGAAGGCAGCAAACAGTACAACCAGCCCTGGCGCAGCTCCTGTTGTTATTACCACACGCGGATTCTCCTTCCCCACAACATTTAATGCAGAAAAAAACGCAGGCAATATCTTCCATGCATTCCATCTGCTAAAATCCATTATTGTATGGAAGCCACAATCGCCCACCATTGACTGGCATTTGGGATGAGTGGACATATACACAACCTCATAATTTTCCTCTAACGGTTTGGCTATACGTAATAATTGCACCCAATGGCCTCCAATGGATGCAACGGCTAAAATTTTCTTCATCTTTAGTTCAAGTTTATTAAAGCACCGGTTTCATTTAAAAATTTTTTGGAAAAGTAATCCATACAACCACTTTGTGAAGTGAATGTCAGTTCACCAAAATAAACATGCCCATTAACCTCATATAAGTCAACACGCAGAATAGGGAAACCAACAGACAATTTTTCTGCAAGTTCTATCATTTTATCCAAACAAATAGGCTTAGGCAGCAGCTGTTGCCCCATAATATAATGTTTTGTAAATATAGAAGCTTCTGGATGATAGTGCCAGCTCAAATCATAAACACCAACATTCGCATGGTATTGTTTCCTATTATAACAACAAAATAAACTATGTGCCTTGCCATTAAAACACCAGATTTTATAATCTACCAATGACGAAGACCCACAAGGCTGTGTTGAGGCATCCAAAAGTTCCTCAGCTATAATACAAGGCTTTATCTGAGCATAATGCGGTTCCCCACTAACAACTCCAAACTCCCTGTGAAGCATTTTATCAAAATATCGTTTAGTTGCTTCAATATCAAGATTTGCCTTGTCCTTGCAAATTAGCACATCACCACTACCATTGTTACATTTCATTACAAATTTATCCGGTAGACTATTCCAATCAATGTCTTCAACAGAATCCCATTTACCATATAATTTTACCAATGTATCCCCCAGTCCAATACTTTCAATATATTTGCGAACTGCATATTTATCTGTAAGCATTGGCCACTTCGAAGTGTCTCCGTAAAACTTCAGGTAATTTATTTTCTCGTTCAAATCCGTCGGATGCTCAAAGTGCGGCCATTTATGCATAATATACATATAACGCAACTTTGCAACACGTATCGGAGTAAGTATATGCCAATTTGCCAATAGTTCAACTATTGGTATGATTAATTCTTTCATATAAAAATAAAGGTATCTTATATTAGCCCACTATTAAGGCCAATAAAAATTATTAAAATAAAATATACGAAACAAACTTTGACTATTTCTTGTCATTATTCATTGAAGAATCCCAAGTTTCTTCAATAAACTACCTGTCACTACATTATCAACATTATAAACTTCAGCATGTTTTTGACAACACAATGACATTCGCTTTAAGTCCTGCTTCCCCTCAATACATTCACGCATTTTATTTCTAAGAGCAGATACATTATGAGCAGGCACAAACATAGCTGTCTCATTTTCCGTCATAAACTGACGATTATGTGCCCAATCACTTGCTATCATCGGCAAACCACTAATAAATGCATCAATAAAGACCCCAGCAAAACCCTCTCCTTTCCAATATGTCGGGAAAAGCATTACATCATAATTTGCAAGCTTATCATAACCGGAGTTCTCACGCAAATTAAGAAAGCCCTTATAGCTTACGTTATTTAAAGAGTTTATTTTTTCACGAAAAACAGTTTCATATTTCTTTGCTACTGCTCCATAAAAGTCAATTGTATAATCTTGTTCTAATCCTTCATTATTTAGTTGTTTTGCACATTCAATAATATAATCGCATCCTTTTTCTGGCATAATTCTACTAAGGAATACGAACCTTAACGGACGACTTCCAACAGACGATATACGTTCCTTAATATCTGGATAATAATTTATTGGCTTAAAATTAGGTAATGTGATAACACCTTTTACACCGCATGACTCTAGTTGACTTTTCATTATGGGACTTTCCACTATTGTGTAATCCATATATCCAACCACGTCTTTTGAATAAATACCCTTTTCAACTTTATCTCCCAAAGATCCGCCAATCACCCAATGTACTGTATGTTGTTTCCAACCTATTCTTTTCATTAATTTCATCATTGGATAAACATTCTGTGTAGAAGTAGAAAATATCAAAGTAGCCCCTCGGTGTACCAACATATACCACATAAGTTGCAAAAAAACCCATGGATGCTTGCGCCAGTTCTTAAAATCGGCAAGATAACACTTCACACCAAGTACTTCCAGCTTTTGTATCATTAACTGGTTCTTCATTGTCTCGCCACAATCTGCAGGCTTGCCTTTATTTATCCAACCAATAATAATTATTTCATTTTTCATAATACGAACTATATAATATTTATAAAATTGGCGTTTTACGCTAGAAAAAGGCTTTATATGTTTGTCTTGATAATCTATATTGCTAAGACAAACTTCAATAATATATATACTAAATTGATTTTGATTCCTTGAATCTTATTACTTTCGCAGGAATACCGCCAACAATAGCATTGTCTGGAATATCTTTAGTAACAACGGCATTAGCACCAATTGTCACGTTATTTCCAATCCTTACTTTACCAAAGATACGAACACCTAATCCAAACTCAACATTATCACCGACTTCGACAGGCATATCCCATTCATTTTCTCCTGATTTATTTCCTATGACAACACCTGGACGTAAAGTACAATTTATTCCTATTTTGGTAGCCATTTTAACAAAGACAAAATCTCCTGTATGACGTATGGCTAAGCCTGCACCCGTTGTGTTTGGATAAACTGTAAATTTTAATTTGAAACCAAGATGCTTGTATCTATACCACCAGAAAAAGAAACGAAAATCATTCTTTTTCCCTGTATTTATATAATATTCTATATACCGAAGAGATTTAATATACTGCCAAATATACCATTTTTCATTATGCAATATCCAATCTTTAAGCCTTGGCTTTTCTGTAAAACGAGCTAAATCTGCTTTTAGATATTTTTTCAATGTAGTTTTATTGTCTATCATAGGCTTTGATATATTAAATTTTTTTTCCTAAATATATTTTTGCTTTCATTGAAATATATGCTAAGACATAAATCAGTGAAACCTTTTTCAATAAAATCAACTTATAGAATAATCCTTGATATATTGGTAAATATGAAGGCTTATACATTTTTTTTATAATAGTCCATACATTATCATTTACTATACGCCTAATAACTTTTATTTTATTTGTGTGTTTTGATATTAATAGCGATTGTATGTAACTTCTTGTAAATCCAATTATTAAACGATTTATATGCAATGACGCCTTTTGTGAGTATTTTAATTTATTCAACAATAATATCCGTAATGACATAAATTTGTCATATTTCTCCTCTTTAAAGGTGGATGATAAAGATGCGTCATTTAGACAATAATTATAAAATGGAATTGGTACGTATAAAGCAATATTTGCATTTTGCATAAAATCAACTTGAAATGGAATATCCTCTGAAACAATATCCCTTTCCGAATAAAATCTTATATCATTACATTCTATTATAGAACGTTTATAGATTGCATGCCATACAGACATAGTATATAGTCGTTCTTTCTTTATATGTGGAGAAGATGCCATCATGGATAACACATAGTTTTCAAATTCTTCTTTTAACATTATCTTTTTTTGGGAAAAATCTAAAACTGGAATCCATTGTCCATTTTGTTGTTCCTTTTTATATCCACAGAATACAGCATCTAACTGTTTTTTTTCTGCTTCTTCGATAAGTGTATGATACATCTCTTTATCAACATAATCATCACTATCAACAAAGGCGACATACTTACCTTTCGCAATTTCCAGTCCAGAATTGCGAGCATACCCTAATCCCTCATTCCTTTTGTGAATAACCTTGATACGAGAGTCTTTTTGTGCCCAATACTCGCATAACTCAGGAACATTATCAGGACTTCCATCATCAATTAATATTATTTCAATATTTCTTAATACTTGATTGACAATTGTTTCCATACATCTATTAAGATATTTTTCTACCTTATAACATGGAATAATAATAGTCAATATTGGAGTCATATTTTATTGTTTTTATTAATTCTTTTTATTGCCAATAAACATAGGCATATAGAAATTAAATACATATAAAAATAAAGTTGAATTAAGTATTTAATATTATTGTAAAATATTAAATACTTAATTTTAAATGTATCCATAAACTATGATACATAATAAAATATACTTTAGCTAGAAGGTACAATCCTTAATTACTTCATTATATTCATTTATTCCATTATAAGATTTATTTCCCATAACATCATCACATATAATAGAAAGTATTCTTTGCGGATTGTGCCATTTTAGTACTTGTTTTCTCCCTTGTTCTGCAATTTTAGCAGAACGACATTTATCATTATATATTTCAAGTAAAATTGAAGGTATTTCTAATGCATGTTGATATATATAACATGAATGTCTATCTTTTATAAAAATATTTTCCATTGCAATATTACTGCCTACACATAATAGTCCCATACTTAATGCAACTAGGACCTTTCCTTTTGTACCAGAGCCTACAGATATAGGAAATAATTGAATGTCATGTAATTTTATTTCATCAGCATATGTGTCTACCCATTTTTTTAAACAGACATTATAACCCGCATTTTTTAGTGTATTTGCATACTTCTCCCAATCTTTACCTAATATTGTTATGGTGAATTTCTCTTTTAGAATTTGGCTTTCATTACACAATGCTTTCAGCATTATTTGAGCATCCGACCAAGTATATTGATCTAATTTTCCTGCAATTAATATCGAAAGATGTTGCTTGTTAAAATTAATTTCTTTAGGGAAAACATCAAAATGAGGATGTGGATAAAATTGAGCATCCTCTCTACCTGTTATTGTTTCAAACATATTTCGATCTGCAATACCAACATCAAAATACTTACAAGGAATATCTTTTAATGCTATTTCTCTACTTATTGCTATTTTATAATTAAATAAAGCTTTCTTATAGTATTCTTTATTTAAATAGCAATAAGAGTCTTTCATTAGTCTATTATAATGAAGTGAAAAACAATCATAACCAGCAACTAATAGTCTATATTTTGATAACTGTTTTATAACCTCTGTATGGGTCTCACCATAAATCCACACAATATCAGGATTAAAGTCTTCAATATAATTCAAATGTTTAGGAGATAGCTTATAATTAGATATATTATAACCTTTGTCAATATGCAACTTTATACGTATTTCTTGCAAAGTCTCTCTTCTGTGAAAATAATTGTAAATAGTGTCTTTTAATATATATATATTAGTTCCTAATTCTTCACTTACAGACTTCACTTGATTTATTGGAACTAAATTACTGTTTGTTGTATAAACAAGAAATTCACACTCCTTTGAACGATTTTTTATAAAATGATACATCATTGCAGATGGACCTCTGTAATTATCTCGCGTCGGTGTAAAATTTGTAAAAAGGAATATCTTCATAATATAATTACCTAATAATGCCAAATAATAAAATATCTAAGAAATTTTGGATTAAAATTAACTTTAAGAAATTATCCCATATTTTTGACAGAGAAAGCCATAAAAAGTCAGTTTGTCATCAACCATAGTAATATATGGAACTTTTCTAGATAATTTAAAAATACATGTTTTTTGTGTAAGGTTTTCCCATATATCATTATTGAATAAAAGATTCAAAAAGGATTGTAGTTCATGTTTTTTTAGGTTGTTAAATGATACAGAATCAATATCTGATTTAATTGTTGGAACTTTATTGTAAGCTAGAGCTATTAAGTAGTCCAAAAGATAATAATCTATTAATTGGTTTTCATTTTTCCAATAAACTTCAAACATCTTGGAAACAAAAGCATACAAAGGTAGATTTGCGTTTCCTCCCATAAATGATGTATTCCATTTATAATTACTGACAAACATTTTATTACGGCAAGGTTCTGTACATGTAAAGAATTTATAATCCTTAATTTTGTTTATAATCTTATCATTTAGTAATATAGTCGCATCAATCCAAATGCCACCATACTTCCATAATAAATTAACACGTAAGATATCTGACAGCTCTGTCAACGAGATATATCCTTGTTCATATTTTTTTATAATAAATGATGGAAGCTCCACATAATCAGAATAATTCTGTAATGTTATAAACTTTATTGGTGTATTTTCAGAATTGTGTTTTACGCTATTTACGCACATTTTTGTTATTCCACTTAAGCTTTCTTCGCCTTGCCACCAGCACTGCCATATTGAATAATTCTCTGTTTTTACTGATGACATTTTAGATACTTCTTGAGAAATTTCTTCAATTTGTTTATTATATTTTATATATAAATATTTTAATATTGAAATATGTTTCTTTTCATATATAAATTCTTTTATACGATTATTAGAAATATGTTCTGCGCACATACTTAAAACTTTATTTATTGCGACATAAAATCCAAATGGTTTATAATATATAAAAAACTCATTTACGATTTTGTATGGATATTTCAATATTTTTTTTATATACATAATTTGCTACTTGCTTGTTAGACGGATTTTTGATTATTAAAAATTAAGCTAGTTATTAATTAACATTCTAAATTTAAATGATTTTATAATCATTTTCCATGTTATCTGATATTTGTTCTTATGAACTATAAAATAACATAAATCATTAAATTTACATGTACCTAATGCAAATTTCCTTTTTACATTCATGTATTTTCTTAATAAAGATAATAACATATCTTTTTTACTAATTTGATTTTCTTTTATTAGATTAATTACACTATTTTCAAATAAAACGGATGCATCCATTTTTATTCGTGAATTTGAATCCAATTTTGATGTAATATTTTCACCACTCATTCTAAATGTTACTAAACGTTTTGATGTGGATGCAATACCGCCTATTAGGGATAATTCAAATATAGATAAGAAATCGCTGTACCATGCCAATGGAAGAGATCTATATCCTCCCTGTTCGATAACAGGCTTACGCCTATAAAACCATTCTGTTATTGTCTGGCATCTATAACCTTTAAAAACATGCCACATGTAATCTTCGGAAGTTTCCCATAATGGAGATGATGGGTAATAATTGTATATTTCATTATACTTATTTATAATATTAACCCCTGAACGAAATACATTACAAGTAGGAAATGCATATGTTAAAGAAAGCATTTCTTCTAAAAAAGTAGGTTCATAAAAATCGTCATCACATAATAGACAAAAGTATTCTCCTGTAGCATAACTGAGACAAAGATTCCAATTACGAACAAGATCCTTACTTCCAATATTTTCTTTATTTATATAATATTTAATCCTTGAATCGTTAAATGAATTAACGATTGAAGTTAAATCCTCAGGAGAGTTATCATTTACAATAATCAATTCGAAATCTTTATAAGTTTGTTTGAGAACAGAACTTATTGCTTCTGATAAATATTTTGCTTTATAAGCAGGTATTAAAACAGATATCATAAATTAATAGAAAAATATGTGTTTACCGTTAAATTCATAATTTAAATTTTTTGTCCGATCACCGACTTTTTTTGCCGGTATACCAGTATTTATTGAATATGGTAATATATCTTTTGTAACAACAGCCCCTGCACCAATCACAGCTCCTTCACCAATATTCACACCAGGAAGTATTATCACGTTAGGACCGATCCATACCCTATTACCTATAATTACTTTAGAGTGAGGACCTGTGCTACAACCAAAATTCGGGCACCGATGATCATGCTGCTGTGTGTAAACTGATACATTAGAACTAAAATTAACATTTTCACCAATATAGATTCCGTTTCTCGCATCAAGTAAACATCTGTCTCCTATTATTGTTCCATTACCCAAAAATAAATTAAAAGTATCACGTATTTCACAACCATAATAAATTGTGCATTTATCACCCATATTTACCAATAATATTTTTTTATAAATATAGTTACGTATTTTATGTGAAGGAACGAAGCCTAAATTAATAATAAAATATCTTGTATAGCTTGTTATTAAATTTGTTAAAAACAATTTACAGAATGATTGTTTATGCGGATGTTTGCATATTCCTTCATCATTTTTTTTATTACTTATACTATCAGAGTTATTTACTCCATAAGATGCATATATTTTGCTTCTTGATTTCTCTCTTCCCATCCAATATTTTAATGGAAGTAACATTATAATCATAATTATATATTTTCCACCAACCACTGCAATGAAAAACATTATCAATAAGAAAACCATCATTGTAATTTGTATTTTTTATTATTTGTAATCTCATTATCAATTATATATAAAATAAATGCCCACAGCATATTATTTATGTTTGTACCCCACGGAAAAGCCAATGGCAAAATTATAATAACAGAGAAATAATATATTTTCATGTATGTAGGAATATATTTTCTCATTTTTATAATAATCTTATATGTAATCCATAAAAATAAGATAATATAAATAATGCCATAGTTAAACCATGTTCCAACAATTCCTATATCACTAGTAAATAATAGATAATTATCAGCCAAAGACTTATAATATGCGCCTAAAGGTGATGACGCATGAGGTATTCCTGTTCCAAAAATAAAAATCATTGGATTTGTAAAAATCTCATTTGAGAAATATGTATATTCAACAAGACGAATATCCTCTTCAGATGTCTGTTCTACTGTTTGATCTATAAAAGAACCAAATAATTGATCACGATAAAAATAAAAAAAGATTAATAATATAAATGCAAACAATAGAGATTTAAATGAAATATTTTTCTTTGAGGACATTAAATATGTAGCAACTATTACAACTAGTGCGGCAAGAATAGTCTGACGAGTAAGTGTTAAATAAAGATATAAAGCAAGGATTATAGATATGAGTATCAGCTTCCTTTTATATTCATTAATTAATTTGCCAAAATAAAGAGTGAATAAGAATAGTCCTGCACAAGCTGCCCCCCCAATTCTAAACCTATATAATCCATTACGGACTTCTGCTATATGATCTGATTCATTTACATCAAGAACCCCAAACATTGCCTGGTTAGGTATAAATTGCTGAATTGTCATTATGGCAACGCCGATAAATGTAAATAATAAAAGAAAATTTAAGGCTTTTGAATATGGTACTTTATATGTATGCAATAAATAATATGTAGCCCATAATAATGATGGGACCCATGCTACAAGTGTTTGATAAATATTTTGCTTAAACACCATAATAGATGAGAATCCAGAAATAAGAGGCAAAATCATTAATAATATAACCTCATTATGAAAATACATGGTATTACGATGTTTGTTTATGCTTCTATAACTCATTAACAATGGGATAACATACAGAAGACACTCTATGGCATACGACATCTTTATTTGGCCAAATTTATTATATCCAAAACAATTTGAAAGATACAGCCAAATTATACCCAAAACTAATAATGCTTTTGTATATCTTTTCATCAAATTATTTCTTTAAGATGACATTCTGTAAATCGAGCATTAACATCACCAGTAACGGAGCCTTCAGCTTTACAGATATATTATATGGTATGTATCGTAAGCCTTTAACATAAATTTTATTGCTAACTAAATATTTGGCAAATTGTATTTTATGATTTGAAGCTAATGTTTTATTTACTAAACTAATAGGAATAGATTCTAAATATATCTGAAGAGCACTTTTTACCAACGTATTATTTGTTTTCCATATACGATCTTCAATAACCATAGAACAACTTCCTAACATTGTTTGTAAACGATCTTTTGTACGAGACAAACTATTACTTGTATACTTATAGATATAGCCTGTTCCTTTAATTAAGGATATTTTCTTAGATTTATCCAAGACATGAATAAAAAATAGAAAATCCTCAAAAATTTTTATCTTGTCATTAAAGATTATATTATGCTCCTTAATCAGAGATGCTCTATAGCATTTAGACCATGTTGCAGCAAGTAATATCCATTTTTTCTTGAAGAAATGTTTAAATGTTTGTGGGTTATTAAGATTTAAATCTTTTATTATAGAATCAAAATCGCCATAAATAAGATTAAAATCACCATCTTCATTTTGTGATATAAAATTTTGAAAACAAATATCTATTTCATCTTTTTGGAGATATTCTGCATAATTACTTAACCATTTAGAAGACACTTCATCATCAGCATCGACAAAGCAGACATAATCACCAGATATATTCTTAAGTCCTTCATTACGTGCAGATCCAGGTCCTCCATTTGTTTTGGATATTGGAATCAATCTTTTGTCTCTTTGTGCATAGTTGCAACAAACTGAAAATGAATCATCTGTACTACCATCATCAACAAGAAAAATTTCAAAATCTGTATATTCCTGATTTAGAATACTTTCTATACATTTTCCAATATATCTTGCTGCATTATACACAGGTATTATAATTGAAAATTTAATCATTTTATTATAGCATTTTTTAACCATTTAATAGAAAAATCACGTAACTCATCTATTTTTTTGTTAGCCATAGAATAATCTATCGGAGAATAACTAATATTAGAATCAACAGGAACAAATCTGTTTAATAAATTAAGTTCAGAAAGTAGCGATTCAACTCTATTATCCCATCCATCATTCATTTTGATAGCATAAAATGGTATTTGTGATATTATTGAAAAAGCAACCGCATGGAAAGATAAAGCTATTGCACATTGAGCATTAAAAAAATAGTTTACAAATTGCATAGGTGACGTATTTGAGACAAATTCATATTGAGTACCTTCAATAGTTCCTCCTACATTTGATGTAATAACTATTATTTTAGATTTTAATTGATTGGCTATTTTTTCTGCAAATGCAAGAATTTTATCTGAATAACGAGCCTGATATACAACAACATATTTCTCATTCCTAAACTTGTCAGATTTTACTATACTATTCCAAACACTACGTTTTAAAATAAGAGTAGGATCTAAAACAACGTCTATAGGTCTATCTGTTATTCTTCTTAAATAATCAGCAAAGATTTTTTCTCTTACACTAATATAATTGAAGCGATTAATTACACTTTTATAATTTGATTCATTTAAATTACTTAATGCTATTTTTTCACTACTTGCAGCATAAGAAATTAATGGAATTGTTTTATTAATATATGCTCCAAAATACATATTATCGAATCCATTTGTTATATTAGGATTCCACACTTGGTCACTACCGACAACAATAATATCTAATTTACTTATTTCTGATAATGGAAGCAAACAATAATATTTTTTTATGAAACGCTCAAAAATTCTTTTTTTATTCAACCGTTGTGGTAATTTATAAATTTCATTTGATAGTTGAATTAGCAATTTTATAGGGTTTCTACGTAAAATTCTTTTTATATTTATCAACTTATAATTTGCATAAACAGCTTTATTATTATAGTCAATAATATAGGTTTCATAACCTAATTCCTGAAGTTGATATTGCAAAGCGTATGTCTGTAAAACAGCCCCATAATTATATGCTCTATGAAAAGTTAAAATTCCAATTTTCATTTATTTAATAATTTTGCAATTTTTTTCTTTATAAAAAGACAAATAGCATTACGTTCTGATGATTTTAGTCCAATATATACAACAACAATAATACTTGTAATTATAGATAATAGGAAGAATTTTATAAGGTCCCATAATGCCTTATCAAAAACATCAGAAAATAAATATGATACAGTAAATGAGATAAATGTAACAATGATTATACGGAATATGACTTTTTTACAAAATTCATATGGAGAAAAACTTAATAGTTTATTTATTATTATAAGTCTTAATGCTAAAGACAGTATTTCTGTAAAAATCATTGCAAAGTAAGCATAATAAGGCTCATATCCTAATTTTAGTATTATAAAGCATAAAGGTAATGTAAGTAATCTAAAACCACCAACCCAATAAGTATATATTTTTATTTTACCTGTTGCTTGTACTAACGTTATTAAAGGATTTGACAGAATAAGTATTAAAGAATATAAAAGCGTTAATCTTACAAATGGGACAGAGTAGTTTGGATATGATTTTAGCCAAAACTCTAAAATCTGTGGAGTGCGTATACTTATTGGAATTGCAAATATCAGCATTAAGAAAAATGATAATTTTGCACCTTTATAACACAAATCCATAGAAGTTCTATATTCTCCAGAAGCACATGTCTTTGTTATTTGGGGATTTAATGCTGTCATAAAATCATTTACAAACTTTGATACTGCATTTAACACCTGTGATGCAATACCACATGCAGCATTTACAACGACACCTCCAAATATATTTAAGATAATATTCACACCTTGGTTACTCATGACAGTTGCAAGTACGCCAAGAAAATTTAATCCTGCAAAACTGGTCATTTCCTTATACAAGGACTTATCTTTTACAATAATAAATTTTGTTTCAGGAAAGTGTCTATGGCAATAGGAGCTATATATAACTCTGTCAAAAATAGAAACTCCTAAAAAAAGGAATGAATAAAAAACCAATACATCTATAGGAGAAATATATAGTAAATAAGCAATTATAAGTTTTAAAACTACATCCAATAAACTTATATATGCAAATACACCCATTTTCTCATGAGCAATAATAGCTGCATTATAAGGAGTACTAATGATATTAAACAAAAATGACATTATTGAACATTGGTAGACCCAATTTGCAGCAGTCATACGGTTCTCATCAATATTAAGTTGAGTATTAAGAAACCATAAACCAAATGTCTCAAACAAAATTAATAATATTATACATAAAACTATATGAAGAAGAAATGCAGCACTAAAAACTTTATGAGGATTGGAATTACTACTTTTACCTAGCTCTACAGTCAGATATCTTTGTGTTGACGATGTTAAGGTTGCGCTCATTATCGAGAATATTCCTACAAATCCTCCAACAATATTATATATACCATAATTCTCTATACCTAAAGATTGAAGTATCACTCTTGATGTATAAAGACTAATTAGCATGCTTAATAAAGTTCTGCCATATAAGAGCAACGTGTTTTTTGCTAATCTATTTTTACTTGATACTGCGATTGCCATTTATTTTATTTTTATGATATTTTTTATTGAGCGTATAAACAATTTCAATTTCTTATTTTCATATCCATAATATTTCTTTGAAATAAAGACAAAACCATAATCAAAATAATCCTGCCAGAACAAATTCCTTCCCGATGGGATTTTTATAGGTGATTCTAATGACTCCTGCGGATATTCACCAGTATTTAATTTTATTTTAAAAAAAGAATCTTTTATACAATTAAAAAGATCAATACCTTTTAAAGTCTGAATTAAAATAAGAGACACTCCATTTTTGTTATAAATCTCAGGATGAAATCTATTTAAATTCCAATAATCTCCTATTGTAATATCCGCACACCTACTATAATCAGTAAATTTGCAACTATAACATGATGGTCTTAAAGCCTTGTTCGAGTAATAAATTCTATTCCAAAGATTAGTTAGTAACGTTCCTTGTTCCTTTGAGCCATCTTTATAAACAATTTTCAATGATTGATATCCCCATCCATTTGTTTTATCTTTCATATTTATACACGCAATCAATTTCTTTCGTGTTTTTTGAATAAATGAAATATAGTCTTTAAACAATAATGGTGATGGCACACCATGGCATATAATTTCACATGTTACTAAGTTTTCATAATCTTTTCGAAGAAAAGACTTTAATCCTGCAATTTGGCATGGTGTACCGGAAAACAGGACCTTTCTATTTGATTTTAAATCTGAATAAACAGTCTGAAAAACATCTCTTAAATCACTCTGTACATATTTAGACCCCCTATATTCATTTAATTCTAAAATATTATCTATTCTTTTATGACAAACTATCCAATCTGTATCATAAACAACTCCATATACAACTCCTCCATGTTGTACGATAAAATGTGATAATTCCTCAAATACTCCTCCACTAGAACTCAGTTTATGTTTTTCAACATCTTTGTTATAGAGCCCAAATGCCTCTTTTGTTTCTATCTGTAATTTTATCTTTTCATTATTCAAAGGGCACGTAATCTCACAGAGTCTACAATTAATACATTTATCTTCATCTACTATTGGATATTGAAAGCCATATACATCACGTTGCATTACAATTGCATTATGCGCACAAATATTAGCACAAGCAGTGCAACCACAGCAATCAGACTTATCTTTTATATGTATCATTAAATATTAAATTTGAATTTATCTATTTGAAAATAAAAGTATATGCATAATATTTATAGTTAATAAAAAGAGATATCAAATGTTATATAATTACTTCTTATGAGAACACTATCTAATTATTTTATAATATCAATATTTTATAGAATCAATCTAATAATATTGGTTCTATTGTATAACACAAATCACTGTTAACATAGCTTTAACATCATTCTATGACAGTTTAGCTTTTTCTTAATGGCAAGTATAGATTTAGAAATATTTTTATGCAGATATTCCATTTCAAAATCAGGCAAAAAAATCATCAATAGTTTTTTATAGGATATACAATTAACTTTCTTTATATAAAGTTGCTATCATAATACATTGAATATATATTCATCATATTTATATCATTGTAACCTTTTAACTATTAATGAATTGATAAATAATTAAAATATTATATATGGTTCATTAATATTGTATTTCTTTCTGAACCTGTCAGCATTATATTCAAAATCTGTTTCTACGCCTTCTCCTAAAAGCACCTGATTAACATTTCTTAAATCAAGCACTTTATTGGCAAGTTCCATCTCCGGTCTTGCGTGGAATATAATTCCTCTTAAATCCCTGAATGTCTCTCTATAATGTCTGAAATAAGCGTATGCCTCATCGTGCAGGCACGGAATAAGAATTGACTTAAATGGACACGCCAGTATCCCATAATAAGTTGTACCAAACATATATGGAATAAACACATATCTATGATATTCCTCACTATGCTCCCTGAGATAATCATACATATCAGGACTATTGACCATTTCCCTTATGAATATATCTTCTTCATCATAGGATATTGTCTTTCCCTGCATAACCTTGGCATTAATTCTATGAAATTCTTTCATATTGCCTTTTCTTACTTTGAATCTTCTTATTGGAATTCCATCAACTATCTCTACACCTTCCTTGAAATAATTCTCAGTCCAGTCAGCAGTAAACTCTTTTACACAGGTTGTTATTATTTCCAAATCAACATTATTGGCTTTCAAGTGGGTCACAATTCCTCTTAATTCCTGTTCTGCTCCCCCTCGTATATCCTTATGATACCATGGAACTACAAATCCAATTTTCTTCATAATGCTCAATCCTTCTTATCAATAAACTTTGACAAATACTCCTTGAACATTGCAGATATATTATCATAGCTATAATATTCAAGTCTTTCATTTTGTTCTTCTATAACATAATCCCTTAACTTCTTATCTTTAACCATCTTGTCAATGCAGGCAGCTACATACTGTGGATTATTATCATCTAATATCATACCCTTATGGTTCATAGTTTCAGGCACAGCAGCCCTGCCATAAGCAATTATTGGAACTTTGAACTTCATTGCCTCAACAATCGGAACGCAGAAGCCTTCATGCTCACTCATACATAGAAATACATCTGCTGTCTTATAATAAGCAAGTATCTGGTCAAACTTTATATGTCCTGTAAATATAACTGTTCCACCCATACCAAGCTTCTTAGTATATTCTGTAAGCCTTATATAATATGGATCATCATATCTGAACGAACCAGCCAGTATAAGACGTGACTTCTTATTATACAGCCTGTTGTAATAATAAAATGCTGATATAAGATTTTCCTGCTTCTTATTAGGTGCAATACGTCCTGTAAATAATATATTCACATAGTCATCAGAATATTTCTTTACAACTGATTTGTCTGGTGCTTTATCATAATCAGACATTGGTATAATAATTGGAAGTACATCAATAGGGCATTTATAACCCATATTAAGCAGATCCTTTTTATTGAATTCTGAAACAGCAAGACAATAATCGACCTTATCAGCTAATGACTTAGCACCTTTAAGACCATACTCACATATATCACTGAATCTTTCATCATTATTCTTGAAGTATTCTGGTGGTGTTATGTTATGATACACTACAATTTTACGGCAAGGATACTTAGCCACATCAAAATTCAGGCGGCTTCCTGTTGACATATGGAATATTATAATATCATCATTCGATACATCTTTTAATTCTGAAATTGCAAGTGCCGTCTTTTTATCAAGTGGTGGTACTATGCTTTCGGCATATATTCTTGTCTGATATCCCATCTGCTTGATTGCCTTTTCCATAGCTACTGTATCATTACTAACAGCATCGCCATAAGCAATAGTAGATAATAACTGAAAAATACGCATATTACTTTCCGCCCTTTAATTCTTCTATCTCTTTCTGCATGGCGTTCAGTGTGGCGTACATTTCGGGTA
>OGOM01001203.1_pt1 | contig 20324 bp, 20 predicted proteins | sample 1552681 | NCBI WGS metagenome assembly OGOM01 (sample SAMEA2580188, study PRJEB22360) | human gut metagenome | biome: human gut; feature: human-associated habitat; material: faeces | place: Denmark | collected 2008/2010 | reverse complement strand
CCGATAAAGGAGCCATCGCCGCCCCAAACCATGTGGGCGAGCGGCGCGTAAACCACGAGCAGCCAAATGCCCAGGAAAGCCGTCATGACACCAAACTTAACGCGACCTGCCAGGCTGCCCGTGACGATAGCGGCGGTGATCATGGCAAACGCCATCTGGAAGGCGATGTTGATGATCTGAGGATAGACGGCACCGTCCGAGGCATTGCCCTCGGCCGCCTGCAGCACCTGGTTGAGCACCGGCAGGCACAGCAGCTGGTCAAAGCCGCCAATAAAAGGGCTGGAACCGTCGCCACCGTAGGCCAGCGACCAGCCGGCGACAATCCACAGCACACCAACCAGGCCAATGGCGCCAAAGCACATAAGCATGGTGTTGATGACATTTTTGCGCCTGGACAGGCCGCCATAGAAAAACGCCAGACCCGGTGTCATTAAAAACACGAGCATGGTGCAGATGAGCATAAACGTTGTCGATCCCGTATCGTACATTCGCTCCCCCTTGGTCGCATGAACGTTGTCGGCGCCCATCATGCGGCCGAGGGGCAACTGGTGTAGACCAGATACGGCGTTGTTAAACGCTGCGTTGTCGAATGGAAACGGTGCCGCAATCTTGGAAACGGCGCGGCAACGGGCGCGAAACGAACGGGAAATGTGCGAACGAGAAGGGCGCGCTTGGCCCCGCTCTGGCTAGCGCCGGAACAGCTCGCGGGCTCGATCGCGGAGGTCGGTAGCTCGGATGACGCCCTCGTAGCGATTGATGCGCAGACGCGGGAAGGCATTGAAGAAGCGTAGGTCGCGGCGGCTGAGTGACACGCTCGGCACCGGACGGCTCATGCGCTTGCCGGCAAGGCGACGACTGAGCGACGGACGCGGCATGCTCGGCGCGGCATCGGCCACGCGGCGGGCAGCGAGCGCCAGGCCGCGAGCACCATCCGAGATAAATGTCGGCATCGAAGCCTTCTCGCGCAGGGCATCGAGCGCCGCGTCGCCCAGCTCGGCCAGCCACGCGTTAACGGCGCGGCTACGGATATGCGTCTGCGCCACCGAGTCAATCGTCGAATCGGGAATACGTTCGAGCATGGAGTCAGACGCATCGGCAAGCGACTCATTGATGCGGTCGGCAAGGTCGGCGCGCACGCGCTCCAGCTGATCGGACAGGCGGCGCCAGCCGGCGGCGCGCAGCACGGAGGCCAGCATGGCGCAGGTGCTGCCCTTGCCGTTGGTGCCGGTGACGTGGACATACTTTACGTGCCGCTCCGGATGGCCAAGCAGCCCCAGCAATGCCGGCTCCACTAAGCGGCAAATACACAACGCACCCAAGCCAAACGCGCATGCCCAGTACAGACAGATGCGTCCGTGCAGGTTAAACGGCAGGTGGGAATAGTCCCAAAAGCGAGCGCCCGTTGTTTTTTCCAACAGCGCACCGACGCTGTACTCAATCACGCTGCATACGAGCGCCGCGGCAACAAACTGGCTCGAGGCATCCGGAATCCCGCGCAGCAAAAGCCAGCAGGCTATGCCGCCCACACCATAGATAGGGCAACACGGCCCCAGCAAAAAGCCACTGTTGGCAAATCGTCCATGATTGAGCATGGCGCAGACCGTCGACTCCCACGCCCAGCCGCAAAACCCGTAGAAGACAAACGAGAGCACCAGTGCCGAAAGCGGACAGGCGGCAAGCGTCGCGCCGTCAAATGCCATGTCAATCGCGGTCCCCACCGTCTACCCTCTCCTCTTTTCGCTCGATTCGCTGCTCACGCCATCGTCCGGCTCGTCCTTGCGCCGCAGACGACCGGCGACCGTCTCGCGCAGCGCGCACCATTTGTCTGCCAAACACACAATCCATGCCTCACGACACGTCGGCGGCACCGGCACCAGCGGAAACATATGCCGCACGATAATATTCCGCTCGCGCGACGTCAGCTCAAAATCCTCCTCCGCACGTGCCAGGGCAAAAAACGGATGCCGAAATCCGTGCAGTCGATGGCTCGGATCGGGATCATGCCAATCGTAGAGAAAGTAATCGTGTAACAAGGCCCCGCGCAGCAGCGAGGCACGGTCGACCGAAATGCCAACACGGCCCAGTCGCTCGGCAACGGACAGGCTTGTCCGCGCCACTGAGGTCACATGCGTATACACCGTCACATCGCCATGCTGGATAAACTCGCGCGTCAGGTCCAAGCGGCCCGCCTGGGCCAGTTGACGGGCAGCATGGTCTACTTCGCACGCGATTTTCTCGGCACGAGCGACATCGAACATGCTGTCTCCTTCCAGCGACTCACGGCGACAAGCCACGGCCTGTGCACAATCGATAAAAACATCATGGAACATATCAGTATGGCATCGGACAAAACGTTTTGCCCCGCCAGTTGGCGAATTACCGCGCCGCCGTCACATATCAAACGCCAAAATGTGCGAGACTGTCTTGTGCAATTGTGCCGGCCGAGGGAGCGCCGGCGCTCGATTCGCATGGAGTAACCCACAACGATGCTGCTTACGCAAACGACAACGCCCGAGGACGTCAAGGCTCTCGACCGCGCCGAGCTTCCGCTGCTCTGCGGCGAGATCCGCCACGCCATCCTCGAAAGCTCCGCCGCCGTCGGCGGGCACGTTGCCCCCAACCTGGGCGTCGTTGAGCTTACGGTCGCGCTCCATCGCGTGTTTAACTCCCCCACCGACAAAATTGTCTTTGACGTGTCGCACCAGACCTATGCCCACAAGGCGCTGACGGGGCGCGCGTACACTTATATCGACCCGGAGCGTTATGGCGAGGCTTCTGGCTTTGCCAATCCCGACGAGTCCGAGCACGACCTGTTCGCCATGGGCCATACCTCCACGTCGGTGAGCTTGGGCTGCGGCCTGGCACATGCTCGTGACCTGGCGGGCGATGCGTACAACGTCATCACCATCATTGGCGACGGCTCGCTTTCGGGCGGTTTGGCGTTTGAGGGCTTCAACAATGCCGCCGATCTCGACAGCAACCTGATCATCATCGTCAACGATAACGACCAGTCCATCGCCGAAAACCACGGTGGCCTGTATCGCAATCTGGCCGAACTGCGCGCCAGCAACGGCACCTGCGAGCGCAACGTTTTCCGCGCGATGGGACTCGACTACCGCTATCTGAACGCCGGCAACGATGTGTTGGCCCTGGTCGACGCGCTGCAGGAGCTGCGCGATATCGATCATCCCATCGTGCTGCACGTCTCCACCGCAAAGGGCAAGGGCTTTGAGCCAGCCCAGAGCGACCCCGAGCGCTGGCATCATGTGGGTCCGTTTGACATGGCGACTGGGCGCAAGCTCTGCCCGGGCCATCCGAGCGAGCCTGCGCCGCGCACCTATGCCGACATTACGGGCGAGGCCCTGAGCGCTGCCATAGAGCGCGATCCGCAGGTCGTGGGCATCACGGCCGCCACGCCCTACATCATGGGCTTTACACCCGAGCTTCGCGCCGCGGCAGGCAAGCAGTTTGTCGACGTGGGCATTGCCGAGGAGCACGCCGTCACCTTTGCCACCGCGCTCGCCCGCTCGGGCGCCAAGCCGGTCTTTGGCGTGTACGGTACGTTCTTGCAGCGTGCCTATGACGAGCTGTGGCATGACCTGTGCCTCAACGACGCCCCGGCGACCATCCTGGTATTTGGCGCGTCGATCTTTGGCACCACATCCGAGACGCATCTTTCGTTCTTTGATATTTCCATGCTGGGCGGTCTTCCCAACATGCACTACTTGGCGCCGGCCTGCATGGAGGAATATCTGTCCATGCTGAGCTGGTCGCTCGATCACCGCGAGCATCCCGTGGCGATCCGTGTGCCGGGCATTGGCCTGGTAAGCCGCCCCGATCTGGCGCCTGCCGAGGGCGACGATTACGGCGTCGCGCGCTACAACGTCGTGCGCCAGGGCCGCGACGTTGCCGTGCTCGCGCTTGGCGATTTCTTTGAGCTGGGCGAGCGCGTGGCAAACCGCTTGGCTGCCGAGTACGGCATCGAGGCCACGCTCGTCAACCCGCGCTTTGCGACCGAGCTCGACCGCGAGTTCCTCGACAGCCTTGCCGCCAAGCATCGCGTTGTCGTCACCCTCGAGGACGGCATCTTGGACGGCGGCTGGGGCGAGCGCGTGGCGTGCTACCTGGCCTGCACACCGCTGCGCACGCGCACCTTTGGTATCGCCAAGGGATTCCCCGACCGCTACGACCCCAACGAGCTGCTCTCCCAGAACGGCATGACGGTCGAGAACATGGCCGCCGAAGCCGTTAGGCTACTCAACGAGTAAAAAACCTCCGCAAGGGAGCACCCCTGCGGAGGTTTTTATTTTCGCGGCGCGATTATCTCGATCTGTAACATCTAGGGCCCGAATTCTCGTCTATCTGTTACAGATTGGGACAAACCGTCTTTGCCCCTGACCTTTGTCTCAATCTGTAACAGATAGAGACCTTTTGGCCGTCTAACTGTTACAGATCGAGACATTCGAATTCCCCTGAAGAGAAAATCTCAATCTGTAACAGTTACTCGGCAAAAATGGCTGCAGATGTTACAGATTGAGACAAAACAGTAAGGCATGCCGCCGCACCCGCCCAAACCACCGCAAAGGTGCCTGTCCCCTTTTGGTAGGTACAATAACCCATAAGGTAAGTATGTTTCTGAGTTATTTCGTGTTGACCCATTTGAGCGCGATAGGGTATAACTCTACTCAACCGCTAGGGATTTTATTGAGAAAGGTGTTCTACCATGAGCAAGAACCTCTCCCAGCAGGTCGTTCTCGACCGCCGCGGCTTCGTTGCCGCCACCTTCGCAACCGTCGCCGGCCTTGGTCTTGCCGGCTGCTCCGACACCAGCGCCGAGGCCGACAAGGGTTCCGCCGCCGGCTCCTCCAAGAGCTCCGAAGATACCGAGGCTTCCACCACGCTCGATGCCAAGGCGTTCGACAAGCTCGTCGACAACGGCCCCAAGGCCGATGACGACGCCATCGCCGCCAGCACCTGGGCCACGGCCGTCAAGGACGCCGGCGTCTTTAAGATCGGTGGCGTTCAGACCTCCACGCTGTTCTCCCTCCTCAACGAGAAAGACGGTCAGACCCGCGGCTTCGACGCCGGTATCGCACAGCTCCTGTCCAACTACATTCTGGGCGAGAACAAGGTCGAGATCACCCAGGTGACCTCGGACACGCGCGAGTCCGTCCTGCAAAACGGCCAGGTCGACGCTGTCTTTGCCACCTACACCATCACCGACGAGCGCAAGAAGCTCGTTTCCTTCGCCGGTCCCTACTACTACACCCAGCAGGCCATCCTGGTGCTCGCCGACAACGACGACATCAAGAGCGTCGACGACCTGGCCGACAAGAACGTCGCCGTCCAGTCCGGCTCCAACGGCCCTGCCATCCTGGAGGAGGTTGCCCCCAAGGCCAGCCAGCAGGAGTTCAAGACCGACGAGGAGGCCCGCCAGGCACTCCAGCAGGGTCGTGTAGACGCCTACGTCATCGACAACAATATGCAGCAGAGCGCCCTGGTCCGTGAGCCGGGCAAGTACAAGATCGCCGGCAAACCCTTCGGCAACAAGGAGCCCTTTGGCATCGGCCTGCCGCTCGATTCCGACGGCGTCGCCTTTGTCAACGACTTCCTTAAGAAGATCGAGGACGACGGCACCTGGACCGAGCTGTGGCAGATCTGCATCGGTGACCGCACGGGCGACACCAATGTTCCCGAGCTGCCTGAGATTGGCGCCTAGGCAACGCGCCTAGTAACGGCCGCAATGAAACCATATGGAAACGCACGGCGCGCTTTATTGCGCTAAACTGTTTCTTCACTGAGTTGTCGGGGCTTCCGTACACACGGGAGCCCCTTTCCTTATCGGCGGGAGGTCCGCATGAGTCTCTCCGAGCTCTGGTCGCTCTATGGCCAGAACTACATCGACGCGCTGCTAGCAACCTGGGGCATGACGCTTGAGTCGTTTGCCATCGCCATGGTGCTGGCCGTCGCCGTTACCGTGATGCGCGTGTCGCCGCTCAAGCCACTGCGCGTCTTTGGCGACCTGTATGTCCAGGTCTTCCGTAACATCCCCGGCATCGCGCTGCTCATCATCGTCGTCTACGCGCTGCCGCCGCTCAAGATCGTTCTGCCCTACCGCACCTGCGTTATCGTCGCCACGGTGTTGCTGGGCTCGGCCTTTGGCTCCGAGAACTTTATGAGCGGCATCAACACCGTCGGCGTCGGCCAGGTCGAAGCCGCCCGCTCGCTGGGCATGAGCTTCAACCGCATCCTCGCCAAGATCGTGATTCCGCAGGCGCTGCGCTCGAGCGTGCTGCCCATGACCAACCTCTTTATCGCCGTCATGCTCACCACCGCGCTCGGCAGCCAGGTACCGCTTAAACCGCAGGAGCTCACCGGCGTGGTAAGCTACATCAACACGCGCTCGCTCGGCGGCGTCGCCGCGTTCTTTATCTCGGCGCTCGGCTACCTGGGCACGGCCTTTGTGGTGAGCCACATTGGCAACTACATCGATAAGAAGGTGAGGATCCTCCGATGAGCAAACATTCCTCCCCTGCACTTACCATGCGCGATGCGCTCTACGAGGCTCCCGGCCCCAAGATGCGCGCCAAGATTCGCATCGGCACCGCCATCTCGCTTGTCGCTGTGGCCGCACTTGTCGTCCTCGTGCTGCAGCGCTTTTATGTGACCGGTCAGCTTTCGGTCCACTATTGGTATTTCTTTACGCACCTCACTACCTGGAAGTTCTTACTTGCCGGTTTTGAGGGCACGGTAAAGGTCGCGCTCACCGCCGGCGCTATCGCACTGGTGCTGGGCTTGGCCCTTATGCTCGGCCGCACGAGCGACATTAAGCCGCTGCAGCTGGTCTGCCGCGTGCTCACCGATTTCTTCCGTGGCGTGCCGAGCCTTCTGTTCATCTACTTCTTCTTTTTGGTGCTGCCCCAGTACAAGATCGCGCTGCCGTCGTTTTGGATGCTCACGCTTCCCGTCGCGCTCGCTGCAGCCGGCGTACTTGCCGAGATCTTCCGTGCCGGCGTCAACGCCGTGCCGCGCGGTCAGGTCGAGGCCGCCCAGGCACTCGGTCTCTCCAAGGCTAAAATCACCTTTAAAATTGTGTTGCCGCAGGCTATTCGCTTTATCATTCCATCGTTGATTTCGCAGCTTGTGGTCGTAGTCAAAGACACCACCGTCGCCTATGTGGTGAGCTACCCCGACCTCATGCAAAATGCCCGCGTGCTCATTACCAACTACGACGCGCTCGTGTCGGTCTATCTGGTGATCGCGGTCATCTACATCCTCATCAACGTCGCGATCAACAAGGCCGCTGTCTACGTTTCGCACAAGACCGGCGCGACCATCATCCGCTAACGTTTTACCATTTCGAGTCATAAGGAGCCGAGCACCATGGCACAGAGCACCTCTTCCACCGACGATCAGCCGCTGATCGAGCTCAAGCACGTCGACAAGCACTATGGCGACCTGCACGTCCTCAACGACATCAATCTCTCGGTCGGCCGCGGCGAGGTCGTCGTCGTGATCGGCCCCTCGGGCTCGGGCAAGTCGACCATGTGCCGCACCATCAACCGCCTGGAGACCATCGACTCGGGCGAGATCCTCACCGAGGGCGGGCCCCTGCCGCAGGCAGGCAAGGACCTCGCCCGCATGCGTGCCGAGCTGGGCATGGTGTTTCAACAGTTCAACCTGTTCGCACATATGACCGTGCTGCAGAACGTCATGCTGGGACCGGTCGACGTGCTGGGCGTCTCCAAGGATGAAGCCCGTGAGCGCGCCATGGACCTGCTGAGCCGCGTGGGCGTGGCCGAGCAGGCCGACAAGGTGCCCGCACAGCTTTCGGGCGGCCAACAGCAGCGCGTGGCCATCGCCCGTTCGCTCGCCATGCAGCCCAAGGCCATGCTTTTTGACGAGCCCACGAGTGCGCTGGACCCCGAGATGATCAATGAGGTGCTCGAGGTCATGGTGCGCTTGGCGCAGCAGGGTATGACGATGATCGTCATCACGCACGAGATGAACTTCGCCCGCCGCGTGGCCGACCGCGTCGTGTTTATGGCCGACGGCCAGATCGTAGAGACCGGCACGCCCGACGAGTTCTTCGACCACCCCAAGACCCGACGCGCCCAGGACTTCCTCAACTCCATCAAGGGCCACTAACCAGCCATCCCGTGGGACAAATCCATCGGAAGTGTTGTCCCACGTCTCTCATGCGCCCTGTCACCTTCAGATTCGAAAGCCACGCCCATGATCGGAACCCGCACCTCATCGTCATACACCCCGCACGTCGACGTCGATCCCGCCGACCGCCCACTCATCCTCGTCGCGCCGCGCTGGGAAGAGGCAAAGCCGTTTTTGAGCGAGACGCTCTCCCCCAACGAGGAAATCGCAAGTGTCTTTGTCGATGCCATTCTTGCCGCCGGTGGCCTGCCGCTGCAGATGTCTATTACCGAAGACGTCGATGTTATCCGTCATTATGTGGAAATCGCTGACGGTATCGCTATTCCCGGCGGCCCGGACGTCAACCCCAAGCGTTGGGGCGATGATCGACCCTACGACCCCACCCTCTGCTGCGAGATCCGCGATAGCTTTGAGTTTAAGCTGGTCGGCGAGGTACTCCGCGCCAAAAAGCCGCTCTTTACCACCTGCCGCGGCACGCAATTGCTCAATGTCGCCACTGGCGGTACCCTGTGCATGGACGTGCCGAGCCTGGGCGCGCGCGAGGGCCGCACGCAGTGGCGCCATACCCATGTGCTCAACGACCCCGTGCACCCTGTTGAGGTCGTGCCGGGCTCGCTGCTGGAGCGCGCGCTTGGCGGGCACAGGCTGATCCAGACCAACTCGGCACATCACTGTTGCGTCGACCGTCTGGGTAAGAGCACGCGCTTGGTCGCCAAGGCAACCGACGGCGTTCCCGAGTGCATCGAAGTCGAAGGCCAGCCATTCTGTCTGGGCGTGCAATGGCACCCTGAGTACACGTGGAAGACGCTCGAGACCGACTTTAACCTGTGGAAGTCGTTTGTCGAGGCAGCAGCCAAGGTAAAGCAGGCCCGTTAGCTCGCAAGCTACACAAGTTAAAGCCTCCTAAGCCAGGGGAGGGCGGACACCAGCCACGGTGCCCGCCCTCCCCTGTATTTGATACGCTCGGTATGATTATCCCTCACAAACAATCAAAGAAATCTCGACCGCAATCGGTCGACTGTAAAGCAGATGGCAAAAACGCTTGCTACGTTTATTAGGCAGTCAATCAAAATCGAAACGCATTGACCGTCCCCCAACGGGGTCACGCCGCAAATCCACATGAGCATCGAGGACGGAAACGGAAGCATGGAATTGGCTCCGACCTGTATGTAGATCGTTACGACGTTGACAAGCAACAGCATGCCAATAGGACCGAAGCCGGATCCAAAATAGGAAACAACGATCACGCAAGAGACCACGTATGCAAGGCAGACCGCACTCGCCAGAAGAAGTCGATCGCAAAACATATTCAGGTTGAAATACTGTTGAGCATCCAAAACGATTGCGCAGTTAAGACAGTACAAAACGACACTTGACAGGATAAACGCGCCCAATAGGGCGAAAGAAGACAGCACCGCTCGCGCAACGGTAACGCACGCCCGCTTCCCTCCCCGAGCCTCCGACAGCCCCCACGGTTCCTCGACAAAGCCCGAACTGACAAAGCGCGGCACAATACAAGCCGCGATGAACGGAAAGAACAATGCATGAGCCAACGGGGCTACGTTGAACAGCAGCCCGCGAAAAACCTCTGCATTACCAAATAGAAGGGCATCCTCCGCCGATAGCCGAAGCGTCGGGTCTGGGAAAAAGCCCAAGAAACTGTTCTCACGGAGGCTGCAGAACCACATCGGGAAAGAATTAAGCTGCAATACCACCATGCACGCATAAATTACCGGGATTAAGGCGTACGTCCATTTGCTCACGTGCTTCAATTCTGAATGGAGGAATCTTTTAATCTGACGAGCCATTGAGCACACCCCCAGCACGAAAGCTCACGAGAGCGTAAATCAATACCGATAAACAGCTGGCTGCCACGCCATAGCCCAGAAGCGCCAGTTGCCCCATATCGCTATACCCAAGGGCGCATCCGACTCCAAGGTACGGCCCAGGAAGGAAGAAGATCCATCGCAAGGATGGTATAGGTGCCTGAAGGAAGGCTCCGTAGAGCGTCAAGCTCATGACAAATCCGATTATTATTGCAGCCCCGCTCAATACAGCGCTGCCTGTAATCCGATAGATGGTCACCGTCTCCAGCGCAACCGATATCACCAATACGGTGTTGACTATCATTGCAGGCAAAAATGCAGCCAGCATGCCATGCGCGTAGCTATGCCCTCCACGTATTATGGCTATTGCAAACAGAAGAAAGCAAAGCGCACTATATGCTGCGCCAATTATTAAAGCAGACGAAAGCGCATGAGCTAGAGCCCCATAAAAGCGGGTAAGACCTCTTGCTGAAGAAATTCGGTATCCCTCTTTATAGCCATGCTCCTGTAAAAGCACCAAACAAACGATGAGTGGAACGAACAGGGATGTACCGGCAAAAGCACTGCGCACAAGGGACTCATCGGGTGCAGAAGAATCGATTACATTCCAGCAGAAGCCAATATCCTCCCCAAAAACGCTATTGCCAAAGGCGAGCAACGTTGTTCCGTTTTTTAGAAAGACACCGAAGAGAAGGCCGAACGCCAGCATAAGCGCAAGACCAAACTTCGCCGGAAACATCCTGTGCAAACGCATTATATCTGCCTTTATGGGATGGATCGCCCGCTTCATAGCGAGACCGCCTTCATCAAGCGCCTGTAATACTCTTTTAGGGATGGCGCCTCATCCCTTATGACGTCCATCGATTCCTTTTTTAGCAGTTTACCGTCATGAATAAAGACGCAACTTGTTGCAACCGATGCCAACTCATCCAAATCATGGCTAGAGATGAGCATGGTCTTACCCTGCTCTCGATTCAATCGGCCGATAAGGGCCCATATACTCTCGATGCCCAGCGGGTCCAACCCATTTGCCGGCTCATCGAAAATTAGTACGTCGGTGTCGCCCAACAAAGCCGTAGCTATATCCAGTCGCCGTTTCATTCCCAGAGAAAAACTGCCCACGCTCTTTTTCTCTTCGACATCCAGTCCAACTAGACTCAAAACGCGAAGAACCTCACGACTCTCGTCAAGCCCCCATTCCGCACATCGGATCCGAAGATTCTCAGCCGCACTGAGGGATTGGTATGCACCGCTGGAATCTGGCACGTAGCCGACACGCGCCCGCATCAAGCTCAGGTCTTTTTTCGACTTGCCTCCAAAGAGCTCCACGCTCCCCGACGATGGCTCGCAGAGGCCCAATACGATTTTAATGAGCGTGCTTTTGCCTGCCCCGTTTGCACCAACAAGGGCGCAAAGCTCAGACTGATCCACCTCGAAGGAAACGTCATGCAACACACGCCGTTTTCCATAGCGCTTCGACACCTTCGATAGCTTTATCGCTGATGCGTTCATATCGTTCCTCCTTTCTTTTATCGTTCATTCTTGTAGTTATTGTTTGTCGATAACTGATATTTGTCAAGATAATTAATAAAGAAAGGGCCCGTGTTAGACACGGGCCCCATCGCACTGATATTTCGTTATAGTTGTTCGCTTTATGCTACTCGTCGCTCAAATCGACAGCGAAGACCGATGTCGGAAGTGACGCCTCGTTGCCTCCGCCATCCCGCATCTGCCTCACGACATTTTTCGCGCGCTCGACAATAAGCTCCTCAAGCTCTTTCTCGCTCACGCGCTGAATAATATCTCCCGGTTGACAATCAAGCTCATCACAGATTTCGAGAAGCGTCTTAAGGCGAATAGCTTTTATTTTTCCGTTTCTTAGCTTTGAAATATTAGCCGGAGTATGCCCCGTCGCCCGAATCAGATCAGCGCTGGTCTTTCCGGTCTTAAGCAGCTGCGTCTCAAGCTCGATGATGAGATAGCTCATGTTTCCTCCTACACAAGCTCGTCAGACTGCTCTTGGAGCAGCGAGGCATAACTCCAGATCGCCGAGATAAACAGACAGACAACTGCGCCGATAAACGACCCCGCATCAAAGGTAGCGCCTTGGCAAATCTCAATAACGAAGGAATGAGGCACGATGTAAAGCTCCAGTCCGCCAATGGTGAGATTGACCGATTCATAGGCACCAACAAACGAAACCACGGCGTTAACAGCAAAGGCAAGTGCAAGAACACGGATAAGCCGCACATGCGCCTTGGTAAAGGGCGAGACGCCCCGAGAGATGTTATGGCTGATTCCGCACAAAACGACAAGCGAAACACCCACGACAAGTGCCAGGCACAGCCCGCTTGGGATAACGATGCTCCCGCCATCGAGAAGCGTCACGACACCGAAAGAATCGACAGAAACAACGTTTGCAACCGCATACCAGATCACGTAAACAACCAACGCGGCAAAAGCGATGAGCATTCCCGCAAAAACGACCGCCATGCAAAAGCCAAGCTTCCTTACAGTCTCGCCCGCCTTGGCCATACGCTGAACGCTGTTGGACATACACTCACCCTCATCGAATCTATCGTTATCCGAATAGTTTATCGAACAACGATATGGATTGCATGTACAAAGCCCAGCCGGTACGCATAGGCCATTCACTAATCAGAAGGGGTGAGCGTGGTTTTTTGGACACTTACCGAACGAGCGTGGATAATCTCCCACTTTGAGACCGCCACGGGGCCTAAAACGGGAGATTATCCACGCTCATAGTCATCACAAGGCTCACAGCCTCTTACTCAGCCGCCTCGCGCAGGGCCGACATCGTGGCCGCATATCGCTGCTGCAACGCACGCATCCCCTCACGAGCGCCGTCAACGGCATCGGCGCCGCGCAGCGCCTCGGTCACCACGACCGCCGGCTCGTACAGATTATCGAATCCTAGGTTCTGGCTCACGCCCTTGAGTGTGTGCGCTGCCATAAACGCACTCTCGGCATCTCCCGCCGCCATGGCAGCCTCCAGCTTGTCCATGCTCTCGTCATCCAAAAACTTGAGGGCAAAGCGGGCAAGCATTTCCTCGCCCATCAGCCGAGCGCACGCGTCATCATAATTGGCGCCAATCTTCTCATACGCCTCACGCATGGAAATCATGGGTTAAAAACTCCTTTGGTCAAACTAAATCGCAGGAAACGCGACAACGTCGGCAGGGCGTGCCAACGTCTCGGCAATACGGTCTTGCACCTCGAGCAGGCAGTCGAGCAATAGCGGGTTAAAGGTGCCGCACTTACCGTCCAGGATCATCTGGATCGCCTCCTCGTGCGGGATAGCGTCCTTGTACACGCGCACGCTCGTCAGGGCATCGTACACGTCAGCCACCGAAACCACCTGCGCGGCGATGGGAATTTCGTCGCCCTTAAGGCCATCGGGATAACCCTTGCCGTCCCAGCGCTCGTGGTGCCAACGCACAATCTGGTACGCATATTCCAAAAGCGCGTTGTCGGCGTGATGGCGGCCCAAATCACGCAGCATGTCGGCGCCAATCGTGGTATGCGTCTTCATAATCTCGAACTCCTCGGGCGTCAGGCGTCCGGGCTTGTTGAGAATCGCATCGTCAATCGCCATCTTGCCGATATCGTGCAGCGCCGACGCCAGGGCAATCGAGGAACGTTCCTCGTTGTCGAGTAAGTACTTGTCACTCCGTCGCGCCAAGGCGCCAAGCAGCAACTCGGTCAATTTCTCGATATGCGTGACGTGTCTGCCGCTCTCGCCATTACGGAGTTCCATAACACTCGCCATGATGTCGATGAGCATGCGGCTGTTCTTGACGCGTTCGTTGTACTGCTGCAACAGCAGGCTCGCCAGACGACGCTGCTTAGCGTACAAACGGATAGTGTTGCTTACACGGCGGCGCACGACACGGGAGTCAAACGGACGGCTGATATAGTCCGAGGCGCCCAGCTCGTACGCGCGCAGCACCACATTGTCGGAATCTTCGCTCGAGATCATGATGACAGGAAGATCGTCACTAACCGATCGGCGCGACAGATCGGCCAGCACCTCAAAGCCGTTCACACCCGACATAACAATGTCCAGCAGCACGAGGGACAGGTCGCTGCCGTAACGATCGACCGCATCGAGCGCGGCACGACCGCTATCGGCTTCCAGAATGCGATAGTCGTCCTTGAGCATCTCGCCGAGGATGGACCGGTTCATTTTGGAATCGTCGGCAATCAGCACCAGGGGCTTTTGGCTCCTGATTGCCTCGCTTGCATCAGCATCCGTCACAACCGCGCCGCGCCTGGTCTTCGCGTGATTCAAAAGAGGCTCGGCACGACGCACGCCCTCCTCGACCGTCTCGCCGCTCACACGAACGCCGCTTGCACAAGCCGATAGGCCAATCTGCTCATTTCCCGGTACAACAGCACGGCGAATGGCCTCCGACACATGGCGCAGGCACCGAGCAAAGTCATCGGGGGCAATGTCGGGCATGACGATCACAAACTCGTCACCGCCATAGCGCACAAGCTGATCGATCGAGCGAATGTTATCGCTTATTGCCGCCGCAACGACACCAAGCGCCAAATCGCCGACACGATGACCGAAAGTGTCGTTGACCATCTTAAAATCATCGAGGTCGATGATCGCCACGCCACCAGTAACATGACGCATGCGGAGCCTTTCCTCAAAGTAGCGACGATTATGGACGTCTGTCACCACATCGGTGTAGGCCGCTTCCTCATCTGCCGCCTCTTGTTGATCGACCGGTCGTGCCACAAGTAAAACGCGTCGCTCGCCTTCAACCGTCACGGGACGAACGGAAGCACGGTATTCGATACCGTCGCCCAGCAGTCGCTCCGATATCTCATCGGAACCCCCGAGCACCTTGCGACAAACCTGACGCAAGCAAGGGCACTGATCGCCAAAGAACAGGCAGTCACGCTCGTTATCAACCTGCTCGGCAGAAAGCAGGCGCACTACGGGGTAAATCTTCTCGACACGGGTAACCTCGGCGGCAGCCTCGCTATCGGTAAGATTGACCTCATATTTATTGAGCATATGCAGCCCTTTCCGTCATTGGCCTGGCAACGGTGTGTAAAACGGTACCAGAGTAACATCTTGCAAAGCAGGCAGATTCAAAATTGTGTTACCAATTTTAATAGCTATAGCATGCGGAGATTACACCCGTAGACGTATGACGCAAGATTGTTTTATTGCAGGACGCCCATGTTTGCTCATTCCCCTGCAATAGTCGTCGACGGCATCATCGCCCCAGAATGGCGCGAATGACATTGGCGGCTGCGGCCGGTCGATCCCGGAGACCGTTATGCGCGCCCGGAATTGTTGCAACGGAACAATCCAATAACTCCGCGGCCGCTCGGGCACCTGCCGCGCGTGATGTATCAACCGAAAGCTCTCCCAAACAGACAGCGGCAACGGTCTTTGATGCGCGGACTCGATCCCAATCGGGGCAATACGTCATGATGAGTTCATACTCGTTCGCCATAAAGCCACGTCCATTGCGCATAGCATGTTCGGCTTCTGACGTAGTTATCCTGGGAGCTTCGGGGTCGGGGTCTCCAATGGCACCCAAGAAGACCCTCAGCGCTCTCGAGACTTTCCCCGCCGAAATCAACTCGAGCAAAACCGGTGCTGCGCCCAAGCCAACGCCTTCGCCCGTCACGGCCGGCTCATGCAAAATCGCAGACGATACGGCCTCCGCATCCACGCGGAGGAGTTCAAGGGCAATGAGCGTGCCGGCGCTGTGCGCGAGAACATTTGCCGGAGCACCAACATGATGGATAACAGCTCGTAGGTCGGCGGCCTGAACCGCCAGATCGTAGCGTCCGTCTGCCGCATCGTCGCTCCCGCCGCAACCACGGCGGTCATAGGTAATCACGCGGCACACCTGGCTGAGCTCGCGAGCGATGCCTTCAAAAAATGTGCCATCGACGCAAGCGCCGTGTACGCACACCAAGACAGGAGTATCAGGCGACACATCCGGGCCGGCATATTCGCGACAGACAATCGTGGTGCCCGCATTCTCGACCGTAAAATCCATGTTGTGCCCCCATCATCAATGCCCATCCAGTTGCACGTCAGTACGGTTGGATGGACCCGCATTGTCTTACGACTTGTTAACAGATTAACTGTACCCGACCCGAGACTTTTCATGGCACGGCATAATGAGCGACGTGAAAAAACGAAACCTGTAAAGCAAGAGCCCGCAACTTGCTTTGGAGCCGATGCTATGCTTAGGCGCAATAGTCTTGAGGAGCATATGCCTATGTCTACGTTTTTGAATGCCAGCCCCATCTTTGGGCCTGTTCGCAGCCGTCGCCTTGGTCTCTCGCTCGGCGTCAACATGATGCCGGCCAGCGGCAAAATCTGCACGTTCGACTGCATCTACTGCGAGAACGGCCTCAACGCCGAGCGCCCCTGCCATGAGCCGTACAACACAGCTGACGTGGTACTCGACGCGCTCGAGGCAAAGCTGCGCGAGATGGCAGCCGAGGGCGAGCTCCCCGATGTGATCACCTTCGCAGGGAACGGCGAGCCCACCGCCGCACCGGAGTTTCCGCAGGCCATCGCCGGCGCCGTCGCGCTGCGCGACAAGCTTGCCCCAAACTCCAAGATCGCCGTGCTCTCCAACGGCACGCGCGCCGACCGCCCCGAGGTGCACGACGCGCTCATGATGGTCGACGACAACATTCTTAAGCTCGATACCGTCGACCCGGCGTTTATCCAGCTGCTCGACCAGCCCGTTGACCCCTACGACGTCGAGCACCAGATCGAGACGTTCGCAAGCTTTGACGGTCACGTTATTATCCAGACGATCTTTTTGACCGGCGAGTATCAGGGCGAGCCCATCGACAACACCGGCGAGGAGTACGTTGCCCCCTGGCTCGCGGCGCTTGAGCGTATTCGCCCGCAGGAGGCGACCATCTACACGGTGGCGCGCGAAACACCGATCGCCGGCCTTGCCAAAGCAGTGCCCGAGGTACTCGACGCCATTGCCGCGCGCGTGCGTACCCTCGGCATCCCCTGCCAGGTGAGCTACTAGCAAAACCACGCAGCAGCCAGTGTCCGCCATCCCACTCCATCAGTTGCGGTGATATAGTTCCTGTTTGTGCTGTTAAACCGCTTAAATCGGAACTATATCACCGCAACTTTTATGGACGCGTGGGTGGGCTATACTAGCTGCGGATGAAAGGAAGTTAGCCATGTATGACAAAGGGCCCGTGCCCGGCCGCAACGACACTTGCTGGTGCGGCAGCGGTAAGAAATACAAGAAATGCCATAGCGCCTTTGATGAGCGCCTCGAGCGCTTGTGGGAAGAAGGCTGGGAGGTTCTGCCCCGCACACTCTACAAGACGCCCGCCGACATCGAGGGCATCAAGCGCTCCGCCGCCATCAACGTCGGCGTGCTCGACTACGTAGGCGAGCACATCGCCGCGGGCATGACCACCAACCAGATCGACCAGATGATCTACGACTACACCGTCGAGCACGGTGGCACGCCGGCCGACCTCAACTACGAGGGCTATCCCAAGAGCGTATGCACCTCGATCAACGACGTGGTCTGTCACGGTATCCCCTGCGATACGGACGTGCTGCACGAGGGCGACATCATCAACGTTGACTGCTCCACGATTTTGGACGGCTACTTTAGCGATTCGAGCCGCATGTTCTGCATCGGCGAGGTCTCTGCCGAGCGTCAGCGCCTGGTCGACGTCACCCGCGCCAGCGTGGAAGCGGGCCTGGCAGCCGTCAAGCCATGGCTGCCGCTCTCCGTTATGGCCGAGGCCGTGCAAAAGACGGTCGAGGACGCCGGCTTTAGCGTGGTGCGCGAGTACGGCGGACACGGCATTGGCAAGGAGTTCCACGAGGACCCGTTTGTGGGCTTTACCACCGAGGCGCCCGATGTGGACACCATCATGGCCCCGGGCATGGTCTTTACCATCGAGCCCATGGTCAACGCCGGAGCGCCCGACATCAAGATTAGCAAGGGTGACGGCTGGTGCGTGCGCACCAAGGACGGCAGCGACTCGGCCCAGTGCGAGGTACAGCTCGTGGTGACCGAGGACGGCTATGAGCTGCTCAGCTGGTAGCCCGGCGTTTTTATAGCGTTTTGCCTGATAAAACCTGCCAAAATAAACCTGTCCCTTTTTGGTAGGTCGAGCGGAGAGGACTGTTTGTGAATATCCTGGTTTTGCTGCCCGTCAACGACCGTCATCGCGCAATTCTTGAGTCGAGCGCTCCGGGCGAGGACTTTATCTACACGAGCGCCGACGCCGCCACGCGCGAGCAGGTCGCCGATGCCGACGTGATCCTGGGCAACATCGACCCTGACATGCTCACGGCATGCGAGCATCTCCAGCTGTTGCAATTGCAGACCGCCGGCTATGACGACTACCTTGCTGCTGGCACCGTGCCGGCTGACGCCAAGCTGTCTTGCTCGATCGGCGCCTACGGTCAGGCCGTAAGCGAGCACATGTTTGCCATGGTGCTGTCAATGATGAAGCGCCTGCCCGGCTACCAGGACCTGCAGCGCGAGCATCGCTGGAAGGACTTGGGCCCGGTCACCTCGCTCAAAAATGCCAACGTGCTGGTGCTGGGCGCGGGCGATATCGGCGGCCACTTGGCCCCGCTCGGCCGCAGCATGGGTGCGCACGTCCGCGGCATCAAACGCCATCCGCTCGTCTACCCCATTGTGTTTGAGGATATGGACGGCATGGACGCCCTGCCCGAGTGCCTGTCCGAGGCAGATGTCGTCGCATCCTTTATGCCCAGCACGCCCGAGACCCGCGGTCTTGCGAATGCCGAGTTCTTTGCCGCGATGAAACCGGGCGCCTTCTTTGCCAACGGCGGCCGCGGTGACCTTGTAGTTGCCGACGACCTGGTTGCGACGCTCGAGTCCGGGCACCTTTCCGGCGCCGCGGTCGACGTCACTGACCCCGAGCCGCTGCCCGCGACAAGCCCGCTGTGGGATGCACCCAACATGCTCATCACGCCGCACGTCTCGGGCTGGTTCCACCTAGCCGCCACGCTCAACAACGTCGTCGACATCGCCGCGGAGAATCTGCGTCATCTGCAAGCCGGCGAAACCCTGCGCTGCTGGATTGAACACTGATTTGTTCCGGCGTTTCGCCAAACGCCGGAACCCCTCGACGCTGCGAGCTCTCGCTGACTATTATTCGATCAGTGAGGTCTAGAGCTATTTGAGCGTTGTTAGATAGTTTCTTGCGCTTTCGACGCTCATTGCTGCGACGGGCGCATGTGAACAGAGCTTGACATCGTTGGTGACCAGGAGATCTGCCTGCGCACGCATCGCCGCCGCAATGATTAAATCGTCTTCGTAATCGCTATGGAGCTCACGCTGCTTGCTCGCCATCCATATGTCGCTCAGGTCGCAGGGCACTGGCGTGGCAAGCTGCGACAGCACGCTAAGACAATCCCATGCAAGCGATGTCGCTGCCGTAGCAGCATCTTGAGAAAGCGAACCGTGCTCTCGCCGATACCAGGCCTTATGCTCGCTTGAAATTAAATAGAACAGGTCTTTGGACGATGTGGCCGCATACAGCAAATCTACCTGCGCCGTACAGGCATCGCGTAAAAACTCAATCGCCAGCGAACGACCGCGTCGCGAGGGAATGAAGTAATCAAGCCACACGTTGGTATCAACCAAGATGCGCTTTGGAGCCTCACTCATAGAGCCAGCCCATCTCCTCGCCATAGCGATCCGCATAGGCATTCCGTTTGAGCTCTTCGTCGTCCGACGGTCGGGCCTTGGCCATATCGATTCCCGACTCGCGGCAAGCGGCAGCGAACAGCTTCGACCCCTGATCTATGAGCTTGAGCTTACGTTTGGCGGCCTTTTCGCGCTCGTGCTGTTCCGCCCGGGCACGACTGGGCAGCAGGATATCCTCGAGCGCGCCGGGGCGATCGGCCAGCGACGCTGCAAGCTGCCAGAGCGCTCGCACCGCTTGGCTCGGCGTCATACCGGCCCTGGAGAGAGCGGCGTCCCCACTCCTTTTAAGATCGGCATCGAGACGTACGTTGATCTGAGCGGCTGTTGTGGCCATGACCCCTCCTTAGTACTTCAAAATTATCATAAAACACTATGGTAGATACGTAAAGCATGTATAGCATTTACTAGCATTAGCCGTGCTCTGTGCACAAAAAGCCGCCGAGGCACACTGCACCTCGGCGGCTACGCATCACCGATATAGTTCGGTTTCACCCTTTGCATTTGCCCAGATAAAACCGGCCAAAATTAACATCCCTTTTTGGCAGGTTTTAGGCCAGATGATCTTGGATAAGGTCGCAGATGGCTC
>OGOM01001189.1_pt1 | contig 20554 bp, 17 predicted proteins | sample 1552681 | NCBI WGS metagenome assembly OGOM01 (sample SAMEA2580188, study PRJEB22360) | human gut metagenome | biome: human gut; feature: human-associated habitat; material: faeces | place: Denmark | collected 2008/2010 | reverse complement strand
ATCCTCGCACACCGTACCGATCAACGGCAGGCGCGGATCGTTAGTACTTTTCAGCAGATCCACGAAATACTCGGTCAGGAAGAAGTTGCCGCGATCCTCGTGCGAGTAGATCTTGGCGTATGGCTCGGAGGAGTCGTTCGTTGTCAGGCCACCCGCATGCATCAGCATGCAGTTGTCCGCATCCGACTCAAATACCCCGTTGGCTACCGCGGTCTTCACCCATTGCTCCGCCGCGGCCGGGTCTACCTTCGACATACGCATCGCCACGCGCAGCATCAGTGAGTTGGCAAACTTCCGCCACTTCGAGGCATCGCCTTGGTAGAAGTTGTCCGCCGATTTCATCGCTGCCGCCGATGCACCGTTCAAGGCGGCCTGTGCCTCGTTCAATTCCTTCAACAAATCCATATAGATAGATTGTTGCGTGTCATACTCCGGGAAGGAATACAACTCCGGCTGTACCGCCTGCGAGTAGGGGATATCCCCGTAAAGGTCGGTCATGCGGTGCATGCCGTAGGCGAGCATGATACGGGCGATTTGGTAATCGGTCTGCCGTGACGGATCCTCTTTCCAAGCCTCCACCGCATTTTTCATGTCGCGGAGCGCCCCGCGCGTGTCACCGTTGTAGATTTCCCAATACGCACCTGAGTAGCCGTCGTTCCAAGTGTAATTCGCATTACCCAACCAATTGAACGATGCGGTATGGCTCATCCATTGAGCCGCATAGATACAACCGTTTCGCCATACGTCCCAATCAGATCCTAACATCTGATGCTGACCGTTGGTGAACAATAACTCGGTCGGGATATTCTCCGAATTCAGGTGCTCCGGGTCCATATTCACATCCCCGAAATCGCTGCAACCCGTTCCCCCGATCATGGCCGCGGCGGCGCACGTCATATATACTAAATACTTTTTCATACTATTATACTTCTTCAAACGTGATTAGAATTTGACATTGACATTGAAACCGACATTTCTCGTGGCCGGATAACCGTTCAACTCCAAGCCCTGTCCGTTCGTATTGTTGTAAGCTGACTCGGGATCGATGTTATCGGTATGCTTCAAGATAGTCCATAGGTTACGTCCCACCAACGAGACGCTCAAGCCCTTCACCACCTTCATCTTGTTCAAGACAGACTGCGGGAAGGTATAGCCGAGCGACAACTCACGCAACTTGATGAAGCTGGCATTGTAGACGAACTCCTCGGCGATATTATTGTTGACGATCCCCTTGTGATAATCCTGCGCGTTTACCGCCACGTTGTTCTCTCCAAGGATCTTTCCATTGTCATCTATCATGACACCGGCACCGATAAAGCCACTGCCTCCCGGGTTATCGACCGTACGGCCAAGCAACGTACCCTTGTGCAGACCCTCGCTGTAGAGCGAGTAGTTCGTGCCGGAGAAGAGGCTTGCGCCTGCCTTGTAGTCAATCAAGAACGACAAGGAGAAATCGCGGAATCTCAACGTGTTGCTCCATCCTCCGGTATATTTGTAGACACCGTTGCCTAGGTTCTGCAACTCGTCGGTCGCTTGCGGGATACCGTTCTTATGGATGATCCGGCCTTGCTCGTCACGGGCGTATTTGTAGCCCACCAACATACCGTAAGGCTGGCCTACGATGTTGCGGACGGTCACGTTGCCCGAGCGTGCGGAGGCTCCGTCGATAGACAGGGACTCTACGCCTCCCAGGTATTTCACCTCACTATCGTTGTATGCGAAGTTGAAGGTCGTCTCCCATGAGAAGTTCTTCGTATGCACCGGTGTCGCATTCACCATGAACTCGAAACCTTGGTTCCGGATCTCGCCCACGTTCATGTATTTCGATCCGAACCCGGACGCGCTGGACGTGGTGACAACAGCGATATCGTCTGTCGTGTTCTTGTTGTAGTACGCCATATCGAACGATAGGCGGTTGCTCATAAACGCTAGGTTCAAGCCCACCTCGTACTCCTTGATGCTGACCGGTTTCAAGTCTGGATTCGCAAATTGGTTACTGTTTGCCGTACCTCCGGTCTGTCCGTTGATCTGGAAATTCTGAACCTTATACACCATCAAGGTCTTGTATGGATCTGTACCATTGGAGGAGCTTGCCCACGAGCCGCGGATCTTACCGAAATCGAACCAATCCGGCATATTGTCACGGAAGGTATCGGAGAATACCCACGAGAGCGTCACGGACGGATAGAAATAGCTGTTGCTATCCGGGTTCAAGGTGGAGAACCAGTCGTTACGTCCCGTCAGGTTCAAGAACACTTGGTTCTTCCATCCGAAGTCCGCCGTAGCGTATATGGAGTTCACCCGGTATTCCGAATAGTCCTTCTTCGATCGTTTATCGCTGAGATTATTTACAGACCACAGTCCATCGACGATAAACGGACGGCCTCCATCCGTCGTATAGAACATCTTGTTGATCGTACGCTGACGGTTACCGCCCAACGTGGCGCCAACCGACCAGTCGCCCCACTCCTTATTGAACCCGATCAAGTAGTTCAAGTTCATCTCGGAGAAGCTACGGGAGTATTCCGTCATCCAGCCTTGTGGATCCGCAGCAGCTCCAGTCGGCTGTATCTGTTTGAACTCCAAATTGTAACCATCGCGTTGAACGGCACCTTGCACATACAACCAATCCGTGATGTCGTATTTCAAGGTCATTGATCCCGTCAAGCGGTTCTTCTGCATATCGTTGGTTTTCCGATACTGCAACCAGTAGGGGTTGTTGAAATATACATTGCGGTTACCATTACCGTTCATTTCCGAGCCGTCCTCAAAGGAACCCCAAGGAGCGTTCGCCGAGCCTCTTTCCAACCAACGTACATCGAACGAGTTCGCCAAGTGCAGCAAGGTAGCGTTGGTATTACCGTTGCCATCGGACAGGTTCGAACGGCCTTTCGACTTCTCAAACACATAGTTGGCGTTTACGATCAAGTGCAGGTTCTTCAAGATATCATACGTCGTATTCATATTGATACCTTGCTGGCTGTTACTAGAGTTCGGTAACTGTCCCTTCTCTGCTACGTTGGATACGCCGAAGCGGTAGGTGATCTTGTCTCCCGCGCCGCTGAGCGAGGCGGAAGTTGAGTTGTTGATACCCGTGCGGTAGAAATTCGGCCAATTGTCGATATACTCGTAAGGCACCTCATTTCCCAGGAAGTTGGTCGCCGTACCACCTAAAACGTCTCCCCAGCTACTAGTCTGCGTGGTCTCAGCTCCCGCTACGGAGGTAGGACGTACGCCATAATCACCCTGCCCGAACACATTTTGAAAGTCTCGGTAGTCGTAGATCATGTTAAAAGTCAAGTTGTTGTTGAACTCGATGTTCACAGGCTTACCTTTCTTTCCGGACTTGGTCGTGATCAAGATCGCACCGTTACCACCGCGGTATCCGTACAATGCGGATGCGGCGGCACCTTTTAACACCTGTATGCTCTCGATATCGTCCGGGTTGATGTTACTCAATCCATCACCCATATCTATACCGCCCCATGTGCCGGCCGATCCTAAGTTCTGGTTACTGAAGGGCACGCCATCCACCACGTATAGCGGCATATTATTACCTGTCAGGGAGGCGTTTCCGCGGATGATCACACGGGAGGAACCACCCGTACCGGTCGAGTTACCGCCTACGCTAACACCGGCCACCTTACCGGAAAGGGCGTTACCTAGGTTCGGGTCACGGGCCATCGTAAAGTCCTCGCCACCCACTTGCGTCGTGGAGTAACCCAACGAGCGGCTTTGGCGTTTTATACCCAATGCGGTGACTACCACCTCATCGATCTTCTGCGTGTCCTCCGTCAGTTTCACTTGCAAGCCCGTCTGCCCGCTCGCCGTGATCTCCTGTGTCGCATAACCGATATAACTGATCTCGATTACCGCCCCATTGGGAATCTCCAAAGAAAAGTTTCCGTCTAGATCCGTAATCACGCCGTTTGTCGTACCTTTTTGGATCACGTTCGCACCGATTACGGGAATACCCGCTTCGTCTACGACCGTACCTGTCACCTTCTTGTCCTGCTGTACGCCCATCACCTCATCAACCGTGCCTACGGAAGCAGGAACGGCCATCGCCGCGTTTACAGAAAAAGCGGAAAGCAACAAACAGAACGCCGAGGTTTTAGCTATCCATTGAAGGGATAATAGCTTAGATTCATTCTTTGTCATCTTGCTTTTGTTTTAAAATTAAGTTTAAGTTTAGATTGATTACATTTATTCCTGTAATGTTATATCACAATATGAACATGGTTCCAGCGGAACTAATGTACCATTCATGGTCTATTGCATAAATGCGATATAAAGATACAACTTTTTCGTAAACTATACTTAAATTTATGGTGCTTTTTTAGAAAAAACAACACATTTGTCACAAATTACCTTTTGAAACCAAGAAAATCAAATCTTAAACGTATCTAAAACACGTTAGTTCCGCTGGGACAAGTTTCATCCAGAGACCAAAACAACCTCAAGTATGCATGGTCCCGCTCTAAATGAAAGGCAATCTCTCTACCAAAATAAGGCCGATTTATTTGGCACAGGTCACTATTTACCATACTCTTGTGTCTGATTTAAGATTGAAATCCTTAGAAATATTTTTAAGCATAATCTGTATGAATGCTAGTTGATACATAACTTCAGCCATCTCACACAGATATTTATAATCAATAGTTAATCTTCTGGAGTTCCTCAACAAGAGAACGATCTTTCAACAATCCATCTCTTAGGTAAGACAAGGAATTCGTTTGGGCGCTCATTTAGCCAGAGTACGGCTTCAACAACCCAACCGAATTTGTCCGCAACCCAATCCCAAGCGCTCCTTGGCACTCTCTGTCTGTAAGGATCTTAACGAGGCGCAGGAACTTATATTCAAGTTATTCAATAACCATTGGTGCTATTCTCCATTGGTAACTTGATTGATACTGTAAACTCTAACCATCATATTTTTTAGTTTGCTGATACTTATTATTTTTATATTGAAATATAAGGTTATTTTATTCATTTCAAAATGACTTCTAATTATTTAACAAACTATTATGATTCATTTGTTAAAAGTGCTTGTCAAAAAGATAGCGAAACAATCGAACATAACAGTCATACCCTGTTTATTAATATATTTCTCTCTCGATCGTTTGCTTTTATACCTGATTTTTTTGAATTTTGCACGCGATAAACAATATGTACTCGGTACAATAAGTATAATTAATGTCATGAAACCTACTAATTTACTATTATTTCCAATTATTATCCTTTGTTCTTTCACTTCGGTCAAGGAAATACCTCCTTACAAGAATCCGGCACTTCCGGTTGACGAACGAGTGAAGGATTTATTAGGGAGAATGACGATCGAAGAGAAGTTCTGGCAAACATATATGATGCCTGGTGATCTGGATAAAGGGAAAGACCGCTTTTCCCACGGTATCTTCGGATTCCAGGTTTCAACCATAGGAACCAGTAATCCGGAACTCAAACAATTGCTGCAATACAACCCGAAATTAACAGCAAAAGAGATGGCTAAAAAAATCAATGAGATCCAACGTTACTTCGTAGAAGAAACCCGACTGGGCATACCGATTATTGCATTCGACGAGGCTTTACACGGATTGATTCGTGGTGGTGCCACGGCGTTCCCCCAATCCATCGCATTGGCCGCCACATTCGATACGGCCTTAGTACGCCAAGTCTCCCATGCTATCGCCATGGAAACGAAAACACGTGGTATCCGACAAATACTATCGCCCGTGGTTAATCTCGCAACAGATGTGCGTTGGGGACGTACGGAAGAGACCTATGGAGAAGATCCATATCTTTCGGCATGCATGGGTGTCAACTTTGTAAGAAGTTTTGAAGAAATGGGAGTGATAACCACCCCTAAACACTTTGCCGCCAATTCCGGAGATGGAGGGCGAGACAGTAATCCGATCCATTTCACGGAACGATTTTTGGAAGAGACGCATCTGGTTCCTTTCAAGGCTTGCTTCCAAAAAGGACAGTCGCAGTCTGTAATGACTGCATATAATATGTTAGACGGAACTCCTTGTACAGCCAATCCCTGGTTATTGATCGACAAACTCCGGAACGAATGGGGATTCGACGGATTTACGATTGCGGATGCAGATGCTGTCGGTATCATCCACAAGTTGCATCACACCGTCAATAACTTCTCGGAAGCAGGAGCTGATGCAATCAATGGAGGTCTGGATGTCATCTTCCAGACAACATACGATGAACACCGACCATTCTTACAGGCTTGCCTAGATGGTTTAGTTAAGGAAGAAGCGCTGGACAGGGCTGTAGGACAAGTATTAAAAGCGAAATTCCGCCTAGGTCTGTTCGAGCATCCCTACATTGACGAAAATGAGGCGGAGAAGTGGAATGCCTGCTCCGCACACCGGAAACTGGCTCTCGAAGCAGCTCGCAGATCAATCGTGTTATTGAAAAATGAAAATCGGGTTTTGCCGTTATCCAAACAAGTAAAACGTATCGCCCTTATCGGACAAGATGCCGCTCAAGCCCGTTTAGGAGGGTACAGCGGACCGGGCGTTGACAAAGTCAGCATTCTTGATGGATTGAAAAATAAACTGGGCGATCGAGCTATCATCCGTTACGAAGAGGGATGTAAACGAATCAATCCGGAATATCTGACCGTCCCAACCGATTATTTATCCACATCAGACGGACTGTCGGGACTGGAAGGGCGCTATTTCAATAATATCTCCTATGAAGGAGTCCCCGATTTGAAACGGATTGACAAACGCATACAATTCTCATGGACATTGTTTGCCCCGGATTCTTGCCTGGCTGTCGATTGGTTTTCTGTCGAATGGAACGGGAAATTAAAATCTCCCGTCTCCGGAACATATCAGCTCGGGCTGGAGGGAAATGACGGTTACCAGCTGACCGTTGATGGAAAAGTGCTAGTAGACAAACCATATAAAACCTCTTTCGGTCACACATTAGTTCCTTTTACCTTTGAAAAAGGAAAAGAATATGACATTCGTATCAGGTTTTATGAGAATACAAAAAACGCACGTATCCGGTTTGTTTGGGACGTGGATACAAAAAATGAAGACCAGTCCATCGAACAAGCCGTACAAGCTGCCCGTGAATCCGAGATCGCCATCGTTGTCGTGGGTATTGAAGAGGGAGAATTCCGTGACAGAGGCTATCTGGCATTGCCTGGCCGACAGGAAGAGTTAATCCGTAGAGTCGCAGCAACAGGAAAAACCACTGTTGTTGTTTTGATCGGTGGAAGTGCCGTGGTCATGTCTGAATGGCAGGATCAAGTTCCGGCCGTACTGAATGCCTGGTATCCGGGAGTGGAAGGGGGCAATGCGGTTGCCGATGTTTTATTCGGCGATTATAACCCCTCAGGCAAACTGCCGATCACTTACCCGATCCACGAAGCCCAGCTACCACTCAATTACAGTCATAAACCGACCGGGCGGAGCGACGATTACCTCAACCTGACCGGTGAACCGCTTTTTCCTTTCGGTCACGGATTGAGCTATTCCGAATTTGATTATTCTGGACTAAAAGTGACGAAAGCAGTACATGGCACAGCTTTCCATGTTACTTTTTCGGTGAAAAATACGGGGAAATACGCAGCCAATGAAGTCGTACAACTCTATTTGCGCGACCAGGTCGCTTCCGTAACCCAACCAATTATGCGGCTGATCCATTTCCAGCCTGTATCATTGGCACCGAAAGAAACAAAAGAGTTGCACTTCACTGTAAACGAGAAAGACCTGTCCATGCTGGATAAAGAGTTGAACCGCGTGATCGAACCGGGTGAATTCCGTCTGATGATCGGGCGCTCTTGTAAAGATATCCGGTTAAAGACAACACTGACAATAAATCATCCAATGACTTTAGAAACAAACCATTAAATAAAAACAATTACCATGAAACAATTGATTCAATGCATGGGTATGCTGATGTTGCTGTTTGCGCTTTCCTCCAGGGTATCAGCACAGATAACCCTTGTGAAAGATGGTAAAGCCACTTCACGAATCGTATTAGTTGAGAAGAATGAAGTGAACGAGCAAGCAGCCACCTTGCTGCAAGACTTTGTCAAACGGATCAGCCAGGCTACGCTTCCGATCGTTGCCGATACAAAGGCTAGAAGCGGGGACATTCTGATTGGAGGAAAACAAGCCTCAGCCGGAGAAGACGGTTTTTTGCTGAAAACGACAGCAAACGAACAACTACAAATATCCAGCGGAGGCGATAAAGGCGCCATCTATGGTGTAGTTTCCTTATTGGAACAATACATGGGCGTGTCCTATTTTGCAAAAGAGGCCTATACGTTGACTCCGATGCAGACAATCACACTTCCCGCTATCCACAGGGAAGAAACACCGGCATTCCGTTATCGCCAAACTTACAGCTATAACAACGACGACCCGGTCTATAAGCTATGGTTCCGCTTGGAAGAACCAAAAGACATGTTTATCGAAAACATGTGGGTACACACGTTCAACCGTATTCTGCCGTCCGACCGGTTTGGCAAGGAACATCCCGAATATTACTCATTCATCAACGGCGAGCATCGTCCGGGACACAACAGCCAGTGGTGTCTGACCAACCCTAAAGTATTCGACGCGGCCGTACGCCAGCTAGATTCGATCTTTAAGGCTCACCCGGACATGAAAATGATTTCGGTCAGTCAGAACGACGGTAACAATACGAATTGTTCCTGTCCGGCTTGTAAAGAAGTAGACGAGTACGAAGGTTCACCTTCCGGCAACCTGATCCGGTTCCTGAATAAACTGGCCGAACGTTTCCCTGATAAAGAATTTTCCACATTGGCTTATCTGTATTCCATGCAGCCGCCCAAGCATGTGAAACCGTTACCCAACGTCAACATCATGTTGTGTGACATAGATTGTAAACGTGAGGTTCCGTTAACCGATAATGCCTCCGGCCGTGATTTCGTAAAAGCGCTGGAAGGATGGTCGAAGATATCCGACAATATATTTGTATGGGATTATGGGATCAATTTCGATAATATCGTCTCACCATTCCCCAACTTCCATATCCTGCAAAAGAATATCCAACTATTCAAGAAAAATCATGTGACAATGCACTTTTCGCAGGTAAATGGTATCCGGGGCGGGGATTTCTCTGAGATGCGGGCTTACATGATCGGAAAATTAATGTGGGACCCATACCAGAACGCCGACTCCCTGATGCGTACCTTCATGAATGGTTATTACGGAGCGGCCGCCCCTTACCTGTATCAATACCAGAAGATCATGCAAGGCGCACTGTTGGCCGGCGGACAACCGTTATGGATATATGATTCTCCGATATCCCATAAAAATGGCATGTTGAACCCCGTTTTGCTGAAAACATACAACGAACTGTTCGACCTGGCAGAGGAAGCCGTCGCTGGAGATACCGTACTGTTGCGCCGCGTACAATTATCCCGCCTCCCGCTGCAATATTCGGAACTCGAGATCGCCCGTACACAGGTCGGTACAGATAAAACGAAGATCAGGGAATTACTCGGGCTATTCGACCGGCGTACCCGTCAGTTCGGCGTCACGTCATTGAATGAACGTAAAAACGCACCCGGCGAATATTGTGAATTGTACAAGAAACGATTCTTGCCGCAAAACGAGCAAAGCAAGGCCTCCGGCGCCTCCCTCACCTGGATCATCCCGCCTCAGGAACGTTATAAAACATTGGGCGAAACAGCTCTGACCGACGAACTGTTCGGAGGAACAACATATGTAGAAAGCTGGGTAGGATGGAACGGGACGGACGGTGCTTTCATTCTAGACCTGGGCGAAGAGAAAAGTTTCACCCGGATAGAAGCGGATTTCCTCCACCAACTAGGTGGCTGGGTTTTATTGCCTCATAGTGTCAGCTATTCTATATCCTCGGACAATACGACATACAAACCTTTCGGCTCGTTTACATTTGCTGAAGACCGGGACCTGCAGGTTAAATTTGTCGAAGGAAAAGCGGAGTCGGATAGCCCTGTCAAGGCCAGATACATCAAAGTTGAGGTCAAAGGGATCGGATTATGCCCAGACTGGCATTATGGCGTAGGTTATCCTGCCTGGTTTTTTATGGATGAAGTAAGTGTATATTAAAAAATCCGTGATCCAATTATGAACAGAGAACTATTATTCTATATAACAGCAATACTGCTTTGCGCCGGGATACTTTCCTGCAATAAAAAAGAAGCCATCGCGACATGCAACTATGAGGTAGTACCTCTGCCGAAGTCGATCACTCCAGCTAAAGAGGCCCCTTTTATATTGAGCACATCCACCTATATCGGATATCCGGAAGGAAACGAGAAGCTGAGACAAACGGCGGTTTTTCTTTCCGGATATATCCGCGAAATGACAGGCATCGAAACAGAAGTAACAGCAGATACGGGTTCTTCCAATAGCATTCGCCTCGTATTAGATCGTACTGCCGTATCTTCACCGGAAGGCTACCGGCTAAAAGTCGGCAAGAGAGACATTACCATCACGGGGAGTTCGGAAGCCGGTATATTTTATGGTATACAGACACTTCGAAAATCACTCCCCGTGACGGGACAAAAGGAGATAAGTTTTCCGGCCGTACAGATTCTAGACGAGCCGGAATACCGCTACCGGGGAATGCATCTCGACGTAGGCCGCCATTTCTTCTCGACTGATTTCATCAAGAAATACATTGACATTATCGCTCTCCATAACCTGAATACCTTCCATTGGCACCTGACTGATGACCAGGGGTGGCGTATCGAAATTAAAAAATACCCGAAGTTGACCGAAATTGGTTCCAAACGGAAAGAGTCGTTACTGAATGACGGTCCCGGGAAATTCGACGGAAAACCATACGGTGGTTTTTATACGCAGGAGGAAGTAAAGGACATCATCGAATATGCGGCAGAACGTTATATCACCGTTATTCCGGAGATCGATCTGCCGGGACACATCACCTCCGCGCTTGCTGCCTATCCGGATCTAGGATGCACAGGAGGCCCCTACGAAGTGGCTACTACGTATGGTGTCCATAAGGAGGTATTATGTGTCGGCAATGAGCAATCGCTTCGTTTTGCGAAAGATGTGTTATCGGAAATTATTGAGCTTTTCTCTTCCCATTACATTCATGTAGGAGGCGACGAATGTCCACGTGACCGCTGGCAACAATGCCCGAAATGCCAGGCATTGATCCACAATAACGGATGGAAAGATACGAAAGAACATAAAGCGGAAGACAAACTCCAGAGTTATTTTATGACAGAAGTGGAGAGGTTCGTCAACAGCAAAGGACGTCAGATTATCGGCTGGGATGAAATATTGGAAGGAGGGTTGGCTCCCAATGCGACCGTCATGTCATGGAGAGGTACGGAAAATGGTATCAAAGCGGCTGAAATGCAACATGATGTCATTATGACCCCAGCGGGTATTACTTATTTCAGTGGCCGCCAGTTATTGGAACTGGGTGGTAACCGGGGGGTTCGCCGTGTCTATGATTTCAAAATCTGTCCGGATACATTATCGGAAGCTGCCGCCAAGCATATCATCGGTGTACAGGCCTGTCTATGGTCGGAGCGAATTGATACCCCGGAACGGGCTGAGTACCTAATCCTTCCACGTCTGGCCGCGTTAAGCGAATTAGGCTGGGCTGATCCTGAACAACACGATTTCGACGCTTTTATGGATCGTTTGTATCGTTTGATAACTGTATATGACAAATCTCATTATACTTATTCGGAACATGTTTTTCAAATAACCGAGAACTTCCGGACAGACACGTTGCAAGACGCGCTTGAGATTTCCCTTTCCACTATCGGTAACCGCCCGATCTACTATACGACAGACGGAAGTCAACCGAATACAGCTTCCCTGATCTATACGGAACCATTGATAATACGGGAAGACACCAAACTGAAAGCCGTTATTGTTACGACTGAGGATACCAGTAGTGTATTTGAGGAACATATCCATGTAAACAAAGCAACTTTCAAACCTTCCTGGCTGGCCAATGCACCACATGAGAACTATACTTTCAACGGGGTAAGCACGCTGACTGACGGATTACAGGGTAATCAGAACTATAACACCGGCCGCTGGCTCGGCTTCCTGAAAGATATGGATCTGACCATCGACCTACAAAAGTCGACACCTGTCTCTTCGGTATCGCTGACTGTCAACGTCTCAAAAGGAGCAGCCGTAATGGATGCCACCGGGCTGGAAGTATGGTGTTCTGAAGATGGAAAAGAGTACCGAAAACTTGCTTCAGCCTCTTATCCGGTTTTAGACAAGGAAGATAAAGACGGTATTTACCCGCATACGCTTTCTTTCTCTGTGGTGGAAACCCGTTATGTACGGATTATTGCTAGAGTTACACCGAAATTACCGGCCTGGCATATGTGGCCCGGCAATCCCGCATTTTTATTTGTGGATGAAGTTTGTGTAAAATAGAATAGAACGGTTATGAAGGATAGAAACAAACGCCCTCTCTTCCAATATCTGGAAGGATTCGGGGGTGTGGAGCTTATACAAACAAAAAATGAGGAAGGTACCGAACATGCGGCGTGGGTACGAAACCGAGGGAATATAGGAGGTACCGTATGGCTGGGGTTCGTCCATCCGGAAAATTGGAAGGAGTTTGAGGATGCTTTCGACAAAATGATGGATAAATATATTGTCAAACGACAGTAAGTTTTGATTTGTATTCCGATCCCTCATGTTCCTACGCTGGATAGCCCAGCTACCGACTAAAAAAAGCGACCCTACCCTCACGGGAAAAGTCGCTTTATCTAACTAAAGTCTTAATCTAAAAAATCATATTACAAATATATGAAAATATTTCACTTTTAGAGAAAAGAGCGACTATCCTCATGGTAAATCGCTCTTACAAGTTTTATGAAAATATTTTTTACCCTCTTATTTGTTGCAAAAATCGGAAATTAATTCATAAATCATATACAAACATAGTAAATTTTGCATCCATATCTATTAAAGAGGGCGTGTCAAAACTCAATTTTAGCCCAGATGAGCTTTTTATTTGAAACTTGAACATCAAGAAGAGTCGTATAATTACTCAAAACAGAGCTTGATACGACCCTTTTAGATCTTGTAATTACGATCTGTAACTTTTTGGAGAGGCCATTTTAGTTTTGCACACCCTCGTGTGTTATAAAGAGCAACCTACGTACAATTCACAAAACCATCATATAATAAGGGGGACGTAAAAATCAACTCAGTGAAAGCTATGGGGATTTTCAATTTGTACACGTACATAGTGATGGCGAACGGTATCCAATAGATATTATAATTTCAAAATAGGGGAAAGCGAAGGTAAAGTCATTCTTCTGGCACAAAAGACTATAGAATTTGGATGATATGTGCTATAACAACAGATTCGCTACATTAGCTTACGTATTCGGTTTAGACCATCCCCATAAGGCTGCGTCTGCTTGTTGCTGGAGTACCATACTATGATTGAATATGGCTGGTAGTTTTATCTCTGCGTGAACGGACAAGATGCCAATGGATAACAAAAAAGAGAGAACAGCTAATTTTACAGATCTTTTCATTGTATTTATATTAAACGGTGAATAAAATGGAATCTTTGTTGTGTGTTAGAGGATAAATATGGTAAATTTATTTTAAGATTATAGAGGATATTTCTAAGTTGTAACAAAATGATAACGGTATCCACCATGAATAAAGAAAAATAGCTCGACGGTCATTGCAAAATGATATTACCGGTAGGTTGCATCCCACCGGATCACACAGCCTAACCGGAGAAAAGCGAATTAAACCGGGTACGTGACGAACAAAAGACTTTCGGGAAAATACACGTGAATATTGAATTATAGGTGATAAAAGTAATATATATTTAACGTAGGAAATTTTCAAATAGTAGTACAAGGGTAGCATAGTGGTTTCTCACGCTATAGCGTGGGCTGCTATACTCATAGCAGTACTACAGGTTTTTCCTACGACCTCCAAACTAAGACGTGGCATTTGCAGTTCCACGCTTGAACCGAAATAGAGCTTGTATCTGTCTGATATATAACAATTAGTTATTGTTTATTTTCTGATTTGATACCACTAAGTTCCCGTTTCTTGTTGGTTCCCCAAAGTAATCACAAACTGCCACAATCTGCTTTTATCGCTATTTTGCCACACTGCCTAATAAAAAACTTTTCATTTCGAGGTGTAGGTATTGATTTCCTACGACGTGTACGGTTGAAACCACCTCATGATGGATTATCTTTTCTAGACTTGACTTAATATATTTAGGATTGAGGTATCAAACCGCAAAACATTTCTCAAAGTCCGATTTTCTTTAAGATTTTCGGACATTTTATTGCTGGCTGGAGGGAATATTGTACCTTTGCACTCAGATTATTAATGATCATGGGAGTAATACTAACAAAAGAGATACGCAATACGATTGAAAGCAATGGACCAAACAAACTCTATATGGTTCAGGATTTTGCCTATCTAAATAATGACGGGTTGGTTACTCGTGCCCTTTCCAGATTAGAAAAGGGAGGTGTTCTTATACGCCTCTCGCAAGGCATATATTTATATCCGTCACGAAATAAGTTCGGAATACTTCGACCTTCTATAGAGGAAATCGCTTATGCTGTTGCTGAAAAGGATAAGGCACGCATTATTCCCAGCGGATTGACTGCATTGAACAAATTAGGACTTTCCACACAGGTTACGATGAATGCAGTCTATTTGACAGATGCCGCTGCAAGGGAACTTACTATCGGGAACCGTAAAATCATATTCAAACGCAGTGTGCCTCGCAATTTTGCTTATAAGACGGACTTGTTCCCACTAATAGTCGCTGCTATGAAAGAATTAGGAAAAGATGGAGTAACCGATGAACAGGTTGTCATCATAAAACAAGCTATTGAAAAATATGGCAGTCCTGATGAAATCAGATACGATTACAGCATTGCTCCGCAATGGATTAAACAAAGACTTGCATTATGAATTTCACTAAGCTTACAAAAGAAGAACAGCTCACCATTTTGGCTAATGTCGCCGAAAATAAAGGGATCGTGGACAATGCCGTAGAGAAGGACTATTGGGTCAGTATGGTATTACGTGCTATATTTTCTTTGCCGTATGCTACAGCTTTTGTATTCAAAGGCGGGACAAGCCTTAGCAAAGGATGGGGACTGATAGAACGGTTTTCAGAAGATATTGACCTTGCAATAGATCCCAAATATCTAGGCTTCACAGATATTGCGACTGTTGTTTGGAAGAAGCACTGGAAAAAGCGGTACAGGAGTGCATGGAGTTCTTGTATTAAATTGAATTAAAAAATCGGTCCCCTTCACGGGAACTTTCCTATAACCTTGTTAAGAGGTGGGGGCAGATGATCTTTGAGAATCATCTTTGAAGGTGAAGGATGGGAGAAGAGATTTATTTCGTATTTCTGTTCTCAGATTTTAGTGTAATACCATTCCTTCGCAGCAGACGATACACTGTTCCGCTACTGCCTATATTTAATATTTTCTGTATCTCCCTTACCGGTGTTCCGGATTCATAGAGCTGGATGCAGCTTTTCTGCTTGGCGATGTTGTTTTTGTTGATAAGTGTCTTCCTGCCGAATTTGACACCTTTTTCCTTGGCGATTCTTCTGCCTTCTTGGGTTCTCTCATAAATAAGGTCACGCTCAAATTGGGCGAAAGCACCGAGAATGTTGTTCATCAGTTGGCCGATTGCGCCTTCCGTACTGATGTTGTCTTGCAGTGAGGTGAATTGGATGCCCCTATTCTTGAAATCTTCCAATAGCGTAAGGATATTCTTCAGCGAACGGCCAAGCCGGTCCAGCTTATATACGACAAGCGTGTCGCCTTCCCGGAGAAAGTTCAGGCAGGCATCCAGTTCCGGGCGGTTTTGTTGACGTCCGGTCATTTTCTCAGAGAAGATCTTCTCACATCCGGCAGCCTTCAACGCTTCCAGTTGCATATCCAGATGTTGTTCCTTGGTGGAAACACGGGCATATCCTATTTTCATCCTGTTTCGTATTTAGTTGTTTAATGAAGGTTTTAATTCTTCACTTTTTCAAACATGAAGACATTAATTCTTCATATTCCTCACGGCTGTATTGGTTGAACCCCTTTTGCTTCATAGCCAAAAGAAGTCTTTCCAATTCTCCGATAGTTACTACCTGTTTGCCGATAACGGTAAATTGTTCCCATTCTCCCTTTTCGTTGAGCAGGTATTCCCGGTGTGCAAAGCAGTAAAGAGAACCGTCAATGTCATTCCGTTTCTGCCATTGACGCAGGTGCTTCAAACTGGTGAAATCACGGGTGACAGTACGTGGAATGGGAACCAATACGTCAATTTCCATCTTGAATTTTATATTCTCTTCCGTTTCTCGCATGGGTGATTAGCTTATTTCATAATACATCAATTATTGTATGGACAGGAAGTTCCAGTTTGGAGAAGGCAAACATTTTCTTGCCCAAATCCTTTAGCGATGCCCCAATATGATATACTTCCGTATTATCAATGATTAAGAAGCGGTCGTGACTGTCTCGGTACGTCCTGATGTCGATAGGTGGGTACTGGCTGTTATGCCTGTCAAGATCAAGTTGGAGTTGCTGCGTGATACGCTGTGTGTAAATGGTGGCCGAGACACCGACGCTGCGTTTACTCAACATGAGCAAGACCGTTTCGTCCACATAGTTGTCGATAAGCACGATCGAACGCCTGGCCGACTTTACCAGATCGGTGGCGAACTTGTACGCATCGAAAATCTGGCCGTTATAAAAAATGCCTTCGACCGGGGGCAAGGCAGTACGCACGAAAAAATCTATCTTCTCGGTATGTTGAGCGACAGTCCTTTCAAGTTCTGACAAACGTTTATTAATGGAATACCCCTTTAAAAGATAATCCTTTAATACACTATTCGCCCATTTCCTAAAAAGGGTTGCGTTCTTGCTATTAACCCGATATCCTATTGACAGAATCGCATCAAGATTATAATATTTAGTAGTATATCTCTGTTTGCCGTCATTACCCATATGTTCCAAAATGGAACATGTGCTATCTATATCAAGTTCGCCGCTTTTGTAAATGTTGTTCAAATGTTTGGTAATAGCTGGCCTTTTAGTCCCGAACAAGTCGGCTATTTGTTCTTGTGTCAGCCAAACGGTTTCATCTTCCAACCTCACTTCCAACTTGACCGCTTCATCCGGCTGGTATAATATGATTTCTCCCTGTTCCATTGCTTACTTACCTTTTCTTAATTCATCAAGCCTCTGCATCGCACCGCTGAACTTCTCACCAAACATCATATCATCGGGCAAAACAAACCAGGTGGGAATACCTCTCGACTGTGGATTACCTATACATTCATCTTGCCCGTTCTGTTTGCGGTAATCGTCCCATTCACTATAAGCGATGTTCCAACGAATACCTAATTTATAGGTATTTTCCCATTTAATAATAGCCAGTGAATAGGCCGGATCATCTTTGCCGTCATAAATCACTTCTACAACTTCAACCACCCCTTTAGGGGAATTTATAAACTTCGGATTTTTATACGAATAAGTGCTCATGTCTTTTATTTTTTATTTATAGCACACAAAGATACTCAAAAACAAATATATACATATATACATACGTATGATTAACGTATAAAAACATTTATGGTTATTCTAATCTTTGATTAATTCCGGTACAGAAACAAAACGTACCGAAAGACGGAAACAGGATTTATTTCGGTACGCTTCCCCGATCGGTACAAAAAACACGCAAAAAACGAGAAATACTACTTTTAGTATTTTAGTATATTAGTTTTTGACTATATTTGCGGACATGACAACCATTTAAAAAACTGAATTTATGAGCAAAGCAAAAGTAATCTCCGTATTGAATCACAAAGGGGGAGTAGGAAAGACTACAACCACGATCAACCTGGGCGGCGCGTTACGTCAAAAAGGGTACAAGGTTCTTTTGATCGACCTTGACGGGCAGGCCAACCTGACCGAATCGCTGGGCTTCTCTGCGGAGCTTCCCCAAACGATCTACGGTGCGATGAAAGGCGAATACGACCTGCCGATCTACGAGCATAAGGACGGCCTTAGCGTCGTTCCCTCCTGCCTGGATCTCTCGGCCGTTGAAACGGAGTTAATCAACGAGGCCGGGCGGGAACTTATCTTAGCCCACCTTATCAAGGGCCAAAAGGAGAAATTCGATTATATCCTGATCGACTGCCCCCCCTCGCTGTCGCTGCTCACGCTTAACGCACTGACGGCCTCGGATCGGTTGATTATCCCGGTTCAGGCTCAATTCCTGGCAATGCGTGGAATGGCCAAACTTATGCAGGTCGTCCACAAGGTGCAGCAACGTTTGAACTCGGATCTTTCGATCGCCGGGGTCCTGATAACCCAGTACGACGGAAGAAAGAACCTGAACAAGAGCGTTTCGGAACTGGTACAGGAAACATTCCAGGGCAAAGTGTTCAGCACCCATATACGCAACGCCATTACGCTGGCCGAAGCCCCGACACAAGGGCAGGATATTTTTCACTATGCCCCAAAATCTGCCGGGGCAGAGGACTACGAGAAGGTATGTAACGAACTGCTAACAGAAATAAAGTAACCATATGGCAAAGAAGAACGATTTAAAAAACAGTATGTCGGCCGGGCTGACCGGGGGATTAGACAGCCTGATCCAATCCACGGCCGGGCAAAAAGAGGCTCAAAAGCCGAAGAAAGCGAAAACCGTGCATTGTAATTTTGTCATGGACGAAACCTATCACCAGAACTTAAAGCTGATCGCGATCCGCAAAGGCGATTCGCTAAAATCGGTATTGCAAGAGGCCATATCTGATTATCTGGATAAGAACAAAGCCCTATTATAATAGTAGGGCTTCATGTACTGTGCCGGGTACATGATGAACAAAGCACTTTCGGAAAAATACACGTGAATAATAGATTTAGAATAACCTATTAAAAATTAGCAACATGGAAAAAAAACTATTTATATTGCTATTCAGTGTTTTTATTTTAGCAATCGGCTGTACAAATAAGAACAAGCATATTAGTGATACTAATAAAAGCGCCACAGAAATAAGCATAGTATCTCCCAAAAGTGATAGTATAGAAAGTTACAAAAGAAAAAAAATGTGGGAAGAAGCAAATCAATATAGAAATTCTATAACAGACACAACATTTCTTAAAACAAAAGGAGAAATGTCCGATGCTGCTATAGATGCGTTCAACCCCAATTACGCATTTAATCAAGTTGTATATTTGAAGGCTTTAGAGAGAGCGAAAAAACACCTGTCATTCCAGAACAACCAATTGGCTTTTCCCATAAAAAACGGAAGCGAAATATATATATCAGAAGATTTGTATAAGTTCATTTCTGAAACTTTCGATTTATGGAATGAACAATTAAAGTCCGGTAATTTTGAATTAAAAAAAGATGAAAAAGGACTTTACGATCTATACCCAAAAACAAAATGACGAGCAAAAGACAATAGAGAAGATTAAATTTATAAAATATCAATTATGAAAAAAATAGCGAAAATAGAAAGAGCTTTGCTTCTGATTGTAGTATTGTTATGCACGCCTATCGCATATGCACAAAAAGAGGGTTCATCCTCTATAGTTGCTCCTGCTGATAGCACAAAGGAAATAAGCCTAACTCAAAGAATTGATTCTCTTGAACACGAGTTATCATATATAAAATTATCGTATGAATTATATACACTTAATAACGATTTAGCTGTATTCAAGAACAATATAGGCATTACAACCAACGAAATGCAAATAAATATATATGAACGAAATTTTGATTACAAATTATACAAAGCATACAAAGATAATTATGAAGCAAACAAAGAAAAACTGCTGTCATTTCAAGAATTAATTGAAACCAAGAAAACTTATTTTTGGCTTAAAATTACCATATATCCTTATTCCGAAAATGAGAAGAAATTGTTATTGACAAGTTATATGACAATTGATAATGGATATTCTGCATTAGAATCTTCATTAAAACTCATGAAAGTATGTCTTGATATGTACAAAGAATCTTTATAGGGGTATTTTCCTATTGGTATCATATGGAGCATAATAGTTATGCACATGAACCAAAACCAAACTATACAGGAGTGAAAGAAAAACGTAGAGATTTGTAATACCTAAGAAGAAACATTAAAACCTCCGGCAGGGTTTTCGCTGTGGGCTTCTGACCTTTGCACATACAAAAAGCAAAAAGAAAGCGATATCGGAGCGTTACACCGTAAAAACAACCTGCCAGTTATTACAAAATGATATTGTGCACCCGGCTGATCGGTACGGTTCTCCCACCATGCGGACAACATTAAGGTACTGCAAAAGTATCTTTTCATCTGCAAACAAGGATGTTCAAAAAGAACTTGGTATTTCATAAACACTGAATTTAAGATAATAGGGCAAAAAAATAAAAGGTTCGTAAACCCTTTTAGCCAACAATTTGTTATCTTTGTGCGGTCGTAAACCGACCGTGTTTTTACATTTTGAGAAAAAAAGCGTTTAGCTGATTTCTGTGCAAGCGAAAAGTCCAAAAATTGCATT
>OGOM01001172.1_pt1 | contig 20808 bp, 18 predicted proteins | sample 1552681 | NCBI WGS metagenome assembly OGOM01 (sample SAMEA2580188, study PRJEB22360) | human gut metagenome | biome: human gut; feature: human-associated habitat; material: faeces | place: Denmark | collected 2008/2010 | reverse complement strand
CTCGCAACATCAAACAGATCGCGCGCAGTTGCAGTCTGGACATCAGTGAAACATCCCGCATTAAAGATATGTTGGGTTTACTTTCGCTCTATTTTGATAAGCCTTTAATTCTTATCAATCGCCAGCTGGACAAACAGACAAAGCAGATGGTGTGCGGCTATGCACTCGGACATTATCTGGAGCATCAGCTGCTTATGGACTTGCATACTCTGAACAAGTTTTTGACCATTAAGGACAAGCACATCCTTCTTTATGAGCATAACGCTTTCACATCCCACCTGATGCTGGACAGTGATGAAGTCTATCAGATGACGAAGCGCGGGCTGGATGCTGCTCAGATTGCCGCTGCTAAGGGAATCCACCTCAATCTGGTGCTGGTGAAGCTGCTGGAACTGCATCATCTGGGGTACGATCTGCGTCACTACCACGCCCAGCATCATGCGTTTATCAAGCATTTCAAACTGCCAAGGTATTTTCGGTTTGATGCTGCGTAAAGATTATCTTCACTGAAAAGCCCACAGTAGGCAAGTTCGTACTTGTCCGCTGTGGGCTTTGCTGTTATTTCAGTTTTGCAAGGATTTCTTCTGCGCTCATTCCATTTGCCAAGAGTTTTTTTAAGACAGTTTCCGCTTCTGCCTTTTTTGCCGCCTCGGCGGCTTTCTGATCTTCTTTTGCTTTCTTGGCTTCAAGCTTGCCTACTTCCTTCTCGACAGATTTCAAAGCTGCACGTTTATTTTTCAGCTCTGCTTTCAGAGAATCAATGTTCGTCGTGATAGACGCGATTTCCGTATTGAGAGCTTCGATGCTAGACTGCTTTTCTGCGATCTGAGATACAAAATCTCTGACCATTTTGGGCTTGTTTTTACTACCTTTGGTTCTTGGCATACGGATACCTCCATCAAATTTATATTGCTCTAATGTAAGTATATCATATTGTTTTCTCTATTTCAATTTTAGAAATTGAAATGACTAGTTGCTTGTTCTTTTGCGATATGCTCCATATCAGGATAAATAGAACTTTCATGGAATCCCATCGCATCAAGCCGAACTAAGAGTTTCTTTCTGATCTTCTGCGGTATACAAATTTTATAAAAGTAATCGCAGGATTCGTCTAACTTGAGTATCTGATCCAGCCGTTCAGTAGTGCTATGAATCGTAAAATCCGACTGTTGCACATACATTCTCAAGTCACATCCTACTCCATGACACGCAATGATTCTGTTCTGTAATTCATAATCATCCTTGTCATGATCAGAAAACGCGCCTTCCAAGTCACCTCTCAGACTGTCGTAGCTTATCGGAGGCACATATTCTCCATAACCCACTTTTTTATTCAGTTTCATTGGATTCAGCACCCAAACGGCTGCGTCCGTCTTTGCATCTTCATCACCGCTCAATGCAAAATACAAAGCAACCAGAGGCGATTCCGACCAATCCAGTAATCTGGTTGGCAATCCATAATGCTGCATCAAAGTCAACCACGATGCGCGGTCATACTGTTGCGGAGCATTTGGATTCAGCCGCATGGTATGAATCATGAAATTGGTCGATATATACTGCTCATAGTTCTTACCCATACCATCTTTTCGTTGAACCGATGGTACTAGACCCCATGAATAATCAGACTGCCCACGGAACCACATACGATACTGCTGTTCAGCATCTATTTGTGTAATCACATCTACATATGTACCAATATTATCGACTGCCAATTCACAGAGCATTATACAACTCTCCTCTAATAAAAATCTTGCCGACATAAAACAGCAAAATTTTATTTTTCACTTCACTCAAACTACTTGACTTCGATGAATTCCCCCATTTTTATTCGATTTTCTAATGTTTCACACTCCACATTCTCATCTTTTAAATATAGTTTTTCTCGAAGGATTTCATAATCATGTATAATGGTTTCTATCATTCTTGTTAAAGCGTAATGCCTTATTTCATCAACATTGCCATTCCTACGCTCTGTAAATCCGTCTATTTCCACAATAACGCTCATCCATTTAAGTAAATCCGGAGAAGCATATATATAATTTTGTTGAATTTCTTCTATGATTTTCTTTTCTATATTATCATCTTTGTCATCGGTATTTTCAAACCTAACTATCGGCATTTCATTGAAAGTATAAAGCATTCTATTTTCTGTTGCTGTTTCTTTCAGTACACATCTTAAAGCCTCAGACTTACACACTTTTTCAAATAATCCGCCATATAGTTTTTTATACTGATCTTCAAAGAATTGATACTTAAATTTCAAATCAGCATCGAACCGTTCATTGATTCTGTGGAATTCTGCCTGAACTTCTTCCGTCTTTGTTCTCATTTCTGCAACATCTTGTTTTGTTGCAAAATTTTCAGCTTTTTTCTCAAAATAAGTTCCGAAAGCATTAGTTATTTTTCGCAACAGTTCCATAATGCCCATCCCCATTACTAAAAATATAAGTTCACGCATTCACATCTCCTAAATTTTGCATATATCTACACTTTTTCCCAGAAAAATTAGCATTATAGTAATCTCGCGTGATAGATACATCATACCGTTTTTTATCTCGTATTTCTTCAATACAAACCATCAACTGATTATACAAATTACTGCTATTTTCAGTATAAAACATATTTCTATATGGTTTTATACCATTGTCAGGATTATATTTAAGCATTGCTAAATATTTTTCAATGGAATCCAATATGAAATCATTCGCCTCAATCCGTCTATGTTCACTGATTTTTTCATTTTCTAAGACATATTTTCTATACGCCTCCATGTAAGAAATATGATTGTGTATAATTCTTTCTTCGTGGAATTGTCCCTCATAGTAATAGGAGCTTTCTAAAATTTCGCTATAATGACTTGCACCATTTTCCTTCATGACAATTTTGTTATATTCTTCAAGACTCATTATACACTTTTTGACAGCCTCTATTACAGCCACAACCGTATCTTTCATTGATTTATACTCTTTTTTGTCATCAAGATTTTGATATAAAAACAGTGGTTGACTAATTCCTGCCGTAGAAAATCTGCTTGAGAAGTATTCAAAATGTATGCACATCGTGCTTGCAAACATTTGTCCTGCAGTGGTTGCTCGAATATAAATTTCCCTTTCATCTCTAGTATCACTGGATTCTTTATTAAATCGTTCTTCCGCACTTTCTATATAATTTTTTATAGCGGTTGAAGAATACGCTAAAATATTATCAAATGTTACTAAGTGATTCCAGAATTTCTTATTTCTTAATGAGTACATTCCATTTATAACTGTAACAAACTGATCTAAACTCATTAAATTTCGTACCATCTGGTAAAGATCATCCAATTTTACAGATTCCTCTGGATTGACAAAAAAGCGTTCTATATTTTTTGTTTGCCTATTACATAAAATCGTCAAAATAATTCTTGCATAGGAATATCCATGATGAGGTTTCATCAAAACGGAGCTAGAGCCATATTTTGTTGACGGAATTCCCATGTCATCAAAATATTTCCATTTGAAAAAATGATCTATTAAGAGACGATAAATTATCCCTCTTCCGCCAAAGACACAGTGGTTATCATCCGCTTTAATTAGTCCAATTGCATTTTCCACTTCATTCAGGTGTTCTGTACAGATTGCCTTAATGCATCTCATCGCTGTTCTGTAATCATTATCAAACAGTAGAAAGATGTTTTTCATGAATAATTTGTCGTCAATAATTTGATTCAAACAATTTACTGTTTCTATAAATCCCGTTTTCTTTACTTCACCATTCTTTATCATATCTAATGCAAAATCTAATTTTTTCTGCATTACGACTGTTTTATCCACATCTTCCGACATATCAAAATGATCCATGATTTCTCTCATTCGATCTCTTAAATGTCCTGAAATATGCATGGCCGTTGTTTCACGCATTGCAACCACAATATTGGTTTTATCATATAACTCAATAAAAGCCTGATCTTTTACATCACCTTTTTCGTGAATCTTTAGAAATACATTTTTAGTATCCCAAACAAATCTCCATATACCCATCATTGTATTTTTAAAGATGTCTGTTGTTCCATCAGAAATAATATCAATATTGTCCAGCAAATATGTTAGTTTTCTTTCATTCGGAAGTCTATTTGCTGTGATAATTTCTGCATATTCCCATATGGTATAGACAAAAAGTAATTGCTCCAACGATAACTTCTTAAGTTCACTCAAAAGCGTTTCATAGACCGAATCGCTTTCTTCCTGTGCAAGTTCTGGCTTAACTGTATCCCAGAAATTTTTTATGGCTCCAAAGTCGATTTCAACAAAGTTTTCCTCAATAGTCCATCTATTACGCCTAAAGAAGTCATCGACCTTACTTACTATTTCTGCGAGTCGCCCATCATGAGTATGATTGTCAACACTTCGCCTCATATTATAGCAGAGTTTTTCGGAAAAAGGTTTGTCTTTTCCCATTCCACCTTCATCAAAGTTTATATATTTACACTTTCCTGCCAAATGCTCATAGATATAATTTGTCAAAGCATCACTAGAATTTTCTTCATTCAATCCATGCAATTCATTGAAAAGTATTCTTTTTTATTACTTGCAATGATATAGCATATTTTTCATTTACATCATTTATATTATCCGTATTCTCCAGATCTTTTTTTCTACGTTCCTCAAATCCCTCTAAAGGTTTATTTCCATCCGATATATATTGAACAAGTTTCAGAAAATTAGTTTTTCCGCAGCCACGATATCCTGTAACAACAACCAGATTCCGTTCAGCATTATTAAACACCTTGCTTATTATCGCAAGACGTTCATAGGTTTTATTGTTTTTTATATATAGTTCATTGAAGAAATCAATACCCCTTAATGCTTCTTCATACACTTTTTTTGTGCTTGCCGAAAACGGATGCATTATAAGATATTGGTCCAGATCAATTTTGCCCTCATCAATCATTTGCCCCAACCTTTTTGTCATAATCTATCTCCTTTATAATTATACTCCTGCTTTTAGAAACTTATGTCCATATCTGTCGTTGTTTTTGTATCTTATGGGCAAACCACATCCATTTTCGGAGCCATTGTTATTCTATGCTTATTCCACAGTCACACTCTTAGCGAGGTTTCTCGGCTTATCCACATCCAGACCCTTGGCTACAGACACATAATAGCCCAGCAGCTGCAACGGAATCACTGCCAAACTGCCCACAAAGTGCTCGTCTACTTTCGGCACATATACCGTGAAGTTTACCTGATCTTCGATTTCATACTTGCCATAAGTAGTGAGCCCCATCAGATAAGCACCACGGCTCTTGCACTCCAACATATTGCTGATAGTCTTTTCATAGAGTTCGCTCTGAGTCAGTACACCAATGACCAGTGTTCCCTGCTCGATGAGGCTGATCGTACCGTGCTTCAGTTCGCCCGCAGCGTATGCCTCGGAGTGGATGTAGCTGATCTCTTTCAGTTTCAGACTTCCTTCCAGGCAAACTGCATAATCAATGCCACGGCCTACAAAGAACACATCGTGTGCATTGGCGTACTGTGCTGCAAACCACTGGATGCGCTCTTTATCTTCCAGAATTTTCTGCATCTTCTCCGGGATGGTCAGCAGCTCGGAGATATAATAGCTGTACTGTTCCTCAGTGATTTTTTCTCTGACCTTGGCAAATTGAACTGCCAGACAGTACATTGCTGCCAGCTGTGCGCTGTACGCCTTTGTTGTAGCAACCGAGATTTCCGGACCGGCAAGAGTGTAGAACACCTTGTCCGCTTCACGAGCAATGCTGCTGCCGACCACATTGACAACAGCCAGTGTTGTGATTCCCTTCTCTTTTGCAAGGCGAAGAGCCGCCAATGTATCTGCTGTTTCCCCTGACTGGCTGACAACGATCACAAGTGCTTTCTGATTGACTGGCATCTTCCGATAGCGGAATTCGGATGCCAATTCTACGCGCACCGGAATATCTGCTATATCTTCCAGCACATACTGTGCTGCCATACCAACGTGCCATGCGGAACCGCAGGCAACGATATAGATCTGCTCAAAATTCTTGATCTCGTCCTCTGTAATCTCCACGCTGGACAGGTCGATAGTGCCATTCTTGACTACCGAATTAAGAGTATCCTGAACAGCTTTCGGCTGCTCATGGATCTCTTTCATCATGAAATGCTCAAAGCCGCCTTTTTCAGCTGCTTCTGCATCCCACTTGATCTCGGTGGTCTGCTTCTCGATTTCATCACCATTCAGATCATAAAAGTGAGCCTCACCCGGAACGAGCTTTGCAAACTCAAGGTTGCCAATGTAATACACGTTGCGAGTGTATTTCAGAATTGCCGGGACATCCGAAGCCACATAGGTCTCACCATCCGCAATGCCGATGATCATCGGGCTATCCTTACGTGCCACCCAGATCTCGCCCGGATAATCCCGGAACATCAGCTCAAGAGCGTAGGAACCACGGACACGCACCATCGTCTTAGCGATGGCATCAATAGGACCGAGGTTGTACTTTTTATAATAGTAGTCCACCAGCTTGATGACCACTTCCGTATCCGTCTGGCTGTAGAAGGTATAGCCATGTTTCAGCAGCTTTTCTTTCAGTTCGGTATAGTTTTCAATGATACCGTTATGCACTCCGACCACTTCCGATTCCACTGCACCGGAGCCGGAACGACTGCAATTGCCGGACACATGAGGATGCGCATTAGTCTGACTCGGCTCACCATGTGTTGCCCAGCGGGTATGACCAATACCACAGGTTCCTTTCAGAGCATTACCAGCATCTGTTTTCTCGATCAGGTTGGACAGACGGCCTTTTGCCTTGACGACCTGCGCCAGTGCCTCGCCGTCACGAACAGCCAGTCCAGCTGAATCATATCCTCTATATTCCAGTTTTGACAGACCATCCAACAGAATCGGGGCTGCCTGTCGGTTTCCTGTAAAACCAACAATTCCACACATAGTTTATCCCTCCCGTTATTTTATTCTCTATTATACTTTCCCTTTTATGCAAAACGACTCTGGATAATTGCCAGAGTCGTCATTCACTTTACGCCTTATATCCCTTTTCGCAAATCACGTTGACTACTTCATCTACATACTTCTGGCATATATCGTGGTCAGGTGCTTCCACCATCACACGAACAACCGGCTCTGTGCCGGACTCACGCACCAGAATACGCCCCGTATCGCCCAGAGCCTCAGCTACTGTATTTACAGCTTCCTGTACAGCCGGATCGTTCTGTGCTGCCTTCTTATCCGTCACACGGACATTTTCCAGTACCTGCGGATATATCTTCAGCGGTGCTGCCAGCTCACTCATCGACTTCTTCTTTGCCAGCATGACTTCCATCATCTTCAGGCTGGTAAGGATGCCGTCACCAGTGCTAGCGTACTTGCTGAAAATGATATGGCCACTCTGCTCACCACCAATGCGGCAACCGTTCTTGGCCATGTACTCATAAACATACTTATCGCCCACGGCAGTCTTGGCATAACCAATGCCCTGCTCATCAAATGCCTTGTATAGACCAAAGTTGGACATAACGGTCGTGACAACGGTATTGTTCAGCAGCTTGCCACGCTCCTTCATATAGCAGCCGTAGATATACAGAATGTGATCTCCAGTAATGACATTACCCTTTTCATCCACACACAGACAACGGTCAGCGTCACCGTCATAGGCAAAACCAACGTTCAAACCTTTCTCTACAACGAACTTCTGCAATCCCTCGATATGAGTAGAGCCTGCATTGTTATTGATATTCAGACCGTCGGGCTTGTTGTTGATGACGTAGGTATCGGCACCCAGCGCATCGAAAACACTTTTAGCGATGTTCCAAGAACTGCCGTTGGCGCAGTCTAGGCCGACCTTGACCCCCTTGAAAGAATAGATGCCGAGACTGATCAGATAACCCATATAACGGTTACGGCCTGCCACATAATCCACAGTGCAACCGATATGCTCACGATGAGCAAAAGGCAGTTCCGGCCAGTCCTTGTCAAATACATGGAGCTTGCCATCGATGTAGTCCTCTACCAGCAGCAACGTTTCTTCCGGCATCTTCTCGCCGTAGCAGTCGATCAGTTTGATGCCGTTGTCGTAGTAGGGGTTGTGGCTGGCAGAGATCATGATGCCGCAGTCGAAGTCATCCACACGAGCAATATAAGCCACGGAAGGAGTAGTGGTGACATGGAGCAGGTAGGCATCTGCGCCGGATGCAGTCAGACCTGCGACCAGGCTGTACTCGAACATATAGGAGCTACGGCGGGTATCCTTGCCAATGACAATGCGAGCAGGATTGGTATCTCCATTGCGCTCACGCAGTGCATTATAATACCAACCAAGGAAGCGCCCCACTTTATAGGCATGATCTGCTGTTAATGTAATTCCGGCTTCACCACGGAAGCCGTCTGTTCCAAAATACTTTCCCATGTCTCTTATCCTCTGTGAGATTACACGTCATTTGTTGATGCATCTCTAGTTTCACTTCCTATTATTCAAGCGGGCAGGTTTCACGACTCCACGATACCTGATTTTTTATAACCTTACCTACACTATCACCAGCCACAATAGAGTGCGGTGGAACATCTCTGTTTATAGTTGTATAGGCAGCGATCAAGCTATCCTTTCCGATAGTAACTCCTTTCTGGACGATAATATTCGATGTGAGCCAAACATGATCTTGAACGGTCACCGGCTTCGGAGGATTAGCCGCAACACCCTTGCTATTGTATAGTGTATGGAAATCGCTATCGTAAATAATAACATTTCTGCCAATCATGACATCTTCTCCAAAATTTATATTTTTGTGAGCAATGATAGTGCTTCCACCATTTGCAGAAAAATATCCCGTATTGAATACCGCATTAGACTTAATCTCTACAACTGTATTATAAAACAGATCAGCTCCATTATTGCAGTTCCACACTGCTCCATCATTCAGCCTAATGTGTGTTTCGGCCTTTGAACCTTTTAGTTTATTGATTCCTATATTTAAATTTTTTGTCCCGGAAAGTATGATTTGGGAGTCCCCCTGTAATTCTATCACTGCATTTTTGTAGGGAAAAATCTTTGCCCCAGAAGTCCGGACAATATTCTTGCAGAAATAGTTATAGAAAATGTATTTGGGTACATCAATTTCAGATTTTATAATTACACCAACTAAATGTTTGCATTTTTTTAACAGCTTATATATTTTGCGCTTACACCTTGTAATACCACTAACTCTTGTACACGCTTCCACACAATAGCTAAATGGATGAGATTTGAGAAGCTTAAAAAATAAATCCTGTTTTTCACTGCGAGTCGGATTTTTTAGTAACGCAGGATTGCCCGGAAGTACTTCATCTAATCTATGCTGCTGATAAGTAAACGCATCCTTACTACTGTCAAAGAGTTGTTTTCCTTTCGGTGTATTAATTAGCATCACAGAGATACCTGCAAACATATCCTGTTGTGTCTGATTTTTAATGCCCCAAAAGTCTCCAATTGTAATATCTGCATTTAACCTAGGCAGCACTTTATATTGACAGTGGAAACACGATTCTCTCGTGTAAAGATCGCTGAAGATAAAGCCCTTGACCCACCAATCTTGGGTTTTATCACGAATAGATTCCGCGCCATTTTCAAATCGTACTCGAGATGCTAGGCTCTGCCAGCCGCTTTTCTTGTTTTTTAATTGAACTTCAACAACTTTTGAGTTGTACTGATGTTCCAACTCATCAATATATGCCCTAAATGCTTTTGGAGAATTGATGCTTCTGCAAATAAAATCCATGCAGTACAGTCCGTCATAGTCATTTCCTAAAAACGATTTTATAGCAGCGATTTGGCAGGGTGTTCCGCAAAACAAGACCTTATTTCCATCTTGTAGTACCTTCTTTACTTGACGATAAATTCCAGCAGTATCTGACTGGAAGTATTTTGATCCTTTGATTTGTAACAATTCGTCTTGGTTGCGGGCAATAATATGCTCGGCCGATCGCCAGTCACTACCATACCTACTGCCAACCACAACACCACCAGTTTCCATAAATTTTGAAGCTATCTCCCAGAAAGCACCTCCAGAAGTACTAGTGATGCGGGTATTATCATTGTTGCTCCAGAGCGCATAAACCGTAGGATTTTCCAAATTCGGCACATGCTCATTCAAAGATGGACATTTTTTTACACACAGTCCGCAGTGTACACATGCATCACTAACCTTCGGATACCAAAATCCCTGCTCATCTGCGGCAAAACTGATTGCATTCTTTGGACAGATATCTGCACACATCTTGCATCCTGTACACTGCTCTTTTTTCAGTTTATCTACCATTTAAATCATCCTCACTTCCAATTGACATCTGTCTTTATAATCTTCATAGGATTTCCAACAGCAATACATCCACTCGGAACATTTTTTGTAACAACAGTTTTGGCTCCAATAATACAATTATCTCCGATACTCACATTCTTTAAAATTATTGTGCCTTCCCCAATCCAAACATGATTTCCGATAGAAACGCCGCTTTCTTTTTCATCTTTATCTATGATTGTATGAAAATCGCTATCCATAATGGAAACATCGTTAGAAATCGCACAATGTTCCCCAATTGAAATTCTATGCTTAACCGCTACATTGGCACCCTCATTTATATATGTACCATCGCCAATAGATAGTATAGCATTTTCAAAAACATGTACATTCGCTCTCGTGAATAAGGATACCGTTCCCGTTATGTATAGCTCCCCCCCCCATTCTTATTTTTGAATATTCTCTATGGTCTATCGCATTTGCATTAATAATTAACTTTCCACGCCCCAAGATGCAGTTTTTGCTCAACAGGAAGTATGTCGTGCCATAATCTCGAATTACAACTTCAGGCTCTGCATATCTGCGATACAACATACCTCGCAGAATGCCATATGCTTTTCTTAATATTTCCATCACAAGCACTCCCATTCACAGTTGTCCGAATCATACCTTGTCCGTGCATTGATATTTAAACTGTCAATTATCTTCATGGAATCACTGTCAAGTTCAAAATCAAATACATTCATGTTGTCTTTGAAGTGGCTGATTGTCGATGTATTAAAAATAGGAATCACACCATTTTGAATATGCCATCTTAGGATAACTTGTGATATGCTCTTGTTATACTTGTTACAAACATTTTTTAGTCTTTTACTGTTTTTCAGTCTAAAGTCCAATCGAGCTGTGCTTGTGTACGCCATAATCTGAATACCATTGTTTCGACAGTATTTCCTAAGTTCTACTTCCGAAAGCAACGGATGTAATTCAACCTCGTTAACCATCGGAACGATTTCTGCGATTTCTTTGATTTTTTCTAAATGATGAATCTTACAATTGCTTACTCCAATCGCTTTTACCACCCCTGCTTTGTATAGTTCCTCTAGTTGCTTCCAATATTCCAGATATTTTCCTTCAACTGGCCAATGCAACAGATAAAGATCCACATAATCCGTTCCGAGTTGCTTCATGCTTTCCTCTAAAACACTTTTGGCTGGAACACCCTGCAATTGTGCAGCATTATTCAATTTAGTACAAATATAATAATCCTCTCTTCTTCTTTCCTTCAAAGCATCCTGCAACATTCGCTCGGATCCTCCATAGGCTCGCGATGTATCAAAAAAATTACATCCGTTTTCGACAGCATGATTAGCGCATTCTATGATTCCTTTATCCTTTCTATATTTTCTTGTATTCTTTCCTAAAAGTGATTTTACTATAAATTTTGTCTCCTGCGTTGCCTTTTCAACAAATGTTGTCTTATAATCCACAATATCTGTTCCAAAGCATATATCAGGAATTTTATAACCATTGGATAGTACTATGTATTCCATTTTGTTAAGTTCTCCCCAGCATTTTCCTTACCAGTATCATTGTTTCAAAGAATTCTGCCCTTTTTCTATATGCTAAAATTTCTATTACGATTGGAATTGCTATGCACAGCACCCCTTTTATCAGAAGTTCCATTAAGCCTTCAATTGTTACTATATTGCAAGCTGCAATCGTTATGCTTGTTGAAAGAATTGCCACTAATATATACGTTATTAAATCTTTTAAATATGCCACGATTGATCCTTTATATAAGTATTTAAATAGATTATGAATTAACCAAGGCATTGATATAAGCACATAGCTAATTACTGTCGATAAAATTATCCCATAAAGTCCTATTTTTTGAACAAGAATAATATTCATAATTAGATTTACACCTGCGCCTATCAGCGGTCTAAATCTATCAGTATGCCACATTCCTGCTGCATCCTTGACAGTCGCCCAAACCATAGCAAGTTCGAGGCAGTAGAATAAAATACAAAATAAAATCACAAAACTGTAGTCCAGCATAAACTCATTTCCAACCCATATTCTCATAAAAGGTTGGTAAAGGCCCGCAAAACAACAACAACATATACAAAGGATAAAGCAAATAATGAACGTGAACTTTTTGAAGTCGTTAAAGTTCTTTTCTGCAGATTCAGTAACTAAACTATTACCAATTCCAGCCGTAATTGATGAAAAAATAACTGTTATAAATCCACATATTGAATTCATGATGAAATAATAATTTTGATATACAGCCAAAACAGTCAAGCCCAAAAATGCCGATATAACTATAGTATCAGCTGATCCGATAACTACCGAGCCAATTTTTGCTGTAAACAAATCTTGTATCCTATGGTTTATCTGCTGAACTACATCACGCGGAAGTTTTCCGTTCGGTCTAAATTCAGGATATAATTTGTTTGCAATAGCCGCCGTTACAACATTAGTGACTGCTTGCGTCACAATTGTAACCACAACATAATAATAGTAATTTTTAAAGAGCCATAGAACCAAAAGTTGAAAAACATACTGAATAGTACTTGTCGCTAAAGCAACCTTACTAACCACATCTGTCCTTTGATATGCCTGCAAAATACTATTCTTATAAGCATAAAGCCAATACGAGAGTACTGTTGCACCAAGATTCAAAAGATAAAGGATGTATATATTAACACCTGTTGGCACATCGCCAGAAATGAATTTTGGGATAAACGGAGTTAATGCGCAGCCAACAATAGCAATAACGAGTCCAATCAATCTGTAATAAGTTCTGTATAGTCTCATCAACGCGCATATTGTTGTATTGTCATCCTCAGCAATTGGCTTATACATGCTATAAATCATAGCAGAGCCCACGCCAAGTTCCGCTAAATTCAATACTTGAAGTATCGATGTAAAAAGCGAATTTAACCCCAGATACTGAACGCCCATGAAATAAATCATGGCTGTACGCATTAAAAAGGGCACTATAATCTGATACGCCTTTAAGATAACACCAAATATTATATTTCTTGTTGCGTTCTTTGTTCTCTCTATTTTTGCCACATTAAAATCCTCTATAATTAATCTCTAAGTGCATTCTTCAGAAATGCAATTGAGTTATACTGCTCTTCTTTCAGTGCTTCATCAACCTTTACATAGTCTATTCCTGTTTCACAATCCCAATCTCCGCATTCAGTCAGTTGATTCTTCACACCTAATGTCTCGGCCAGTGATTCTATTCTAGAATTCATATTCAGACCCGGCCTATTAAATGTAATAAAATGCTTATGAAATATAATGGAAAATACAGTTGCATGGAAAGAATCTGTGAGAACTTCTTCAGCATTTCTTATCAAATACAGAAATTCTGATGGTCCAATAGGTAGTTCCCTTCCATTCCTTTGAACTGATCGAACATCGAAAATCTCATATTTTTCTGTTAACTGTTTGATTTTGTCCTTAAATCGATCAGTTTTGTCTCCTAAAGAATAAACAAAAACATACTCTTTCTTTGGGCAACACACTGGTTTTTTTTCAACTTGTTTCCACTCATTTTCATTAAGAAGCAGTGTTGGGTCTAAAACCACTGCGGCATTTCTTTGTACCAATTCTTCTACAATCCTAGCTCCCTGCTTTTCTCTTACCGAGATTGCCTTAAAGTTTTTAAGATACTCTGCAAATTCAACTTTTCTTTCATAAGGGATTTCATTAACACCAAAACTAGCAGCATAAGATATTTTCTGATTGTTTCTAGCAAATGTAAGAAAATCACACTTACCCGCCACGAAGTCATAATGAGGATTCCAGACTTGATCACTTCCTACTATAAAATAATTAAACCTATCTTCCAATCCTATCGGATATTCGTCCCTTTTTAATACCACATTAGAAAACTCAATTTTTTTATCAAATTTTCTGAATTTGGCTGCCTTTGTCTGCAAAACATTCTGAACCATTCGTTTCACATATATCTTTACTGTTTTAGGTTCGTAAATTCTATGTACAGTTCTTACGACATAGCCCATTGATTTAAGAATTTCTTGTAACGCATAATTTTGTAGACGGTTTCCATAATTAAAAGATTCAATCGTAACAATAGCAACCTTCTCCATTTAGATTTCCTCACTATATTTGTGTCAACCTATAATATAACTTTAAAGCAATCGTATCAGAGCTAAATATCGTCTGAGCTGCAATCATCATTTTTGTGAAATTTGTTCACTATCAGCATTTATAGTTTTAAAGTTCATAAGAGTTACAAATTATCACCGTCATCAAAACATCAGCGATATAAGTATTTCCACTGCGCGCATTTTATATTTGATTGATAGCGCAAGTAAAATCTTACGGATTTGCACTTTTTTATAGTCAATTCTTTCTATATTTGCTCTGCCAAATGCGCAAATATATTTATGCATTTCCCTTATTAAATAAATCACCCCTCGGTTCTTCTTTCTCAAATTATTTATGTATTGCCTATCACATTCCATATAATAGTTCACCATAATTGTATCCCGATTAACGCATTCCTTAAAAAGATTTTCTATAATTCGTTCTTCTTTTTTTTGAAGTTCTAGAATATTATCTCTATATTTACCTACTGCCGATGTAGCTGTAATTCTATAGTAATTCAATGCTTCATCTATAAATGCAACCTTATTAATCTTTTTAAAGTAACATGAAAGAAATGCCGCATCTTCTCCAAGAGGCATGTCAACTGGGAATCGTATATTATGCTGCCTTATAATATTTCCATTTAATAGTTTTCCCCATGAGGCTCTAAACATTTGTCCAGGATAGAATTCTTTCATGTCAAATGTATAATAAAGAGACTCTAAAATCATTGCGATATCCGTTTCATTTGAATCAGCAAAAAACTCTGCCTTTGGCGAGAAAGGTAAGAATGTAATATGTGGATTTGAATCTGTAAATCCACAACAATTCCAACAAACTGTATCCGCACCATTTTGATGCGCGACATCAATTGCTCTCTCAATTGCTATAGGTTTAATCTGGTCATCCGCATCTAAAAACACAATCCAGTCGCCGTGCGATAGATCAATCCCATTGTTTCTTGCTGATGAAACGCCTCGATTCTTTTGTGAAGCAATTATAATTCTGTCATCCCTAAAATTTCTGCACTTAGTTAATGTATCATCAGTCGATCCATCGTCAACAACAATAATTTCCAGATGCCGATATGTTTGCTTACATATACTAGTTAAGCACATCTCTACAAATTGGGAAGCATTATAGACGGGAATAACTACAGAAACCAACTCGGTCCGATTTATCATTCAATATCTCCCCCTCTATCCTTCTGTCTTATTATCATCAAAACCAATTTGGTTATTAAGTAAAAGTACCACCATCAAAATCGGAAAGCAAAGGTATGCGTCCAACCCATGCACTTCTGAAATCGCATAGAGCGCCCACATAATAATAAACAAACTAATCTTTATTTTCTTTCGTTTCGCTAACATAAGGAAACAAACCATTAAGATGATGATCCACATCCATCCGATGTTCACCCATAAGCTAGTATATGTACAGTCGAGCGTAAAATAATTCAATTGCCATTCTGGTGTCCATGCTATTTTACCAAAACTCATTTTTTGTCCGATAAATGAAAGTCCGTCTTTTTGAAGTGCGTATGCGCCAAGGGTTATTCTTCCCGTCAGTGCATCATCAATTAATCGTATTGTCATGTTCCCGCCCAATAACAACTTGTAAGAAACCAAAGCAAGTACTGATAAAATCGGAAAAATTAATCCTGCTACTTTATTAAGCCATCTTAATGAGCTTTTACTATATAATATTAACACCAGTAGCAACAAAAATACAATTACGCATAAATATGATGTCCTTGAGTTCGTTAACATAAATGCCGCTGTTTCTATTAGAAAAATCATAGCCACATGCTTCCACGAGAGCTTTTCATAGTTTTCCCATACCCACATCAAAATAATATTGAAAAGATATATTGAGAATATGTTCGCATGTCCGAAGCCAAAGGAAGCTCGCACTCGACCTTGAGCGTCAGTAGAAAACATCTTTGCATTACCTAAAAGCAATTGAATTAAAAAATATATGGAATGAATGCAAATGAACCACGTGGACCAAATTCTTATTTTTCTTATAACCTTTGTAAAATCTAACTGGCGAATTGCCAAAATTGTTATGACAGTTATGATAATTACTGATTGCCCTGAAGTTAAAGTTGAACATAGGGACAACACTGTTACTATCGCGTACTTAAATAAAGTATTTGCCGAGTAGTTCTGTTGCAAAACAGATATAACAAACGCTCCCAAACCGACAACGATGGTAATGTTATCAACTATGGTATTATGTGGCAAAATCCCAGAAACATCGAATCCTGTTTTTAATACAAAAAGCAGCAGACCTAAATCGACAAACGTGTTCACCCTTGGAGCCTTAACTTTAATGTCCAAATCTAATTCCTCGCACAAAAATTATTTGATTGCTACACCAAAAAGATTATGTTTGATTTTAAGAAGTTTCTTATAATTTTCTAAACCAATCAATCTCTTTACCAGTTTCTGAATCTTTCTTTTAAAGGTATATCCTTTACCAAGCCAACTTCCTGCAAAATGATGAACCGCTATCGTCTCATTTGTGATATTGTACTCATTTATAGTCACGTCAAAACCGCAAAACTGTACTGACGGATAAATGCACAAATCAGCGATCTTCTGAAATTCGTCTTTTTCTATAAAGCCATTTGATTTCAAGTAATTGTTGACTCTCGTATTGATTGTAACTTCTGCTGTAAGGTTATTGGCATCAAACACACTATTTCGATATGAGTTAACAATATTTTCAGACAACCGGTGTGCTTTGGGCAATGCTATAACTTGACCTGGTGCAACCATTCCATTACTGTCAACTGCTGTAAACGGATTTTCAAAATAGCAATCCGGTATTGGTTTTAGCAGTTCAACATCCGTGTCGAAATAAAGACCACCAATTCTATTTAAAATGTCAAATCTTGCATAATCCGAAACAAATGCCCATTTTTTTGCTTTATATGCCTGCTCAACATAGCGGCAACATTGAACATCATAGTTGCTCTCATTCCACTCTTTGATTTCCCAGTCAGGCATATACTTTTTCCAAGATGCAATACACTTTGTAACAATCTCAGGCTTAGGATTATTTCCAAACCAAAAATAGTGAATCACTTTAGGTATTATGTTCATACAGTCTTATTCCTTTATCTGTTTTTTTGTATCACTTCAAGATGATGTTTTAATTGTTCTGGTGTAAATCGTTCTTTAATTTTTTTAGCGGGTACACCTCCATATATTCCATACGGATCCGTACTGGTAGTTACTACGCTTCCAGCTGCAATAATCGTACCTGTTTGTATATGAACGCCCTTTAAAATTGTGACATTACATCCAATCCAAACATCATCCTCAATCACCACATCGCTATCACATTCCATTGGTTTTTCTTCATCAGAAATATCCATAATGTATCTTCCAACTATATTTGTCGGGTGATCCCCAGTTATAATCGTCACATTAGGTCCAAAAATAACATGATCCTTTATAATTATATTTGCCCTCGTTGTCCAAAACAGCGCACGTGGACCTATTTCGACATAATTTCCGACTGAAATATTTTTCAGTGGCTTTAATTCACATCCAGCGCCAACTTTAGTATTTACTCCACATGTTTTGAATCCTTTTTTCATACCAGGCTCGATAAAAATCTTATTCATCGCACGCCGTGTAAAATCAATGCTTTGATATAACATATAAACTCCTCTATGCAAGTATACAAATTGACTCATGATATGTTACTCGCAATAGTGGCTGGAGTTTAAAATCAAATACTGCAAATGCGCTGCAACTGTTTTTGTACAACAATTGAATTATCTGGAATATCGCCTTTAACGACACTTCCTGCCCCTATGACACAATTGTCTCCAATTTTCGTGCCACGCAAAATCACCGTATTTGCACCAATCCAAGCATTTTTGCCAATGGATACTGGCGATGCAACAAAGCATCCTCTGTTTTCATTTCTAAAATCATGATCGTGATCAACTATCACGACATTATTTCCAAACGTGCATCCATTGCCAATTGTTATACTTTCTATGCAAGTAACTGAACATCCTACATTAAAGAAACAATGTTCACCAATCACCAATGAACCACCGTCACAGACAAAGTAGACCCCCCCCCTGCACTGGCAGTAATTTCCAATCTTCATTTTCCCTCCACGTACGATCGAAATCCGTAATCTATCAAAGCTGGAAATAAGTGGAGCTTTGTAATTTCCTATATAGCGAATACTTCTTGCAACATTTGCCACAAGATTATTTACATAGCACAAAATGTTTTTCATCCTGCCACTTCCGTATATATTTTTTCAAGTTTATCAATGTTTTGCTGTAGAGAATATGACTTCCTTATAATATCAACACTCTCTTGCCCAGCCTTAACTCTCTTTTCATCATTTGTAAGATACTCAATAATTGCACAAGCCATGCTTTTACTATCACCTGGTTTATACAAATATCCGTTAATTCCTTGTCTTACAATTTTAGGAATTCCTCCAACATCTGTACTCACAATTGGAAGACCACACCCCATAGCGTCCAATATTGCCATAGGCATTCCCTCATTATACGAAGGGAGAAGAAAAATGTCTGCCTCTCTCAAATATTGTTTTTTTTGTTCATTTCGGATCCATCCCGGAAATTCCACATTATTTTTATATTTCGCACTGAGTTTCTGCTTGACTTTTTCGATTTCACCACTTCCACCAAGAATAAACCGAGCATCCGGTATTTTGCTGCATACTTGGTCTACAATAGCTGGAATATCAAAGCATCCTTTTCTTTCACATATAAATCCTAGAAAAAGAATCAGCTTATTATTCGGTTTTGTAAGCTTCTCTTTGATCAAATCTTCCTGCAAAATACCATAATTCTCTACAACTCTAATTGTCTGTTCTGGCACAATTTCCGCAAGATTCTTCTTCCATTCTTCTGACAGTGCGATAGTTCTAATGCATTTATTGTAAATCTTTTCTATGGTTTTCTTCTTTTTCTGAGATTTTTTTCGATAGAACTCATCAAAATCCGCACCATGAACATGATTAACAACCGGAATTTTAGCAAGAGAGGCAATCTCAACTATTACAGCCTTTCTATAAAAACTTCCTCCAAAAGAAGTATGAACATGAACAAGATTTGGTTTCCAAAACAAAACTGTATAAATAAATTTCAAATACGCACTTAATGCTGTAGAAGCTTTTTGAATTACACTTCCATCGCAATAGGTCTCTATAAATCGCACATCGAAATCTTCTGTCAATTGAGAGTTTCGGTAACCATTGACTACAGATGTGATTCCACCCTTGGCTGTAAAGCTCGGAACGACCATGCAGATTTTTTTTCTCATTTCTTTTTTTCAACCTTTTCTTTTATTAGATAAAAAACAAATTTTGAATTTGTCTCTGCATACCGCTTAAACAATCTCTTTGGTTCCTTGCTCCAGCGATACAACCATTCTAAGCTGTGATCCTGCATCCACTGCGGTGCGCGTGGAATCACTCCAGAAATAACATTAAATGCTCCACCAACAGCTATCCAAACGGCATTTGTTTTTTTGCTAAGCTTTGCACAAAATTTTTCTTGACGTGGCGCACCGAGTGCAACCCATACAAAATCTGCTTTCGATTCGTTGATTCTATCGCACAGTTCCGTTTCTTCTTGTGTCGTCAACGGCCTAAACAATGATGGCTCACAACCGACAATGGATAATTGTGGATAATTCGCCTTTAAGTATTCAAGTAATGCATTCAGATTTTTTTGCGTTGTTCCATAAAAATAGTGACGGGCATCACTTTTTTCTGTAGCTGCAATCACTTGCTCCATAAAATCAGGCCCGGTCACTCGCCCCATTTCCGAATACCCGCGACGAACTCCAACGCTAGATAAGGGCTTTCCATCTGGCAAAGTCATAAATGAATTGTTTTGAACCGCTTGATAGTCCAAATTCTCATGTGCTGTTACGGTAGTATGAACATTACAAGCACAAATATATCCTCCTCTTGCTTTGTCCATGTTTTCTAATAAATATTGAATCGCAGTTTCTTTGTTAACAGCCGAAATTTTAACGCCTAATATATTCACTCGTCGCATAGCATTCTCACTTTGTAACTCAGTATTTTCTCCACACCATTTTATTAACTACGTTTACATACCCCTGAATGATGCGAACCACCTTCATGGACACAGTCTCGTCTACATAGTCGGGGCAGGGTTTTCCCAGAACGCCCTTCTGCTTCATCTCAATGGCCATATCGGTGGCGTTAAGAAGTTCCCGGGTGGTAATGCCAGCCAGAATGAAGTCACCGGCTTCCAGTGCCTCCGGGCGCTCGGTGGAGGTACGGATGCACACGGCGGCGATGGGATGGCCAATGGACAGATAGAAGCTGCTTTCCTCAGGCAGAGTACCGGAGTCGGAGACGA
>OGOM01001167.1_pt1 | contig 20902 bp, 21 predicted proteins | sample 1552681 | NCBI WGS metagenome assembly OGOM01 (sample SAMEA2580188, study PRJEB22360) | human gut metagenome | biome: human gut; feature: human-associated habitat; material: faeces | place: Denmark | collected 2008/2010 | reverse complement strand
ATAGCCTGTCACCACTGTAGTCAGCAGTTTGGACTATGCTAATATCATACCAAAGAGGGTGTGACCAATGGCTGAACAGCAGGTCTTTGCCACAAAGGGAAATCTTATACTTTATAAAAAGGCTCTGAAGCTTGCCGCATTGGGCTATGAGCTTCTGGACAGAAAAAGAAATATCCTTATAAGAGAGCTTATGAGCCTTGTTGACAAAGCAGGGGAGCTTAGAGGAAGCATTGAGGACACCTACAAGGAAGCCTACAGCGCACTCCAGCTTGCAAATATCTCCATGGGTCTTGTTACACCTTATGCAAATTGTATCCCTGTTGAAACAGGCGTTGAGATAAGCACAAGAAGCGTCATGGGCGTTGAGCTGCCAAAGGTCACCCTTAAAGAACGCCCTCTGAAAGTCACATACGGCTTTTCTCAGACCGATTCTCAGCTTGACAGAGCCTATCTTGCCTTTGAAAAGGTAAAACAGACCACAGCAGTCCTCGCAGAGGTGGAAAACAGTATCTACAGACTGTCCGTAGCCATAAAAAAGACACAGCGCAGAGCAAACGCCCTGCAAAACATAATCATTCCGAGAAACGAACGCATAGTGAAATTCATTACTGACTCTCTTGAAGAAAAGGACAGAGAGGAGTTCTCACGAATGAAAGTAATAAAGGCGGCAAAGCTAAAGTCGGCAAAATGATATTTGTAATGGCGCGGCGTAATTTCTGCAATGTTATTGTAGGGGCTGGCGCCCTCGACAGCCCGCTTTTCAACGTTGTTTTGTTTATTGTAGGGGTGGTCATTCGCCGTGACGGGCATTTCACGCTGTGCATTTATTAATGCAACACCTTTGTACTGCACAAATAAATTGTAGGGGCGACATGAGGTCGCACGTCTAGTCGCCAGCTTGCAGCATTATAAAAACATGAAAGGAAAGATAAAAATGGAATATATCAAAAAAGTATTCAGAAGCTATTGGGTATTGTCCATATTCTGCGTAGTGCTGGGCATTGCGCTCATAATCGACCCTAATTTCTTCACCGATGCCATAGGCTATGTTATCGGTGGGCTTTTCACCGCTTTCGGTGCAGTGGAGCTTATAAGATACTTCGCCATGGGCAAAGACGACCAGAGCTATTCTTCAAGCCTTGTGAGAGGGATCATCCTCGCCGCCATAGGCATTTTCATTATCATAAGACCTGATTTTATCCCGAAAGTCATTGCCGTTGTCTGCGGACTTTATATGCTCATAAGCGGCATCGTGAACATTCAGGACTCCCTTAACCTTAGACGTGCAGGTGTAGAAAGCTGGAACGTAAGCTGTATCTCAGCCGCTGTTACAACTCTCGTTGGTATACTTCTCCTCTTTGACCCTCTTATTTTAGGCGAAACCGCAATGATAGTCCTTGGTATCGCTCTGCTCGTTTCAGGTGTGACGAATATCTTCGGCTGTTTTACCGCAGGCTCAAAGCTCAAAAAGGTAAATAAGCTTATGAAAAAAGAGTTCAAAGACAGACCTGATAAGGATCATTATATAGATATTTAGGATATTATCGTAGGGGCGACCTAGGGTCGCCCACTTTTTTCACTGTTTTAGCAGTTTGATGTATTTCTTTACAAAAATATGTGCATTTTATTGACATGGGATGCGATTTCACAAGTTTCAACAAATATTTTTGCGTCGATTTGTAAAAGTCTATAAAAATTAAAAAAAGCCTTGACAAATGAGGTCAAAAGGTATATACTCATAACTGTAAACAGCAAAGGCGCTGTGAACCACTTAGGTTCGCAGTGTCTTTTTTTATTTTTTTAGACTATAATTTATAATAGGAGGAATTCAATATGGCAAACGTTCCTGAATATTTCGGCTCAGACGTATTCAATGAATCAGTGATGAAAGAAAGACTTCCAAAGGCTACATACAAGGCTTTGAAGAAGACTATCGACAACGGCGATCCACTTGATATCGAGGTTGCAAACATCGTTGCTAATGCAATGAAGGATTGGGCAGTTGAAAAGGGCTGCACACATTACACTCACTGGTTCCAGCCAATGACAGGTCTTACAGCAGAAAAGCTCGACAGCTTTATCTCACCAACTGAGGACGGTCACGTTATCATGGAGTTCTCAGGCAAGGAGCTTGTTAAGGGCGAACCTGACGCTTCTTCTTTCCCTTCAGGCGGATTGAGAGCAACATTCGAGGCAAGAGGCTATACAGCTTGGGACCCAACTTCATACGCATTCATTAAGGAAAAAGCACTTTGTATTCCTACTGCTTTCTGTTCATACAATGGCGAAGCTCTTGATAAGAAAACTCCGCTTCTCCGTTCAATGGAAGCTATCAATAAGTCAGCTCTCAGAATTCTGAAGTTGTTCGGCTCAGACGCAACAAGAGTTACAGCAAACGTTGGTCCTGAGCAGGAATACTTCCTTGTAGACAGAGAGATGTATGCAAAGAGAGAGGATCTTATCCTTGCAGGCAGATCGCTTTACGGCGCACCTGCTCCAAAGGGACAGGAACTTGAAGATCACTATTTCGGTACTATCAAGACAAGAGTTCAGGCTTACATGAAAGATCTTGACGAGCAGCTCTGGAAGCTTGGTATCTACGCTAAAACAAAGCATAACGAGGTAGCACCTGCTCAGCACGAGCTTGCTCCTATTTATGGCACAACAAATATCGCCACCGACCACAACCAGCTCACAATGGAGATCATGAAGAGAACAGCTAGAAAGCACGGCTTCAAGTGCCTGCTTCATGAGAAGCCATTCGCTGGCATCAATGGTTCCGGTAAGCATAACAACTGGTCTATCTCAACAAACACAGGTGTAAACCTCCTCGATCCTGGTAAAACACCTGCTGAGAACGCTCAGTTCCTCCTGTTCCTTACAGCAGTTATCAAGGCTGTAAATGATTATCAGGATATCCTGAGAGCTTCAGTTGCTTCTGCTGGTAACGACCATAGACTTGGCGCTAACGAAGCTCCTCCGGCTATTATCTCTATCTTCCTTGGCGACGAGCTTACAGGCGTTCTCGATGCTATCGTAAACGGCGTTAAGTATGAGGACAAGAGAGTTGAGATGGAGATCGGTGTTGACGTTCTGCCACACTTCCCTAAGGATACAACAGATCGTAACAGAACTTCACCATTTGCATTCACAGGCAATAAGTTTGAGTTCAGAATGCCTGGTTCAAAGCTTTCAGTAGCAGGTCCTAACACAGTTCTTAACACTATCGTTGCTGACGTTCTCGATCAGTTTGCTGACGAGCTTGAAAAGGCTGACAACTTCCAGGACGCTCTTGACGATCTTATCAAGAGAACTATCAAGGAAAATCAGAACATCATCTTCAACGGCAATGGTTATTCAGACGAGTGGCCTGTTGAAGCTGAAAAGAGAGGACTTCTTAACCTTAAGTCAACTCCTGAAGCTGTTCCTGCATTCCTTGCACAAAAGAATGTTGACGTATTCTCTAAGTACGGTGTTTATACAGAAGCTGAGCTTCAGTCAAGAGTTGAGATCCTCCTCGACGAGTATTGCAAGACGCTCAATATCGAGGCTCTTACAATGATCGACATGGCTAAGAAGGAGATCCTTCCTGCTGCCGCTAAGTATATCAAGGATATCGCAAAGACTGCTGAGCTTGCAAAGAGTTGCGGTGCTGAAACTGTATTTGAGGAAGAAACCGTTAAGGAAATCTCAGCTCTCGTAACTGAGATGTACAAGGCACTTGGCACACTGGAAGCTGATGTACAGAAAGTACACTCTATCGAGGACACACAGGAAATGGCAAACTACTTCCACGATACTATCTTTGCAGATATGGGCGCTCTCAGAGTTCCGGCTGATAAGATCGAAACACTGGTAGGCAAGGATTACTGGCCTTATCCAACATACAGCGACCTGCTGTTCTACGTTAAGTAAGGGACAATTCAAATTTTCAATATAACACGGACTTTATAACAAACTAACCACAGATCTACTATTTTGTTCCCCTACAGCCACAATAATATACAGAATGCACAATGAAGTGTATGACAGACCGAGCCGAATGGCTTTGGTCGTCATACACTTTTTTGTATTTTAGGAGGAAAAAGATATGACAAACACTGTAACAGTATTGGCTGAAAGCACAGGCTTCAGTGCCGTCAATACTATATGGGTACTGTTGGGAGCTGCACTTGTATTCTTTATGCAGGCAGGCTTCGCAATGGTTGAAACGGGCTTCACCCGTGCGAAAAACGCAGGTAACATAATCATGAAAAACCTGATGGACTTCTGTATCGGAACTCCGCTGTTTTGGCTCTTTGGTTTCGGTTTAATGTTTGGCGACGGAAAGTTCATCGGAGCTTACAAGGGAATAGCTGATTCAACATATGCCTCAGCTGCTCCAGACGGAGTGCCTTTCTTTGCTTTCCTTATCTTCCAGACAGTTTTCTGTGCAACAGCAGCAACTATCGTTTCTGGAGCTATGGCAGAAAGAACAAAGTTCATTTCTTATTGTATCTATTCAGCAATTATAAGCCTTCTGGTCTATCCTATCGAGGCTCACTGGATCTGGGGCGGCGGCTGGCTCGCAGACCTCGGCTTCCATGATTTCGCAGGTTCAACTTGCGTTCATATGGCAGGCGGTGTTGCAGCATTCGTTGGCGCAGCTATCCTTGGTCCTCGTATCGGTAAGTATGACAAGAATGGCAAGGCAAAGGCTATCCCAGGTCACTCACTTACACTTGGCGCACTTGGCTGCTTTATCCTTTGGTTCTGCTGGTTCGGTTTCAACGGTGCGTCAACAACTTCAATGGAAGGCGACGCTATCCCGCTTGCAGGTAAAGTTTTCGTAACAACAAACCTTGTAGCAGCAGTTGCAACTATCACAACAATGATTTTTACTTGGATCAAGTATAAGAAGCCTGATGTTTCAATGACACTTAACGCTTCACTTGCAGGTCTGGTAGCTATCACAGCTCCATGCGACACAGTTTCACCAGTATCAGCAGCTATAATCGGTATCGTTGCAGGCATCCTCGTAGTTGTAGGTGTAGAGTTTATAGATCAGGTACTCAAGATAGATGACCCAGTTGGTGCTTGCGGAGTTCATATGCTCAACGGTATGTGGGGTACTATCGCAGTTGGTCTTTTCTCAGACGGTACTTGCGGTGAAAAGGGACTCCTCACAGGTGGTGGAGCACATCTCCTTGGTATCCAGCTTCTCGGTATGGTATCAGTTATCGCTTGGGTAGCTATCACAATGACTATCGTATTCCAGATCATCAAGCACACGATCGGTCTTAGAGCTTCCGAGCAGGAAGAGATCCTTGGTCTTGACGTTACAGAGCATGGTCTTGTATCTTCTTACGCTGACTTCGCACCAGCAATGTCACAGGCAATGCTCAGCTATACAAAGGACGACGCAAAGAGCGTTGTAAAGGTAGACAAGTCAACAGAGCCTGTAGTTCCTGTTGAGAAGGCCATCAAGGTAGAATCTTATGCAACAGACGCACCGTCTGCTGACGGCACACCTAAGATGACAAAGGTCGCTATCATCTGCAAGCAGCAGAAGCTCAACGATCTTATCACAGCTTTGGAGGACATCGACGTAACAGGTGTTACAGTAACGAACGTCCTTGGCTGCGGAATGCAGAAAGGACAGCCTGAGTATTACCGTGGTGCAGTTGTTGAAACAAATCTGCTGCCAAAGGTAAAGGTCGAGGTCGTTATTTGCAAGGTACCAACAAGAGCAGTTATCGATGCTGCAAAGGCAGCCCTTTATACAGGTCATATCGGAGACGGAAAGATCTTTATATACAACATTGAGAACGTAGTAAAGATCAGAACGAATGAAGAGGGTTATGACGCTCTTCAGGACGATTAAGCTTTAAAGATGACGGGTGACTACCCAATAAAATTGCCCCCATCCCACTTATAAATTATAGCTTGGAACCCGTGGTCGAGTAATTCGGCTGCGGGTTTCAAGTTTTTATGAGGGGGAGTATAAGTGAGGAATGAGGAATGAGGAATGAGGAGTGAGGAATGGGCAAAGCCGACCAGAGTAAAGAACAAGCACAAAGTAAAAGTCAGCATCGAGCGGAGCGATTTTGCGGCGGAAGGACTTGCCCGAATAAGATGTAGGGGAGAGTTTTTGCGGTTATCGGACAATGTTGTCATCGTGGCTTGTTACTTCGACGGGCGAACGGTGTTCGCCCCTACATATACATTGTGCGGTCATTAGGATTTGTGCAATAAAACAAAAACAGGACAGCCCTCATGAGCTGTCCTGTTTGCGTTAATGCGAATTATTCTTCTATTTCTGTGGTCTTGATGTGAAGCTCTTCAAGCTGCTTCTCGTCTACTGTGGACGGACAAGCACTCATAAGCTCGCTGGCGTTCTGTACCTTTGGGAACGCTATTACATCTCTAAGGCTGTCGGCGTTGCAGATTATCATGGAAAGTCTGTCAAGTCCTATGCCCATGCCGCCATGCGGTGGTGCGGCATAACGATAGGCGTCTACGAGGAAGCCGAACTTTGCTTCTATCTCTTCGTCTGTCATGCCCAGTGCTTCAAACATTTTCTGCTGAAGCTCAAAGTCTGTTATTCTCATTGAGCCTGATGAAAGCTCTGTGCCGTTGAGGACAAGATCCCACGCCTTTGCACGGACGTTTGCAGGGTCGGTGTCAAGATAGTCAAGACACTCCTCCATTGGCATTGTGAATGGGTGGTGCGCTGCTACCCATGTGTCGTTCTCGTCATCATACTCAAAGAATGGCATTTCTGTTATCCATACAAAATTGAACTTGCCCTCTGGGATAACGCCAAGACGCTTTCCGCAGATAAGTCTGAGTGCGCCCAAAGTTGGAAGAACTACCTTGTTCTTGTCTGCACAGATAAGAACGAGGTCGCCCTTTTCTGCTCCAACGGCTGCGTTTATCTTTTCAAGGTCGCCCTCACCGAGGAACTTCTTGAATGAGCAGTTTGGCTCGTCTGCCCAGCGGATATACGCAAGACCTTTTGCACCTATGCCCTTTGCGTGCTCAACAAGCTTGTCGATCTCTTTTCTTGTGTATGTTGCCGCACCGCCCTTGACGTTTATTGCACGAACTGAGCCGCCTGCCTCGATAGCTGACTTGAATACCACAAAGTCTATATCCTTAACGGTATCTGTGATATCCTGTATCTCCATGCCGAAACGTGTATCAGGCTTGTCGGAGCCATAACGGCTCATAGCGTCTGCAAATGTAAGTCTTGGCAGTGGGAGCGTTACCTCTACACCGAGTATCTCCTTGAAAAGCTTTTCGATATAGCCCTCGATACAAGCCTGGATATCCTCCTGATCGACAAAGGACATCTCAAGGTCTATCTGTGTGAACTCAGGCTGTCTGTCAGCTCTGAGATCCTCGTCACGGAAACATCTTGCAAGCTGGATATACCTGTCATAACCTGATATCATAAGGAGCTGCTTGTATATCTGTGGTGACTGTGGAAGTGCATAGAACTTGCCTGCGTGAACTCTTGAAGGAACGAGGTAGTCTCTTGCACCCTCAGGAGTGGACTTCATCATCATAGGAGTTTCTATCTCAAGGAAACCGTTGTCATAGAAATACTCTCTTGTTATCTGAGCGATCTTATGACGGGTGATGATATTCTTCTGAAGCTTTGGATTTCTAAGGTCAAGGTAGCGGTATTTGAGCTTCAGCTCATCGTTTACCTTATCTGAGTTTGTTACCTCAAACGGTGTTGTTTCAGCCTTTGAGAGAATTCTCAGGTCTGTTACGGCAACTTCTATCTTGCCTGTTTTTAGCTTTTCGTTCACGCTCTCACGAGGACGTACCATACCCTTTGCCATGAGGACATACTCGCCTTTTACAAGCTGAGCCTTTTCAAAAACGGCTCTGTCTGTTTCATCATTGAATGCAAGCTGTACAAGTCCAGTTCTGTCACGGAGGTTGATGAAGATAAGGTTGCCCATATCTCTTACTCTGTCGGCAAAGCCGCATACAACGACTTCCTGCTCTGTTTCAGGCACTTCGCCGCAGTAATGGGTCCTGCGTAAGCCCTTCATTGTATCAAGTTTCATTTTACATTACTTCCTTTTCTTTGGGTTTATATTGATAAAAAATTATTCGTCGCTTTCGTCTGTTTTGCTGACGGCAGGCGGGAAGCTGTCGAGATAGGCTCTGACAAACTTCTTCTTGTTGTCCCAGAACATGAGGAACAATCCCACGAGCCATATTGCGGCAAAGCATACTGCGCCTGTTTTCTCTTCCAGTGCCACAAGCATAAGGGTGAGGAAAAGCACAAGCACCGTCCATATGACGCCCACAACATAGGCATAGATAGGCTTTCTGAACTTGCCGTATATCCTAGAGCCGTATGGGGTCTTTTCTACCTTGCCATAAAAGCCTGTTGAGCCTCCGTCACGTTTTTTGGCGGTGTGGTGGAAGATCTGAAAGCTTTCGGAGTCTGTGCGGTAGCCATAAAAAATGGTATCGTCACGGTGGTTTTTCATGAACTTGCTTTGGGAGAGAATGTTTATGGTGGGTCTATGCTCGATAAGGTCGCCGTCAAGCTTTCTGAGAACTCTTTTGGGCGAAAGTGAGGTCTCTACCTCATAGGTCATGGGTCTTATTGCAAGCATTATTTATCTTCCTTTTTATCGGGATAATCAGCAGGGTCAAAGACCTTGTCGTTTATCTTTATCTGTCCGCCTGTGTGGGTGTTGCAGAGCATACCATAGATAGTGCCGCATTTTGTACACCTGAACTGGTGGAAAAGCTTTTCAGCATACCACTTGTTGTCGTTATCCATTATCTTATCAAGTGGGCAGGTCTGATAGGTCATTTCAACTTCCCCTGCCAGCAGCATTCTTGCAAGAGAACCTATGCAGAGCATATATTCCTGCGGAGTGTGTATTTCTACCAGAGGTATTTTCTCGCACTGTTCACATCTCATTGCTTAGTTCTCCTTTCCGATAAATTTCTCTATATCAGCGTCGATATCCTTGAACATATCTGCCATGAGGGCGTTTGAAAAGTTCTCGGCAATGGTGTTGTCAAGCCTGATATCTGTCTGCTCGCCTGTTGCCATGTTTTTGAGCTTTGCAACGCCTGATTCTATCTCGTTGTCGCCAAGCACCATAACGAACTTTGCGCCTGTTTTGTTTGCATACTTCATCTGAGCGTTAAGTCCTTTGCCTATAAGGTCATATTCTACGAAACAGCCCTCTTCTCTAAGCTCGGAGGCTATGCCCATTGCCTTTTTAAGGGCGTCCTCGCCCATTGGTACGATATAAAGGTCGCAGGTCTTTGGCTCCATATAGTCGCAGCCCTGAGCGTCCATTACCATGAGAAGTCTTTCAAGTCCCAGACCGAAGCCGAGGGCAGGGGTAGGCTTGCCGCCAAGCTGCTCGATAAGACCGTCATAACGTCCGCCGCCGCAGACTGTACCCTGTGCGCCTATCTCATCGGTGATGAACTCGAAAACTGTTCTTGTATAGTAGTCAAGACCTCTTACTATCTTAGGGTTGATGTCAAAGTCGATGCCCATTACGGAGAGGTACTCCTGAAGCTTCTCGAAGTGTTCTTTGCAATCATCACAGAGATAATCGAGGATAACAGGGGCGTCCTTGCCAAGCTCCTGACAGTGTTTGATTTTACAATCAAGTATTCTCATTGGATTTTTGTCAAGTCTGTCCCGACAAGTCTCGCAAAGCTGGTCTTTTCTTGCGGCAAAATACTCTTTCAGAGCCTTGCGATACTCTGCACGGCAGGTTGGACAGCCTATAGAGTTGATGTTGAGCTTGATGTTTCTGAGCCCTGCTCTGTCAAGAACGCTTTTTGCAAGAGATATTACCTCTGCGTCTGCTCTTGGGCTTTCAGAGCCGACCATTTCACAGCCGAACTGGTGGAACTCTCTGAGTCTGCCTTTCTGTGTATTCTCGTGTCTGAAACATGAGAGGATATAATAGACCTTCTGCGGCAGACCCTCGTTCATAATGCCGTTTTCAAGGACAGCTCTCATTGAGCCTGATGTTCCCTCCGGACGGAGTGCGAACTTTGAGTCGCCTGCTGCGGAAACTGAATACATCTCTTTCTGAACAACGTCTGTTGTTTCGCCAACAGAACGCACGAACAGACCTGTTTCCTCAAAAGTTGGTACTCTTATTTCTTTGAAGCCGTATATTTCGGCAGCTTCGGAAACTATCTTCTCTACAGTGTGCCACTTATAGACCTTTGAGGGAACGATGTCCTCTGTGCCTTTTGGCTTTTTAACTATCAATGCCATATAATAACGATCCTTTCTGTATTTTGTCTTGAACTTTTGAATACCGATATCGTTTAAATAGCTGTGATATCGGGACGTTGTTAATAAACGGGCGAACACTGTTCACCATTACATTAAAGAGCCTTGGTGCTGTTAATTACAACGTTTCAAATTTCAAAATCGTCAATAAAACCTTTTTTTATATAATAACCGAATTTAAGGCATTCGTCAAGTGCTGTTTTGCTGCCTTTTTCGGTCATTGACCAATTATTTCGCTGTGTACTGCCACGGCTGGCGGGGCAGGGGATAATTTTCTGTGTGAAAAAGTGCTGTGCAAGCATGGCGGCACGCCGCATATGATAAGCGGTGGTGACGATTATGATGCTTTTGCAGTTTGGAAAATGCTTTTTTACAAGCTCGGCTGCGTTTTGCAGATTTTCCACGGTATCAAGAGAGTGTGTTTCCACAGTTATGGCGGAGGTCGGTATGCCGCATTTTTCGGCGGCGATGAGCATGGCTTTATACTCTTCCATTTCGCCTTGTGAAGTATTTTGCACTTTTCCGCCGCAAAATATGAGATTTGGGGCTTTTCCCTCGTGAAAAAGCTTTGCCGCAAGGGGAACACGATAGTCGCAGGCTTTGCGGCTTCCCAGAACTATTATAACGTCGGCAGTTTCGCCTTTATAGTCAAGACCCTCGAAAAGAAGCTTGTCTACTATTTCGGGGGTGATGTTTTCTTTTGTTAGCTGGCTGGCTTTCATTGTTATACCGCCTTTGCTTTTTTTGGTGCGCTGAGATAAGGCATTCGAGAGTGAGTGAGGAGCAAAAAAGCGGGACGTCGCATTTCTGTGAAACAGAAATTGAGCCGCTCCCCTACGGGTGGTGGATAAAAAAATAAAGCCGCCCCCTAGTAAGGGACGACTTTTACCGTGATACCACCCTAATTATCCGAACACTTTCGTGCCGGATCACTCTAACGCTTTAACGCAGCTATATACGTCCGTTCTTGAACAAACGGAAGCTCCAAGGTGTCCTTCTTCCTGCCCTTTGTGTGAACCCTCTCACCAACGGCTCTCGCTGAAACATAAGAACGGAATACTCTCCCTTTCATCGCTTTTGTATATGAAATTTCAATTATATCTTTGTAGGATTAACGATATCTCTCCAGTCAAGATCGCCTCGCTCAAGTGCGTGGATAAGCGCTTCGGCAGTGGCAATGTTTGTGGCTACCGGAATGTTGTGTACATCGCAAAGTCTGAGGAGATTCATATCATTAGGTTCGTGTGGCTTCACTGAGATAGGATCTCTGAAAAACAGAAGCAGGTCTATCTCGTTGCAGGATATTCTCGCTGCGATCTGCTGGTCGCCGCCCTGTGAGCCGCTGAGATAACGCTGAACGTTAAGGCCTGTTGCTTCGGCTACCATTTTTCCCGTAGTACCTGTGGCACAAAGATTGTGCTTGCTGAGTACACCGCAATAGGCGATACAGAACTGTACCATGAGTTCCTTTTTTGTGTCATGAGCAATAAGTGCAATATTCAATGGAAACCCCCCGTTTATATATTAGTATATTAATGAACAAATAAGTTTCGTTATATAAAACAGCCGCACTATGCGCAGATACCCTCACGCACACGGCTGATAATATACTCAGACCTTGATGGAGAGGGGTATATGCTCGCCCTTTATTCTTCTTGAAATAGCAGAGAATGCAAGGAAGCCCATAGAGCTTGATGAAAGCGGCGCACCCTTTCCTGTTGCAAGAGGGATAGCACTGTCCTCAGGGATAACACCCAGAAGCTGAACGCCGACTGTGTCGATGATAGCGTCAAGGTCGTCCATTTCGTCAAACTCGAATATTCTCTTGTTTGCCTTGTTGATAACAAGTCTTTGCTTCTGATTTCCTCTCTTATAGAACTCATCTGACATCATTCTTGCATCTCTTACGCAAACAGGATCAGGAGTTGTAACTATAAGTATAAGGTCGGAATTAGTAACTATATCAAATACAGAACCGTTGATACCTGCAGAGGTGTCAATGATTATGTATTCAAAATACTTTCTCATTTCCTGTGTGATCTTTTCGATATCCTCAGCCTTGAGCTGAACGAACGGGTCGGACGGAGCACAGAGAACGCTCAGGTTTGAAGCAAGCTTAACAGTTGTTGTTGCCTTGTATACGTCGCAAGTACCCTCAAGAACGTCACCTAGATCGTATGTAATATTACCCTGCATACCAAGCATGATATCCATACATCTCAGACCAAAGTCAAGCTCAATTATAAGTGTACGGTTTCCCTGCTTGGCAAGGGCATAACCGAGACAGGCGCTTATAGAAGATTTGCCTGTTCCGCCTTTACCGGAAGTAACTGCAATAATTTTTGACATAAAACTCATTGCTCCTTTCATATATCAATCCTGCGGCTGACCGCAGAACGCATCAGCAATAATAGCTTGCCCCTTCACAGCCGTGAAAAGGCAGATTTAAGAAAACGTTTCAGTACCCTCCGCAGGCAATGCGGAGAAGCATAGCGTTACCTAATAATATTGTACCACATATTTTGAAATTGTCAAAGACATTTGTACAAAAAAATACAAAATCGTTAATTCACATTAATTTTCACTTTTATTTTTGTCAATTTTGCACAATGCCATATCAGCGCTACAGAGTTTGTAATAATAAATCATAGCAAACCGATAAAAATATTATACAATAAGATTATTAATGCTATAAAAATTATTTTTGAAAATTATATAACAAAATAAAAAATCGGACAGGTAGTTATAATTTTTGGAACAATACATATAAATGTACAAACTTTGAAAACAGAAAGCGAGGAAAAGGGTATGTTTATCAAGACAATAAAAGTAAAAAAGCCAACATTTGCGGTGATCGGGGCGGTTCTGGCGGCGTTGGCACTGTTGGCGGTGATAATAGTGACAGTGGTGAGGATATCGTCGCCTGCGGTGTACGAGATGAAAAGCGAAGCGCAAAGACAAGCGTTTTTGAAAGAAATGGGCTGGGAGGTGTCTGACGAATACGATGAATGCAAGGCGGTGACCATACCGAAAGAATTCAATGAGGTGTATGAAAAGTATAATAAGCTTCAGAAGCAGCAGGGCTTTGACTTGGAGGACTATAAAGGGAAAATCGCTGAGGTGTATACATATGCTGTGAAGAATTATGGGAATAAGAAACAGGAGGTCAGGGCTAATCTTATCGTCTGTGAGGGACAGCTTGTGGGAGGAGATGTATGCTCAGCGGAGCTGGACGGATTTATGCAGGGGCTGAGGAAAAAGTAGGCGTCTGAGCGTGGAACGTCGGCACTATGAATAAGGGTAAACCAATGCTTCATAGGTCGAAAAAACCGATAATAATAGTAATAAAACGCCCGTGGAGCATATCTGCAGGCGTTTGCTTTTGGTCAAGTTTTTTCGCATATTTGACTTTTGGCGGTATCGTATGCTATAATCTTTATAAGAAAATTGTCAGAAAGGCTTTTGCTATGAGACTTGATAAATTTGTTTCTTCACAGCGTAATGATATTTCCCGAAGCATGGTGAGAGAGCTTTGCAGAAAAGGTCAGGTGACTGTAAACGGAAAGGTCGCCAAGGCGGCTGATGCTAAGGTCAGCGAAAACGATATTGTTGCCGTAAAGGGCGTGGAGATATGTTATAAAAAGTTTGTCTACATAATGATGAACAAGCCGCAGGGTGTGGTTTGCTCCACTCGTGACGGAGAGTCGAAAACTGTCCTTGAGCTAGTACCTCCTGAGATGTTCCGGGAGGGGCTTTTCCCTGCGGGCAGGCTCGATAAGGATACTGAGGGCTTTGTGCTTCTCACTGATGACGGAGCTCTCGCCCACAGAATGTTGTCACCTAAGACCCATGTTCCGAAAACCTATTTCGTCAGACTTCGTGACCCTTGGCAGGAAAATTATGCTCAGGCATTCGCTGAGGGCATGACTATCGACGGCGGAGAGAAATGTCTGCCTGCGGAATTTTCCGCAAGTGTGAACTGTCCCGATGAATGTACTGTTGTGCTTCATGAGGGTAAGTATCATCAGGTCAAGAGAATGTTTGAAAAGCTGGGAAATAAAGTTGTTTTTCTTAAGCGGATAAAGATCGGAGAACTGCCTTTAGATCCGGACCTGCCTCTTGGAAGCTGTTTAGAAATAATGCACAAAGATGTTGAAAGATTATTGACAGCGAAATCGTTTAAATGTAAGTAATTACCTATTCTATGTGAATTTTCGTCAATATTCATAATGAGATATAATAAAGTTTAGTAAAAAAAACTCTTGCGGGTATGTTAAAAATTTGTTATGATAAAAGCATAGCTAATTAGGATATTAGTAAAATTCAAATAGGGAGGTCCTTTTTTAATGGCAAGTGTATCATTAAGGGAAATTTATAAGAAGTATGCAGGCGGCGTTATCGCTGTTTCAGACTTCAACATTGAGATCAAGGATAAGGAGTTTATCATCCTCGTAGGTCCTTCTGGTTGTGGTAAGTCTACAACACTTAGAATGATCGCAGGTCTTGAAGAGATCAGTGAAGGTGAGCTTTACATCGGCGACAGACTTGTAAACGACATCGCTCCTAAGGATAGAGATATCGCAATGGTATTCCAGAACTACGCTCTGTATCCTCACATGACAGTATTTGAGAACATGGCATTCGGTCTGAAGCTCAGAAAGGTACCAAAGGACGAGATCGCAAGAAAGGTAGAGGAAGCAGCAAGAATACTTGACATCGCTCACCTTCTTGACAGAAAGCCAAAGGCTCTCTCCGGTGGTCAGAGACAGCGTGTAGCCCTCGGTAGAGCTATCGTTCGTGAGCCACAGGTATTCCTTCTTGACGAGCCTCTTTCAAACCTCGATGCTAAACTGAGAGCACAGATGAGAACTGAGATCTCTAAGCTCCATAAGAAGCTCGGTACTACATTCATCTATGTAACTCATGACCAGACAGAGGCTATGACAATGGGTGACCGTATCGTAGTTATGAAGGATGGTTACATTCAGCAGATCGACACACCAACAAATCTTTACAACGATCCAGTAAACCAGTTCGTTGCAGGATTCATTGGTTCACCACAGATGAACTTCATCGACGCTAAGCTTCTCAAGGTAGACGGCAAGTATGTTGTTGAGTTCGGTTCTGAGGATACAAAGACAACAAGAGGCGTTAAGTATCAGGTAACAGTTCCAGAGTCTAAGGTAGATCCTGAAGTTCTTGAGCCACTGGTTGATCAGGAAGTTGTTCTTGGTGTTCGTCCAGAGTGTATCCACGATGAGCCTGCATTCCTCGCTCAGGCTACAACAGGCGTTATCAACACAACTGTTGAAGTAACTGAAATGATGGGTGCTGAAACATATCTGTACCTCAACTGCGAGGGTATCCAGCTCACAGCTAGAGTTTCACCTCGTTCTGACGTTCGTCCACAGGATGAGCTTAAGGTCGCTATCGATCCTAACAGAATCCATATCTTCGATAAGGAAACTGAGAAGGCAGTTCTTAACTAATAAGAATTTTTATCATATTGATATAACCAAAAAGTACGGCTTTGTCCGTACTTTTTGTGTTATATGCGGTGTGAAACCGATTTCGTTATCATAGATTAGAAAGGTACAAATAATGAATACAAAAAAATTGTTGGCAGTGCTTGTGAGTGTTGCTATGTGCGGAACGGCTTTTGCAGGCTGCGGAAATAATGCGGACAGCTCAAAGGCTGAAAGCAAAGCGGAGTCTTCAAGCTCGCAGGTCGAAAAAATGCCTGAAACCGACGAGGAGTGGACGCAGGCTATGTATGACAAGGCTATGGTGTCATACGGCAACACTTCTATGATGCAGAATGTTATAAAGAAAGCACAGTCAGGCGAAAAGGTCACTGTGGCGTATCTTGGCGGCTCTATCACTGAGGGTATTTCTGCCGGTGCAGACGGCTGTTATGCTAAGCTCACTTATGATTATTTTGCACAGAAATTCGGTACGGGGGATAACGTTCAGTATGTGAACGCAGGTCTTAGCGGTACGCCGTCTAAGCTTGGAATACTCAGGCTCGACAGAGATGTGCTGGCTTATGAGCCTGACATATGCTTTATCGAATTTGCAGTAAATGACGGCACAGAGACTGACTATCAGAACGCTTACGAGTCCATAGTCAGAACGCTTTTGCAGAAGAATATCACTCCTGTTCTGCTGTTCTCGGTGACAGAAAACGACCATTCTGCTCAGGATTATATGAAGCAGATAGGCGAGTTTTATCACCTGCCGATGATATCATACTGTGACGCACTAAGATATCTTTTCGCAAACAACAGAATGACTTGGAAAGATTTCTCTGACGATCAGTCACACCCTAACACTGAGGGTCACAAGCTTGTGGCTTCAATGGTGGACTACTATTTTGACACTGTTATGGACGTTGCGCCAGAGGGCGATTATGTTATGCCCACAGACACTGTTTTCTCTCCGCGAGAGGTGGACGCTCATATGTATGAGGGCGACAGCCTTACTCCAACAAGCCTTGGAAGTTGGAAGGAAGGCTCTACTATCGCAAGCTTTACAAATGGCTGGACTTACGACAACACCGGAGATAACAGCCCTATCGTATTCGAGTTCAAGGACAAAAAATTCTTGTACATGATATACAAAGAGGTGAAGCAGGGCGAGTTCGGCAAGCTTCATGTTAAGGTAACAGCAGACGGAGAGGTGTATGACGAAAGCGATTACGATACCATAAGTCCGTCAGGCTGGGGAAATGCTCAGATACAGAATATCGCCATGATGCCTGAAGCAACTAACTATACCGTTGAGATATCAATGGCGGCAGGCGATGAGGACAAGCATGGAGAAGTGATTGCCTTTGGCTATACTGAATAGCTGTTTGAAATTTTAGCAAAAATAATAAGGCAGATGGTTTTTTTAAGCGGCTGTGGGAACGGCTTGCTCTGGAAGGACGTCTGCCTATTTTTTTGTGTGTATTTATGTGGCATTATGTTTAGAATTGTAGGGGACGGCGCCCTCGACGTCCCGTTCGGAGCGGTGTGGTTTCAATTTGTCACTAAATATAAGAAGCAGACAATGTTTTGAAACAATGTGCCAAATGTTGTACGGATATCGTAGGATTGAGCAGGCGAACACAAGCGGGACGTCGCATTGTTCGTGCGTTGTTTCGCAAATTGTTGTCAACAATAAGATAACAAAAGTTGTGTCATTGTCACAGAAATTCGTGAAATCAGGGCGGATTAACTGCATTTTTGCGTATTGCAAAAATCAAAAATAAATGTTATAATCAGTTGTGTATCACTATTTTCAGAAAGGCAGGCGGATAATGTGGCGGAAAAGATAAGCGAAAAAATACAAAAGAAAAAACCGAAAAAACTTATAAATATGATATTCTCACAGAAAACCACTATTATCCTGCTTCTTGCATTGCAGCTTATTTTCATTTTTATCATCTTCCAAAGCTTCGCTGTGCATTATGCCTATCTGCATATCGTTTTTTCTACTGTGGCTATCGTGCTTGCTATCTATATCCTTAACAGCAGCGAGAACCCTGCCTATAAATTGGCGTGGATAGTACCCCTTGTTATCGTGCCTATCTTTACGGTGGTGCTTTATATATTACTCAAAAATCAGTTTTCAACAAGAAAAGTCAGAAACCTTTATGCTAAGAAATCCGCCAATACAAGACCTTTTCTTAAAACAAATAAACAGATAATGAGCTATCTACATGAAAGTGAGCCTGACTTTTATAAGCTTGCAAACTATGTGGATAAGTCGGGGGGCTACCCTGTCTGCGGTAATACGGAGGTTACTTATTTTCCCCTTGGCGAAGATAAGTATAAGGCTATGCTTGAGGAGCTTCAGAAAGCTCAGGAGTTTATCTTTATGGAGTATTTTATTATCGATGACGGTGAAATGTGGCGTGAGATAGTTAAGATACTTCTTGAAAAAGCTAAGGCAGGCGTGGAGGTAAGACTTCTTTATGACGGCATGGGCTCTCAGTTCACTTTGCCTTTCAGATATAAGAAAAAGCTTACCGAACAAGGGGTAAAATGCCTTGTTTTCAATCCTTTCCGTCCTATGCTTTCTACTATACAGAATAATCGTGACCATAGAAAAATTCTCGTTATAGACGGCAATGTGGCTTTCAATGGTGGCGTTAATATCGCCGATGAGTATATAAACCGCAAGGAGCGTTTCGGTCATTGGAAAGATACCGCCGTTATGCTAAAGGGCGACGGCGTTTGGAATTTTACCATGATGTTTCTGCAAATGTGGGAGGTCATCTCAGGTGATAAAACTGAGTATAATATGTACCGCCCCACTGTAAAAAACGTTGTGAACAACGGCTATGTTATCCCTTATGGTGACTCCCCTCTCGATGACGAGAATGTGGGCGAGCTTGTCTATATGGATATGATAAACAATGCCAAGGATTATATCTATATCTCTACCCCGTATCTTATTCCTGACAACGAAATGCTCACCGTCCTGGGCTATGCGGCAAAAAGCGGTGTTGATGTTAGGATAATCACTCCTGAGATACCTGATAAATGGTATGTGAGCGTTATAACAAGGTCTTTCTACAGAGATCTTGAAACGCTGGGTGTGAAAGTCTATGAGTATAAAGGCGGCTTTAACCACGCCAAAATGTTCCTCTCGGATGATAAGTCGGCCGTGGTGGGTACGATAAATCTCGACTACAGAAGCTTGTATCTCCATTTTGAGTGTGCAACTTATATGTACAAAACAAGTTGTATAAAGGATATAAAAGCGGACTTTGACGATATGTTTGAAAACCGCTGTCATAGAATAACACATGACGATATAAATAACCGCAGCTTCTGGTCAAGGTTCATGTCGGTCATTCTCAGGACCATTGCGCCTCTTTTGTAAAAATGTATTTTACGAGGTATCAGGGGAAAAATAAGCCTATCTTTGCTTTTGCATAGCTTGGAGGGCTTTTATGATACTTCTGAATAAATTGTTTTCGACCAAAAAATCTGCAAAGGGCAGAGTGGACTATCCTCTCTTGCTTCTCGGTGCGGTCATATATGGCGTGAGCGTTGGGCTGGTTTTAAGCCCTAACGAAATTGCCCCCGGAGGTGCTTCGGGGCTTGCTGTCATGTTGTCAAGATTTCTGCCTCTTGGCGTCGGCTCGCTTACAATGGCGATAAATCTTCCTTTGTTGGCGGTTAGCCTTTATGTGTTCGGCTGGCGTTTCCTTTTGGGAACTGTTGTAGCTATTGCAGTTTCAGGTCTGACTGCGGATATGTGTACGCTTTTTACACCACTCACAAATGATATTTTCCTCAGCGCAATAGCAGGTGGTATTCTGTTGGGCGCAGGCTGTGGGATAGTTTTTCGTTCAGGGGGAACAACAGGCGGAACTGATATCGCTGCAAAGCTTATCAAAAGGAAAAAGCCCTACATGGCGGCAGGACAGATCTTTATGCTTGCAGACGGTGTGATATGTGTGCTCAGCGGTTTTGTTTTCGGCAGTATCGACAACGCACTGTATTCGTTCTTTACACTGTGGGTGTTCTCAAAAACGCTGGATATGATACTCTACGGCGGCGACAGAGGAAAGCTTGCGCTGATAATAAGCCCTGCCGCAGATAAGATACTCCATAGGCTTCTTAATGAGGGCAACTTGGGGTGTACGGTCATAAAAGCCCGAACGGGATACACGGGAGAGGACAGAGATCTTATACTTTGCGCAGTGAGAAAACGCAGGATAACGGATGTTCGCAGGATAGCATCGGAAACTGACGAAAAGGCTTTCGTGCTTGTGGGTGACGTGAGTGAGATAATAGGCGAGGGCTTCAGGCTCTCTGATGAATACTTCTGAAAGGACATTACAATGGACATAAAAGATTTTAAGGGACACATTTTCGACTTGGACGGCACTCTGACAAGATCAAATCACGTTTGGTCAAAGATAGACGAGGAATTTCTCGGCAAGCGTGGGATAAAAGTGCCTGAGGACTATTTCAAGCAGGTGTCTGCAATGAATTTCGAGCAGGCGGCTGTTTATACAAACGATAGATTTTCTCTGGGTGAGAACATTCAGGATATAATGAAGGAATGGTTCGATATGGCGGTGTATGAGTATACGAACGTTATCGAGCTTTGCGGAAACGCAGGGGAGTATGTGCGAAAGCTTAAGGAACAGGGCAGGAAGATAGCATTGGCGACCGCTTCAACTGAGGAGCTTTATAAGCCTGTGCTAAAGAGAAACGGCATTTTGGATCAATTTGATTGCTTCGTGTCTACAGAGCAGGTGAAGAGGGGAAAGGGCTTTCCTGATGTTTATGAGCTGGCGGCTGAAAAACTGGGGCTTGAAGCAAAGGCTTGCGTGGTTTATGAGGATATCGTTGAGGGCATAAAGGGAGCGAAAGCAGGCGGGTTTTTTGCTGTGGCTTGCTTGAATGACCATTACTCGCATGACTGGGACGAGATGAGAGAGATCGCCGATGAGGTCGTTGAAAATGGGGAGTTTCCGGTTTAATGAGGAATGAGGAATTAGGAATGAGGAATGGGCGTAGCTGACCATAGTTGTGCACAAGTATAAAGAAGAAGTCAGCACCGAGCGTAGCGAGCACTTAAACGCAGGCTCAAGCCCGGCGTTAGAGGGCT